>Ga0181349_1000703_pt1 | contig 14327 bp, 13 predicted proteins | sample Su13VDMM110SD_FD_130106 | JGI IMG/M metagenome (GOLD analysis project Ga0181349, IMG submission 130106) | Freshwater viral communities from Lake Michigan, USA - Su13.VD.MM110.S.D | ecosystem: Environmental > Aquatic > Freshwater > Lake | place: USA: Michigan | collected 2013-07-16 | reverse complement strand
GTTGATTACACCAAATACAACCATAGACTTCCAATGGAACACCAAAAAGAAGCAATCACTAAGTTGGTTGGTAACAAAAAATATATATTGGCTGATGATATGGGTCTTGGTAAGACTACCAGTACAATTATAGCCGCACTTGAAACAAAAATAAAAAAAATATTAATAGTATGTCCCGCATCTTTAAAAATAAATTGGCAACGTGAGATTGAAAATTATTCAGATAGAACCGTTTATATCGCAGAAGGTAAGAAATTTTCAAATGAACACGAATTTGTAATCATTAATTACGATATTTTAAAAAACTTTCACGATCCAAAAAAGAAAGACGAATCAACAATTTTAAATGCAAAATTTGATTTGGTTATTATGGATGAGGCTCATATGATATCAAACCCCCAAGCACAAAGAACAAAAATTGTTAATGATTTATGTGATAAAATTGATCGGGTTTGGTTATTGACAGGAACACCAATGACCTCAAGACCGATGAACTATTTTAATCTTTTGAGTTTAGTTGAGAGTCCTGTTGCAGCAAATTGGATGGCTTACGCAAAAAGATATTGTAATGGGTTTCAATTCGTTGTGGGTAATAGAAAAATTTGGAATGTTACGGGAGCATCAAACTTAGACGAACTAAGAGAACGAACGCAATCACACATTCTTAGGAGACTAAAAGAAGACGTTTTAGATTTACCCGATAAAATTATTACACCTGTTTATTTAAGATTGAAGTCTAAAGACTATGAAGAACTCATGGGCGAATACTATGATTGGTACGACAAAAACCCTAACGAATCCGGATCATTAACCATCCAATTTGGTAAATTAATGAAAGTTAGAAAAGTTATTGCCGAAGAAAAAGTTAAAAACACTATTGAGTTGGCTGAGAATATTATTGAACAAGGAAAGAAAGTTATCATATTTACAAACTTTACAGATACGTTACGGGCGATTTATGATCATTTTGGAAAAAGTGCGGTTTATTTAGATGGGTCTTGTTCAAAACCTCATCGACAAAAATCTGTGGATGATTTTCAAGAGAACGATAAAATTAAAGTGTTTATTGGCAACCTAAAAGCTGCGGGTGTTGGTATTACTTTAACATCAGCGGAAGCGGTTATTATGAATGATTTGTCGTTTGTACCGGCAGAACACGCTCAAGCAGAAGATAGGTCTCATAGAATTGGACAAAAAAATTCAACATCAGTTTACTATCCCCTTTTTGAGAACACAATAGAAGGTGCGATATACGACATCTTAAATAGAAAGAAAAAAATAATATCCACAGTTATGGGGGATGATCTATTATTAGATGAGGCATCTTCGATAGAGGAAATGTTAAAGATAATTTCTAATGGTAGGTGATATTTATTAGTATGATATTTAAAAAAATTAATCAAAGAATAGATTTAATTGAGAGTAAATTAAACCATACCTCATTTTTAAACGAATCAATTATTTCTGAAATAAAAAAAATAAGTATGGAAAAACTACCATACGATTATAATTCTTTAACAACTTTTGTAGATTCTGAGACAATGAAAACTCACTACACAAAACACTATAAAGGGTATGTTGATAAATTAAACGCCGAGTTAGAAAAGGTTAAAGGCAAAGATATAGACTTAGAAGAAATTATAATAAAAATATCAAAGTTTAACAATAAAGTTAAAAATAATGGTGGTGGGGCATTTAATCACGCATTATTTTGGAAAATGTTAAGTCCAAAAAAACAAACAGTTAAAGACCCGATTAAAAAAGAAATTGATAAAAACTTTGGTTCGTTTGAAAAATTTAAAGAGAAGTTTGAGGAGGAATCAAAAAGTCGATTTGGATCTGGTTGGGTTTGGTTAATCTTGACCGACAACAATAGATTAAAAATTGTTTCCACCGCAAATCAAGACAACCCCCTAATGAATACAGAAAAAGAAAGGGGATATCCGATCTTAGGTTTAGACGTATGGGAACATGCTTACTATTTAAAATACAAAAATAAAAGAGACGAATATGTTAAAAATTTTTGGAAGGTTGTAAATTGGGAATTTGTGAACGATCAATATCTAACAAGAATAGAATTAAACAAATCAAAATAGTTAGATATTTATATATAAAATAAGTACCTATGGCAACAACTGTTATAATTACCGGTCCTGAAAGAGAGGCACTTTATAGAAGGATTAAAAATCTATTAGGTGCCCCACTACGTTCTGTTGAACTTGATGACGATCAATTAGATTCCCTTTTAGAGTTATCAATCGAAGATTACGAACAACACATACAAGATTGGTTAATTGAAGCACAATGGACTTCAGTGTATGGTCTAAATTTAGATGAGCAATCAGTTACACGAGCACTAACAACCAGAAGTTTGGATTGGGAAACGCAATACACTTACTCCTATTCTAAGATCGTAGGGTTACAGGCTGGTGGTGATTACGTTTTGAAAAAAGATTATATAGATTTGGTTCCTAACCAACAAATATACGAAATACCTGCAGGTAGAGAATTAAACGAACTTTTATGGTTTTCAAGATCTGAGTTAGACGCAGCATATTTTGACCCTTTTATGGGTGGGTTCGGTGGGTTCGGTGGAATTGGTTTAGGTGGTGGTGCGGGGTTCTCACAAATGGGTACTTCGGGTAACTATTTTATTACTCCTGCTGCTGACATACTTTTAAGAATGTCGGACATTAATATTAAAAGAAGAATTATTTCAGGTGATTTAACATATAGAGTTACCGCACTACCAGAAGGTAAAAAAGCGATACACCTTTACAATGTACCTGGAGGTAAATTTGATTTTGGTAATATGAAAAGAAACGACCATAAGGTATGGTATTGGTATTATGATACTTTCGATAGAGAAGATTGTTTATCTAAAAACCCTGATGTAGTACGATTACCTTCAGATGTTCCATTAGAAAGATTACGATGGGATAAATTAAATAACCCGTCAAGAACTTGGGTTAGAAGATGGTTTACCGCTTATTGTAAAGAAACATTGGCAAGAGTTAGGGGTAAATATAGTGGTAACCTTAAAACTCCCGATAGTGAGTTAACTTTGGAGTATACAACACTTCAATCTGAAGCAAAAGATGAGAAAACATTATTATGGGAAGAACTTAAAACAAGACTTGAAAGATTGAGACCAGATAAAATGATGGAGGCAAAAGCATTACAGGCAGAAAACTTAAACAAGTTATTAAAGTTCAGACCTTTTAACAGTCCGTATACTATTATATAAATTTTTTATGGCAATATTCAGAAGTTTATCTTCAAAAAAAATTATAAACGGTGTTGAAATAAAAACATCGGAGTTATCTATCGTTACAAACGAAGAATATAAAACGAATGGTGAGTCGGCAATTGTGATAAAAGAAGTTGAAAAATGTAATCTATTTTTAGACTCCAAAACTACCGATCACGTCGTGATAAAAGCACTTACAAATGTTTTAGTTTCATCTAACGAACTAATAGACGAAGAATACAATGAAGTAGAATTAACTAAAGGTTCGTGTGTAGAGTTTAGAAAAATTGGTGATCATTGGTATATTCTTTCGAGTGACGGACTAAAGAACTCTTAGTCAAAAACTAAAGACATTAAATCCCCATCTTCATCAAATTCATAAAGGTCACCAACATCAACTGACTTTTTAACTTTAGTCTCCAACATTAGTTTTCTATTGTGATCAACTCTACTTTTCTCAACAAGATCCAAAGTATTGTCAATATACATATAGTATGGATCAATGCCCACTGTTTGCCAAAACACAATCTCCATATCAGATAAAGTTAAGACCTCATCTAAATTATCTTGATCCTTTTCTTTCATTGGATATCCGCGACCTAATTCCGTTTGTGACTTGGTAAAGATTGGTTGATATATTGGGTTCTCAATTAAGATGTCTTTTCTAATGTCAGGATTATATACAACAAGTAAGGGTTCAATTCTTTTATTAAATGCTGCTAAAGCTCTTGCTACGTTATAATCACCTAATAAGTCAGGGTTATTTTCTATTTCCTTTTCATCAATTAAATAACAATTTAAGATAACTTCACTTTTTGATAACATTTCAGGTGGTACGCCCCCGTGAATTTTTGTATAATCCTCAATTTGTTTTTTAGTCATCTTTGTTGTTTTTTTCTGAACATCACCGTGTGATTTTTTTACACCGTTATTAACGTAATAGATGGTATCACCTAAACCTGGTTTTTTACCAGCATTCATTAAAAGTTCCATATGTGCCTGTCTTGACATTAAACTACCCGAAATTGTTTTTTTTGTGATATGTACTTTATAATCATCAATTGATTGTTTAACACGAGCCTTGTTTGCCATTTTTGCTAAAGGTATTTCTTTGTTGTAAATTTTACTCACATACTCATAATAGAAATCCAAAAACTCACCACCCTTACCATCAAGTAACATTCTTAATCCTTTATCTAAAAATTCTGCAACATACGTTTGAAGTTTTTTAGATTTAATTGAGTTACCTGTAAGTTTAACTTTACCTTTATCTGTGAGTAATGCGTAGTTCTTACGAGCCACGTTAATGGTTGCGGGCCATACACCATCAATATCAAGACCCATCTCGTTTCTCATAAATAGATCATTGTATTCTGCAACGTCAGCCTCAGCACCTACGTAGGTTTCACCCTCCTTAACTAACCCGTTAAGTCCTTTACCAACATATGTGTAATCTTCTCTGTCTATTGGAGTCTCAAAGTTGACCCCATCCGTATCCATAACCAAAGGAACATACCCTCTACTCATAAAATACATAATCATCTGTCGTAAATACTGTCTTCCTGTACACGTAATCTGCTCTCCCATATCAATGTCTCCCCACGGAAATACGTGAGGTGCTGAGAGAGATCCGAAGAACGCATTGATGAAGATTTTAATTGGTAATTGTTTCCTGTCATATGAGACTGAAAGTTTCGGATCCGTTTTTTTAAATTCACTTGCTAAGTTTTTATATTTTATACGAGTATCTCTAAAGTACTTTAACATACTTTTCATTGCTCCTGTTACATCACAAGATGGGAATACGTCGTGAACTAACTGAATGGAGGGGTAAAGAGACGAGTAGTCAAGTTTTAATACCTTCCTTGAGTAACCAACCTGAACCAAACGAGAAAGTCCTCCTGTAAATTTTCTTTTCTCTTTCTTTTTAGGAAGAGCCAAATTGTTTTTATAAGACCACGAACACATAATCATTTTCCATAATGTTGCAGTACCCATCGTTGAGAGTCGTTCATAGGTGGTTGGTACCAGTTTGGAAAGTAAAAAGTTTGCTTGATTGAACTGTTCGTCAACAATCATCGTTTCATAAAGGTCATCGTCAAGGTAGTCCTCAATAATTTTTGAACCGTTAGTTTTAAAATAAACATCATCTCTTCTTGAACAAATCTCGTCTATTTTTTCATTAATACCAACCTTTTTATAGTTACCATTTTCTTTATTCATCCAATAGTCCTCATTGTCAAAATAAATCTTTCCGATTTTATCTCCCTCAACATAAACACGATTTTCTTTTTCTGCCTCAATAAACTTAGTGATATACTTTAAAGACCAACTCTTAATGTCAGAGTTAATTGCTTGTGCTCTACGAACCGCATGAGCAATATCCACAATATTATACCCCCACATCTGAGTCTGAACATAAGGTTCCATCTCATTTGCTAATTTTAGAATACCATCTTTTTGTTTTAGTGAGTAATCGGGGTTTAACGTTTTTGATATTTTTTTAATGTTTAACTTTAAAATTTCCGCACGTTTTAGAATAAACGGAAAGTCAAAGAACGCTGAGTTGTAGCCACCGATAAGTGACGGTTTTAATTCGTCAATGGTTCTAAAAAACTCAATAATCATTTGTCGTTCTTCATCTTCATTTTGTGCCGATAATAATTTTAAGAAGCCACGGTTGTCTTTCATTCCAATCAAGAACATTTTACTTGTCTTAGGATCTAAACCTGTGGTCTCGATATCGAATACGAACCTATGGATTTCGTCATATTCATCAAACCCTTTGAATAACCTTTTACTTTTTTGGATGAGGTATTGTTCTACGGGTGATAGTATTGTTATACAATCTGAGTTGTCCCTATCCCAAGGATCTAACCCACCACCTTTAAAAAAGTTTACAAGATTAGAATATGATTTTGTCGTTTTAACTAAAAAAGTTAACCCGTTTTTTAATCTTTCGTCTCCTCTGTCTTCTAATTTTTCGATGATGATGCCGTTTTCAGACATTGCTTTCTTTTGAAATTCTTTATTACCCTTATAGAAATTCTTATCTCTCAGGTCTCCGACCCAAGCGAACGGGGTAAATGTATCCATTCTCAAAAGTTTACCTTTGATTGGATCTTGTATTACTTTATAAATTTTATCTGATCTGTAATCGTATTCGAGCGCTACGATATATTTTTCTTCGTCTTCTCCGTGTAGAAAACGTTCGATTTCTTCTTGTGGAACCATATGTGTATTTTTTAAGTTTGGGTTATTATACTCACAAAAAATATTGTGATTTCCCTTTCTTAATAAATAATGGTTAAACGGTAAAATGTCAAATGATGTTGATATATAAATTTGAAACTATTGGTGCGATCAACTCTCCGTTTTCTAATATAATTGAAAATTCTCCGATAAATCTTCCTTTTTTATTTGTGTCTCTTGCCGACCATTTGTAGTAAATATAATATTCTCTTGGTGAGTCCGGATTTGTTCTATCTTTTTCTGTTAGATATGCCGGTTGCATAAATATTTTTTGAATTCCGTTGTCTTCACTTTTCATAGAAAAACGGATGTTTGCGTTATCCAAAATTTCATAAAAGTTTTTCCAAGAGTCGGTTCTTCCGTCTCTGATAACATCCATTTTTAAAATGGGTAAACTTGTATTTTGTTTTATAAAAAATTCCATATTAGATAAATATTTTAATATTAAGTGAAATAAACATTATTACAAGTTACACTTGGAGATGTACAACCACCTATTGCGGTCCCTATTGATTGTACTAACGTTGTATTATATGGTGGTGTTGTAGATATTGAAAACAAGTTACCTGAAGAAGACCCGTCAACAATATATAAAGTATTATTTTGAGTAAATATACCGTATGGTTCTGAAGTTGCTGAATAAACATTTATGTCAAACTCTAATGCTCCTGTAGTGTAATCATATTGAGTTATCCATGCATCCATAGAATTATCATTATACGTAACAATTAATTTATTGTTAGTGGTATATATCATATCGCCAGAAACAAACCTATTTGGTAAAATTGACGTTATAGTCGTATACGTCGCCGCGGTTGTTGATATGTCTATTGTAATTAGGGTATTACCCGAACTACTTATTAATGTTGTATTATCTTTAGCTGTTAATCCTGCACCTAAATAGGTTGGTGTAGTAATTGTTCTGACCGCCGTACCACTAAAAGGACAAGGGGTATAATCATACTCTATGATTTTTTTACCTAAATTATTATATGCCCATATTTTATTAGATGTTGATGCGATATCAAACAAACCAAAATTAATTTGAGGACTAAATGAGGTGCTAATATTGGTTAGGGTATTTGCTGTAGTATTATAAAAATAAACCGAACTGTTTGATGGTCCGTTCATTATTACGGTACATCCAGTAAAACATGCCGGTTCTGGTGTCGGTATCGGAGTTAAACAGTTCGGACACCAAAAATTAAGTAAATTAAACTTATCTTCCAATATTCTAAAATTATGTTGTATTTGTGGTGAACTTAAAGGTTCGGTATACATTCTAAATTGAGAGATCCCACCCATAAATGTTCCACCAAAATTCTGTTCTAATAAAATATTTGTTGAAATTCCCGACAAGGTGGTTGCACTTAATATGTTATTCGGAAATAATTCCGGATCTTGCCTGTACGGTCCGAATGGGTTTGAACAACCAGAGAAAATTAAATGGTCGTGTAAACCTTGAGTCCCTCCACCAAATGATATGTTAAAAGGAACACCAACTTGTTTTTCTTTTTCTGTATTTAATTCTCTTGGTATAATCTCTTCAAAATCTTCAATAACTAAAAACAAATATCCGTTAACATATAATTTTAATGTTCCTAATCTATAATCCAATTCGTCAAACCATTTTCTATCAAACCTAATTTTATATATTTTTGGTTCAGGTGTTGACCCTGAATGTGTTTCAGGTGGCCCAATTAATTTAAACGATTGACCATCTATCGATGATTGAGTTGTAACAACCCTTAAATCGTTAAGACCTCCTAAATTTTCCAAATCACAATCTTCTAGATTTCGGTATCTCTCAAACACGGCACTAATCATAACCCACCTTTCGTTAGTTGTGCCGGTACACTCTACGTTACATATATCATATATTGGTTGGGATATTACTTCGGTTATTGTGTATCCCGTTTGAAAAGTTAACCCTGTTGTCCCACAACTACCTGTAGTTACACAGTCTCCAGTTATTTTTAAATATTTTACAGCAATACTTGGGTTTGCAGGACAACCATCAAACCTTAATGATATTGCACTTGACAACACATCGAATTTTGGGTCAGTTTCTGGTAGTGGTACAATGTCGGTACTCACACACCCACAATTACATCCTGTATTATGGATCGTACTGAATTGACTATTAGGATAAACATGGATACAGTTAGAGTTTGTGACTCCAGTATTATAACAAGCACAAGACTCAATACAAGTCAGTTCGTTTGTTACTCTAGTGTATCCTGAATTAGATTGTGGTGATCCACTCGCATTGTGATAATATTTATTCTCCGCTCTCGTACCAAAATAAAAGAACGTACCAGCATTCGATGGGTATATGTCGTTTAAATATTCTTCGATTGGTGTAAATGGCACATATTCGTTGGTGACTCTTGGTTTTAACACCATCTCAACAGACCACCCCTTATTTACTCTTTCGGGAAATACTTCATAGTCATACCCATTTAATTTATAAAACCCTTGATAGAACCCGCCATATAGTTCTTGATAATACCCAATAGTGTTTGCACTTTTTGATACGATATTATATAATGTATTTTTTGGTCTACCCGAAAAAACAACATTAGGTAATTGGGTATATCCCGTTACTGGATGCATTTTAAACCTACTATCTCTATAATGTGGGTGAAACTTGTAGGTATTATCTATACCTTTAATATAGTATAAAGTTCCTCCTGACATTTTTGTAAACAACCCATTATCGGTAGCAACAAGACCAACATCACAAATTCCCGTGTACGCGGTATAACAAGTAAAATTTGTATTGTTTGGATTATAATAATTTTTTGAAACAAATGTATTCCCTGAAATATATTTACCGTAATTCAATGTTGGTTGTATGGTTGTTCCTGTATTGTTTAAATCGATAAATATTGGTAATCTGTTTCCGTCGTCCTCTCCAATTAATTTGGTTGAGAACACAACCTCTTCGTCATAACTTCTTTCATCCGAAGCTAAAGTTAGATCAAAATATTGACCGTAGTCCAACTTCATTGAATATTTTGGGTAATAATAAGAATTTAAATTTTGACTTGGCATTCTTTTTTATGATAAATACTTTAATTGATGTATTTATAGGTAAAAGCCTGAATGAAAACTTATAAATATTCAACAAAGGAACGTGCAGAAAGGGTCTCAAAAACTTTAGGTTGTGCTGGATCTCACTCTCACAATGAGGACGACAAAAAAATATATATGCCGTGTAAGGATATGAAAACCTTTAAAGAAAAAACAAAAAAAGAAACTAAAGGAAAAGAAACTGAGGTAACGGAATTAGTTGATGATGATGGTACTTGGTTATCAAACTCAACCCCAATATTAGATCCTGCAAGTTCTGGCATGAAAGATAACCCATCAATCACCGATAAAATTGTGCGTCAAACCAGAACTCCAAGAGACCCACTATTAAGAGGTTGGTATGGTTATTACGGTGAAGGTGAAATAAAAGAAGAAGATATGGGTGACGCATTTGGTTTTGAGGATACCATGTTTATGGACTACAAAGATACGGTTAAACATTACGAAAAAGAATTAGGGTTAGATAAAGACGCATCAATAGAAAGAGCCATACAACAAGGAAAAAAACCAAATTTACATAAAAGAACACCAAAAAATATTAAAAAGAAAAAAAACTTTATAGACAGACTCATTTTAAAAGAAAAAGGTATCGATGAAAGTGAGAGTTTAGGTGAAGATATTGTGTTAGATAAAGACGGTTCGGATAAAGATTTAAACCCTATCTTAATTAGAAATATAAACGCGCTTAAAAATATGGCAAAAAAACAAGGTTTGTCAACAAAACAACTATTATCATTATTTAAAGATGAACTCTAAACTATATAATAATATTGCGATAATCCCTGATAGTCTTATAAAACATCTTGCGGATTGTTTTGGGTCAACTGATGGTGACACAAACACTGAAGGATATAAAAGAAATCAAGAATTAAGACAAAAAAAACAAATTACCTACCAACAAATAAAACGAGTGAAAAATTGGTTTGATGGGTATGGTGGTAATAAAGAAGATGCCCCATTCATTTTAAATGGTGGTGATAGAATGAAAAATTGGTGTGATGAAGTACTAAGGGTATGGAGAGGAGACACTAAATCTTCAAAAAAATTAAAGGCAGATTCGGGTATGCAAAACCAATTTTTGTCTTCACACGAAAAAAACTCTTTTAATCTGAACGACAAACATACAACAACCGTTGACTCATTAAAAGAAGAAATAAATAAAATAAATAAACTAATAAATTTTTTATAAATGGCTACACAATCAGACAAATTAGAATTTTCTCAACCGGATAATCCATTATCTACAGTTGCTGAAGAACAAAGAAGAAAGTTATTTGCTAGAAATGATTTTAAATCTTCAAATCAATACTCAACAGTACATCCAGACGCTAACGCTAACGGAGATAAGATCGGTAGAGGTACTGGTGGAGATCTTGATGTTTACAATAATAACGCTGGAACATCTACAGATATTCATGAAAGAAAGGACGATTTAAAAGTGAATAAATATTCAACCAATAACCCATATTATAACGTAGCGTGAAACTATTAAACTCACTTAGTGGATTAATTACTGAGGCTGCAGCTCTTGGCGACGTACAGAATAGTATTCGTGATAAAAAAATCATAATTATATATTACGACGGAAACGACAATGGTGGTAAAGGGTATAGAACAATAGAGCCCGTTTGTTTGGGTTATAGTAAAAAAGGTAATTTAGTGTTAAGGGCATGGGAAAGTGAAGGATCGTCGTGGAGTGCGAAAAACAAATCAAACTTTCTTCCTGGTTGGAGGTTATTTAGATTGGATAAAATCTTTACATATAAACCAACAATAGATAATTTTGTAGATATGAAGCCAGGTTATAACCCTAATGGGGATAAAACTATGACGAGGGTTCTATTAAACGCCACCTTTGGCAATGAAGAAAATTTAGCATAATATGAATAATGAAATGGATTTAATGCAAAGACTAGCAGTCTCTAAAAAAATCATGGAGAGACATGGTGAAATTAAAAGAGGAGATGCTAGACCAACATCACCTATGGTTGAAAATTTTGATTCAGTTCCGGCCAATTATAATTTACCGGAAGGTCTTTTACAAGAAGAGTCACAACCAAAACAATATTCTGATCCAACACAACCTTTGGATCAATCAAGAATAATGAACTCAAAACTTCCTGATGAAATTAAAGCACTTATGATTGAACAACCAATAATTCAATCAAGTAGTCTTGGATCATCAACCGCAATATCTGAAGAGGTAATACAAGGAGCCCAAAGATTAATGAATATGGGAAAAAATAACAACCCTAATTCACAAACCAAAAATGTATCGGAAAATATTAATGTTGGGGATTCTAAAACAAATCACAATACCTCTAACATTAATATAAACGAAATTAAATCTATAATTAGAGACGTGGTTAGAGATACTGTAAGAGATGTGGTTAGAGAAGAGTTAAAACAATCGGGTATGGTTGTAGAATCAACAACAAACACTAACGAAACAATCCAATTTAAGGTTGGTAACACTTTGTTTATCGGTAAAGTAACAAAGGTTAAAAAATTTGAAAAATAATATTTTCTATTAGTATCGTAATCCACCTCAAAAGGGTGGATTTTTTGTTTTATATTGGTTATATTTTACTTAAATAATTTTTTATATGAGTAAAATTAAAGTATTAGTCCTCCCAAGTGACAAAACCGGCGTCGGAAAATTTCGATCTATAGACCCACATGTTATGTTACAAAATAATCATTCAGATGATTTTCACGTAGACATAGATTACGAACCAAGAATAAATGATGTTAACTATTGGAAACAATACGATATCGTACATTTTCATAGATCTATTGGTCACGACTATGACCAAGCACCAACCATAATACAAAACCTAAATAACATAGGTATTGTTACCATTATGGATTTAGATGACTATTGGTTACCAACTAAAGAACATCCTGTTCATCAATTAGTAATTCAAAATAAACTACATGAAAAAATATTAGCAAATATGAAAGTTGCTAATCATGTTATTACAACAACGTCCATATTCGCAACAGAAATTAGTAAATACAATAAAAATGTATATATACTACCAAATGCGATTAATCCAAAAGAACCACAATTCCAAGCAGAAACGTTACCTTCAGATAAATTAAGATTTGGATGGTTAGGTGGATCGTCTCACTTACATGATCTTAAATTATTAGATGGCACAATTAATAAATTAAAACCATTAAAAGATAATTTTAGTATGTATCTTTGTGGTTTTGATACAAGGGGAACTGTTACAGAAATTAATCAACAAACAGGAGAACAAAAACAAAGAGAGATTAAACCTGAAGAAACAGTTTGGGCTCGTTACGAAGAAATCTTTACGGACAGATATAATATGGTCGACCCAAAACATAGAGAATATTTAATGAAGTTTAAAGATGAGGGTTACGTTTCAGATGTACTACCATTTTATAACCGTGTATGGACAAAACCCGTTACAACTTACGCAACAAACTACAGATGGTTTGATGTATCACTTGCACCAATCAAAAACCATATCTTTAATAGAGTAAAATCACAACTAAAAGTAATTGAAGCTGGGTTCTATAAGAAAGCAATTATCGCCTCAAACGTGGGTCCTTATACGATCGACTTGAAACATTCATTACAAAACGGTAACTTTGTTGATGGGAACGCACTTTTAGTTGATGAGGTTAGAAATGGTGATTGGTCAAAATATATGAAAAAATTAATCGAGAACCCTAATTGGGCATATGATTTAGGTCAGCGTCTTTATGAGACAGTTAAAGATACCTATGATTTAAATAAAGTAACAAAAGATAGAGCAGAATTATATTTAAGTTTAGTAAAATGATAAACATACCTATTACAAAAATGTTATTTTTAGACATCGAAACTGTCGGTGTTTGTAAAGATTGGTCAACATGCCAAGAAAGTAACCCAAAAATTGCCGAACAATTTGTTAAATATTTTGATTGGTTTTTAAAAAGATTCCCTGAAGACAATCATGAAACGGATGGGTTGGAGGAAGACCTTCAAAAAATGAATGATGTATATTCAAAACGTACAGCACTTGTTCCTGAGTTCGCAAAGATTGTTTGTGTATCAATGGCGTTTGTTATGGAAAATGGTGAAGTAAAAAAACAAACCTTTTCAGGTGACGACGAAAAAGAGTTGCTACTTCAGGTTAGAAACTTACTTGACAGATGTCAAAAGTTAGATTTTTATCTTTGTGGTCATAACTTAAAGAACTTTGATATTCCTATGTTGGCAAAAAGAATGATAATAAACGGAATTTTACCGTCTAAGTTATTACCATCTTACGACACCAAGCCTTGGGAAGTTAAAGCTATCGACACAAAAGAAATTTGGCAATATGGATCATATACCGCTATCGGATCTTTAGATCTGGTTTGTGCGACATTAGATATACCAACACCAAAAGATGGTGATATAAATGGTGGTATGGTTCACGAAGCATATTGGAGCGGTAATAGACTATCAGAAATTGCCGAATATTGCGAAAAAGATGTTGACGTATTAATACAATTCATAAAAAAATTAAAAGAATTAAAATAATGGAAGATTTAGAAAATTTAAGAAACCAAGTCGAAGTATTACGAAAATTACAGTCGACAGGTTCAAGTTTAGACATGGAGGACTCAGAAGGGTTTTTAAATTCGTTAGGGATTGATTTTAACCAACTAAACGAACAATTTGAAAAACAGTTTGAGACAAAACTAACGTTAAATTATACCAGTGATT
>Ga0181349_1000699_pt1 | contig 14356 bp, 14 predicted proteins | sample Su13VDMM110SD_FD_130106 | JGI IMG/M metagenome (GOLD analysis project Ga0181349, IMG submission 130106) | Freshwater viral communities from Lake Michigan, USA - Su13.VD.MM110.S.D | ecosystem: Environmental > Aquatic > Freshwater > Lake | place: USA: Michigan | collected 2013-07-16 | reverse complement strand
GTTCGCCTGTCAATGAACATCTATTATTTGGACCACACATATTTTAACAAGAAACCGTGGTTGTTAAAGGTAAATTAACCGTGTGATTTGTTGATGGCCCACCATTATCTACAATGGGTCCAAATGACGTAAATTGTTCAATAATATAATTATTTTTTATTAGATAATTTCCCCAACGAAAAATACCCATAATTAAAAATAATAAAACAAATGACCAAATGATTAATTGTTGTTTGTCCATATATATTTTAATTAGATAATAAATATTTGTTGGGTTTATTTCATTTAATCGCTTTTAGCAATTTATTTAATAAAATTTTATATCATTTTATTATAGTTATGTCAGATACATCAGCTATAGACGAAAAAAAAAATACTAGTTCTAAACCTAAAGATGCATTATTAAATTTTGTTTTAGTGATTGTATATCAGCTAATCGCATTAGGTGTCATAATAATAATAGGTGCAATGGTTTTATACACGGGTAAAGTCGCGCAATCAAATATACTTCCAACCTGTTTGGCATTTGCACCATACACCGACGCGATACCTCCCATTAAAGAAATACCAATAGATATAAATGTCGTTAAAACGGACAAGGGAATATGGTCGACAAAATTGAAGTTTCCGCTGGGTGAAAATTTTAAAACGATTGATAAAACTCTAGGAGCGTTAAAAGACATGATAAATGGGCCAAAATCAAACGTGTATAAATTGTATATTGCCACTACTTTGCAAGAGGTAATTGCGTGCAATTTTAACATAAATAATATTATATATAATTTTATAAATTCCTTTTTGCCTGAAACCTTGATAATATTATTAAGTCCATTGATAGGGGGTTTTGTTTATGGTTTAACTGGAATTATAACCACGTTTTATTTAATTATATTATGGTTTTCAAATATTCACCTGCTTTTCAGTGAAAAAACAGAAACAAAGAATGCAACAACGTGGAAAAATGGAGATATGTGGGGTATATTGACGTGGTATTGGTCGTTATTTTACATTTTTATATCAATCATTGCATTTTTTGTAGCTGGAATATCGCTTATTATACCAATTACATCATTTTTGATATCCACATTTTGCATGATATTTCCATTATTTATGAAGTCACAAAATTCCGCATCTGGCAAACCATCTGGCGTCTCGGATACTATAAAAAATATACTCAAATTCAAGATGAGCATTATTATGTATTTCATGTCATTAAGTATTATTTTAAGCGCAAACAGTAATTTTGGAGGCTATAGTGCGTTTGTAGCTATTATAGCTTGCATTTTGTTATACTTCTTTTCTTCCATATATAAACAATATACACCCAAGGGAATGGATCATTCAACATTTGGATTGGGAGATTATGCTCAAGCTGAAAAGATTTGCATACCCGTGTCGGAACCAGAAACAGAGCCGACCATGTTTCAAAGGATTGAAAATCTATTTGGAGGTGCAAAAAAGAAGAAATAAGAAAAACAGATAATAAAAACTAATAAGAAAAATAATAAATAAGTTTTAAAATATATAATATAAACAAATTTTTATATTATATTTACAGGAGTGTTATGGAAAAGAAGAAGAATATTAAAGGTAAAAACAACGATTCAGCCGTATTATTGCCGTTTGTAAGTATTTGCACACCGACATTCAACCGACGTCCATTTTATCCAATGATTATAAAGTGTTTTGAAAATCAACTGTATCCCAAAGATAGAATAGAATGGATTATTATTGATGACGGAACAGACAAAATAGAGGATCTTGTCAAGGATATTCCACAGGTAAAGTATTTCAAATATGATAAAAAAATGAATTTGGGAAAGAAGCGAAATTTGATGCACGAAAAATCCAAGGGTGAAATTATTATTTATATGGATGATGATGATTATTATCCGCCAGAGCGGGTTTCCCATGCTGTAGAAACGTTACAGAAGAATCCACAAGCGCTATGTGCCGGTTCAAGTGAAATGTTTATCTATTTCAAACATATTCATAAGATGTACAAGTTTGGACCATATGGTCCCAATCATTCTACCGCAGCAACATTTGCATTTCGTCGCGAATTATTACAGCAAACGCGATATGATGACAATGCAGCACTAGCAGAAGAAACATTATTTCTTAAAAATTATACGATACCGTTTGTTCAACTGGATTCTATGAAATCTATTTTGGTTTTTTCGCATGTTCATAATTCGTTTGATAAAAAAACAATGTTGGAAACACCAAATCCGTTTGTTACAGTATCAAATAAAACGGTGGATGATTTTGTAAAGGAACCTGAAATTAAAGAGTTTTTCATGGAAACGATTGATGTATTACTTGACAATTATCACCCAGGAAAACCGGAGCATAAACCAGAAGTATTTCAACAAATGCAAGAATTAACAAAGAAGCGAATAGAAGCCCATGAGAATCAAAGAAAAATGCAACAACGCAACTTGATGAATACAAATCCAATAGATTTGGCAACAGCATATGAGAAAAAATTATCCGAACAAACTATTGTAATTCATTCTCTTATGAAGGAAAACAGCGAGTTAAAGGCTAAAACGGAATATTTGGAAAGTAAAATTAGCGAGATAATTAATAAATCAATTCGTGCAAAGGTTCATTCTGTTGATAATTAATGTTTCAAAAAAAAATTGATTTAAAAAACACCGCATAATATATGATTATCCGAGACATCCACAGCAGCAATGAGCTATTACCACGACTACGATTACGGCAGCAATGTCAGCAATTCCGATGATGATGACATGTCATTCACATCTAATAGGCAAAAGGTTAATAAATTTATGGCAGAGGCAGAAAAGGACGATTTGCGTTTTAGTGTGCAGAGATGGGTTTCCTCTTCTGGAAAGCCCAAGAAGCTTATCACATTCCTATTTGGATCTGGTTCGCAGGGCACTACAATCAGAAATGCCATGACTGGTCAAAAGTATTATGGACACAGGGTCGGATCTCGCAACGAGGACCAATATTTCAAGGCGCTGCATTGCACTGGAGAATTTGGCAGAAGAGATCCGGTGGTTTTGTTCTATGAATCGCCTGAGCAGTATGAACGCCACATGACCACCGTATATGATGACGCATGTCAGTTGCAAACATCTGTCAAGGAAAAGTTTGCACGCAAGCAGAGTAGATCATCGCTCAAGTGAAAACTTTCCTGTAAAATATAAAAAACCATATAAATGTATAAAAACTATAAAAATAATATAAAGTTTTGCCTGTATATTTTATTAATAAAATGAAGTTTATTTTATTAATTTTTTCTTTTGTCGCAAGACATTTAATATTTAAAACTGATGTTAAATCAAACAAATACAATGAGTTTGAAGGTTATGATCAACGATATATATTATTATCAAATGATACAAACGATTCACAATGCGCCTTTATAAAAAATGACACCATTACATCAGAAGATGTATTTAAATTCAATAAATTTTTTTATCAAAAAGACTTGTTGATTTATTTGCAGAATCCAAATGTGTCAATTATTAACAAACTTGCACTATTAGATAAATATGACGGTGAGTTCAACACTGTATCAAAGTTTGCTACCAATTTAGCCGCGGGAGGTTTATTCACATCCTGGGATATGGACATGAATTTTGATTTCAACAAGAAAAACACTTAAGCTTCGGTGTCCGAGATTTCTCCCTCTACATTTTCTTCACCATCTTCCGAGTCTTCTTTTGTGTATTTCTCCAAATATCTGTAAATGCGGTTGATATCTAATTTTGTAATTTCATAATTTTCAAATAATAATGCGGCTTCATTATCATCACATCTATTTTTCAAATTTAGAAAGAATGCAAACACATCTTTTTTATCCATGCCAAGTTGCTGGCATAAATTTTGAATAAATATAGAGTTGTTATATTCGGTAGAATATTTTGTAAGAACTTTGGTAAATCTAACCTCTAAAGGGTTATATTTTGGTTTCTTTTTGTAAGAATCGTGGTATAATTTGTTATTCTTAAAGGTTTTGATGAGAGAACTCATCTCATTAAATTGCCATATTTGCTTTTGAAAAGTAATGCGATCTATATAATCGGCAAAACACATATTGTTTAATAGCTTTAAATAAACCGGTATTGATGCATTGGGTTTCATTTTTCCTAAAACATCAATAATATTTTCATGCCACAATAGGCCTACAATAGTTCTATCCGTCTCATTCATAATTGACAAATGGTCATTTATATGATATTTATTATTTATCAGTTTTTGTGTGATTTGTTTGGTGTCATCGTTGTATGATTTGACTTGAAAAATGTTTTGAATAATATCATTTTTAAGAATACATTGTTTATTTTGATAAATGTTATGAATAGTTTTAAGTTTTCGCAAATCAAATTGAATAAAGGTGCTGATATTTTGTTGCAGTGGTTCTTCCATTACGGGCATGAGCGTTTTAATCATGCCATTTATTTGAGTAATTGTTGGTTTTTTTAGTTCTATCGTATTGCAGACTTTCATAAGTTCTTTAATTTTTTTATCAATGTGATAATTTCCTATACAAATAATGGGATTTAATGTCACTTCTTCTAGCTTCTGCTTTTTAGTTTTCTTTGGACGTATTAACTTGATTAATGTGTTAATTCCACCCTTGTCGCCATTATTCATGCCATCAATTTCATCCATAACAATCGCAATTTTTTTGATTTTTTTATGAAACATGCTCATAATATTTTTATCAGACATATTGTGCTTTGTGAGAGTATCAATAATTGTTTTATTTCTAATATCTCCCGCGTCATATCTAACAACGTCATAGTTCATTTCTTTTAGAATATCCATAACAAATGTAGTTTTACCAGTTCCTGGCTCTCCATAAACATAAATCCCTTTCTTGAATAAATGGTTATGTTTGTTAAGTTCAAAATCTTTGAGTGTTTCTTTCATTTTAATAACATCCTGTTGTCTATTCAAAACGTCATTCATGTTTAATTGGTCCATATTATATTTGTAATAGTATTCTTTTTATGCTGATTTTTACTCAAACCAGATTTATTTAAAAAATCTTTTAACAAATTCCTGCATTTTGTAGATTCATTTTCAATGCAAAAGCTATCTACGAAGCACATGTAATTTCCATAATTTGTATTTTTGTATTTATATTTTGTAATTTGTAACCATTTTTTATAGTGTTCTTTTATTAATAAAGAGAAAACAAAATCATTGTCACGTCTTACCATATCACGTATATAATTTTCATATTGCCCTTTAGGAATCCATTGTTTTACAAGCGCATGATATTTTATAAAGAATTTTTTATTCAATGTGCATAGAACTTGCAGCGGTATGAATTCCTGAATAATGAGTTCAACATCCAGTGGCAATTTTTTAATTAATGACAAATCAAGAATATGATTAGTTATTGCCATTTATAATAATTAAAATATAATATAATTGTTATAAATTTTCATTTTTCTTAATCCGACGCGGGCGGTGGAGTATCACATGGGTTGCTAACTCCAGAAGTGATGCCATCCCACGTGATGCCACATCCAGTTGCCCATTTATATTTGGAACACAATCCAGTCTGACCTATGTATGGAGGCGCAGTGAAATCCATTTGCAGGTGGCTTCCAGTTGGGACGCTTCCATTGCACGTGCCAAGATCTTTTGTATTGACGCATTGAGCGCCATTATTGGACATATCAACCCAATAATCAGGACAATCTCCTATAAGCGGAGGCCATTGTTGAGTGTTTTTGGATTTTGCTAAAGCAATACCAATAAGAAGCATGAATATAATTAAAAGAACTACTGCAATAGTTAAAACAATAGACTGAAAATTCATTTGTATAAAATAATAATATATAATTTTTTCTTCTATTAGATTAATATAAATGAATTGTAATAGACCATCAAATGGAAGAGTAGATATAAACGGTCCTAAAACAACCGATTTATTTCAAATGTATGATAAAATACCTGTTAATCAATGTGCAACTTTTAGGAATCCTACAGAAGGATTATGGGATAATACTGATTTATCCAATACCTTTTTCTCTCAAAATAATATACGCATCATTCAAAATGGTATAAGAGCTGGGGTATTTCATAAATCAAACGGGCAGTTTATCATTAGCGACCAAGACGGGGATACTCTAAAGATAATTATGCGAAGCACCTTTTTACAAAATGCAGCAAATCAGCCAACGAATGTGCAAAAACAAGTAGAACAGTTAAATAAGATTGTTTTGGATTATTGCATTCATCAGGTATATTCGGAAGCCATCGGATATCATAAATATTTGATTGATGCGAGCACAATGTATAAGCCAATGGATCCTCCAGTAATGTCGCAAAACAATGATAAACAATTGGAATTGAAACCGTGGTTCTAAAATACAAAAACAATAGATAATAGATAATAGATAATAGATAATAGATAAACTATTCCTTCATTTGGAATACTTTTTCTCTCGTTATCTTCTACATGAAAAGGTGATTTGAATGATATCCTAAGGTATAACTCTCTTCGAACATGGTCTTAACAGCACACACTTTAAACCCTTGCAGGGGTTCTTTAAGCTACTTTAAATATGAATTATAATATATATTCCCAAAAGGGCTTAGAGAAGAATGCAGAAAACCGAGGGTCAAAAGTATTCGTGAAAATGAAAAAAGGACAAAAAAAATGTCCTTTTTTTGAAAACGGAAATGAATCTTGGAAAACGCTGTTTTTTGGAGCGTTCTTAGCACAATGCTCTAAATTGCGAATTAAAAGTTAAAAACTTTGTGAGCGTAAATTTTACTATTTCTTGCAAAAAAGGTTTAGGAGTTTTTTCTGTTGTCATATAAATGGTAACAATGGTAATTGAAAAATCCCCAAAATCCCCCAAAATATTTACATGTGATGCGTGTGATGTAACATGCAGTCATAAGGGCGATTGGAATAAACACGTTTTAACAGCAAAACACGCAAATAACCTAATTATGGTAACAAATGGTAATATCCCCACCCCCAAAAATCCCGAAATCATAAATACGTGCGAATGTGGAAAAAAATATAAATATATTTCGGGACTGTCTAGACACAAAAAGATGTGCAATAATGAGAAAGAAAATGAAAAAGGAAAAGAAAACGAAAAGGAAAAAGACGTTGAAGAAGAAATAATGTCAGATAAAAAACTTATACTGGAATTATTGAAAAGTAACAATGAACTTCAAAAGCAAATGATTGAACTTTGCAAGGAAAAAAATATTGTGAATAATACAAATTGCCATAATAATAATACAAATAATTTCAATTTGCAGTTCTTTTTAAATGAGCAATGCAAGGATGCTCTTAACATTGAAGATTTTGTAAATACAATCAAACTGCAATTATCCGATTTGGATATGATTGGCAGAGTTGGATATACGGAAGGAATGAGCAAAATCTTCATTCGCAACTTGAAGGATCTTGATATCTTCAAAAGACCAATTCATTGTAGTGACTTGAAGAGAGAAACAATGTATGTGAAAGACAAGGATGCCTGGGAAAAAGAAAACGGAGAAAACGTAAAAATAAAACAAGCCATAAAAGGCATTGAGAATAAAAATATAAAACAACTACCTCAATGGAGAGCGGAAAATCCGGCGGCTGAAGATACCGATACTAAAAAACATTTGGAATATCAGCACATATTGATTGAATCAATGGGCGGATCCACATTGGAAGATGATAATAAAAAACATAATAAAATAGTAAGAAATGTTGCAAAAGAAGTAGTCATTGATAAAACAAATAATTAATATATACACTATTTTTTTCTAATTATACAGACAACACAAGCTTGGTCTTCTTGACAACCTTTGCACCAGTTTTCTTGGGTGCAACTCCCATCATGGATCGTTCGCGCTCTTCTCTATATTTATTGTATTCAGTTTCAAGAACCCCCAACTCTTGCAGCCACATCTGCTGCACAGTCTTTGCCTTGATATTTGCCAACTCAACGACCTTGTCACCATGTTCCTTCAACAATCTTGCAACATTCTCTTCAGTTACACTATCCATTGGCAACTTCACCAAATACTTATAATCCAAGTCTTCGTCAATAACATCGTAATTTTTCTGAGCAAGTAATTGAGTTACCTCTTCCTTCTTCTTGCGACGCAAATCAATTGTGCCATCTAGATTTTCCTTGATATATTTAGATTTATTAGACAGCAACACAAGCTCGTTTGAAATTGCCGCGATCATGAAATCCTTGCGAGTCTGATAAAGTCCCAACCTCGTTTCAAAGTAATCGTCAATAATCGCGCAAACATTTGCATACTTCTTCAACTTATCATTCGCATCAAAGAGATGCATATTTGTGCTGCTATTAGTTGTAAATAGCTTGAATTGTTTTTCTAGACCATTACATCCATTGTCTAGATGAACAGCCTCCAATTCGTCAAGCTTACCTTTTTGCAATGTAATAATAAAATCAACGGTAGTATCTTTGCTCATATCGTCAAAATCCTTGACAATAGGCGTTACCTTTTTACCGGCTTTATCAACTGCTTCTGTAAGAGACTCCAAATATTCCTTAAAATCATCTGTCCATGTTCCAACGGGCAATTCAGTTATGCGAATTTTATCTTGTCCTAGCTTTTCATACTTGCCCTTGATCAAGAACTTTCCATCGGAAACCTTTGAAATAGTGCCGCCAAATCCCTCGTAATAAGGCGCAAAATCATAATGGGAATTTGACACTTCATTCAATTTATTTTTTAGATAGCCAATAATTTCCAACGGATTATAACACATGATGTCAGTGCTAAAACCAGTGCCAATACCCTTTGAACCATTTACAAGAACCATGGGAACAATGGGAGCATAGAACAATGGCTCAACAATAAGCCCGTCATCATTCAAATACTTGAGAATCTTGTCGTCCATCTCAGGGAAAATGCTGCGTGTGATTTTAGACAATTGCGTGAAGATATATCTTTCCGATGCACTATCCTTACCACCTTGCAATCTCGTGCCGAATTGTCCGTTGGGTGCAAACAAGTTGATATTATTAGAACCGACATAATTTTGCGCCATTCCAACAATTGCTCCGTTCAAAGACGCTTCACCATGATGATAACCGGAATGCTCTGAAACATAACCTGTAAATTGCGCAACTTTGATTTCAGATGTCAAGTTTTTCTTGAATGCTGCAAACAGAATCTTGCGCTGAGAAGTCTTTTGACCATCCATCAAGTTGGGAATACTGCGGTCGCAGTCATACTTGGAAAAGTGAATGAATTCCTTGTTGATAAAATCCTCATACACAACGCTTTCTTGATTGGTGTCTAGATAACTGTCACGCTTATAATCTTCAAGCCAGTCCTTTCTATCATCTGCGCGTTTCTTGTTGAAAACCATGTCAATTGCGTCATCACTATCTTTTCCAGTATGCGCAAACCCGACGAGCTTCTTTTTCTCAAAATATTCGCGGAACTCCTTTCCAGTGCTAGTGCCCAAACCTTTATAATATTTAATTTTCCAACCCTTGGATTCATTATCTTCCTTCCAAGCTTCATATTCACCTTCATTGTAGAAGACCAATTCTTGAGAACCCTTTCGCGCTTTCAAAATTGGAGTATTCATGAATCCGATAAAGTCAGGAATTTTTGCCAAGCTAGGCCATTCAGATTGGAACAAGTTGATACCGAGTCCCTTGATGTGACTGCCATCCAAATCCTGGTCAGTCATAAAGAGAACACGACCATATCGCAGGCTCTTTGCAATATCGGCTGCACTGTTATATTCCTTACCAGTTTCAAGACCAAGAATTTTCTTGATTTCGGCAATCTCTTTATTCTCTGCAATCTTTTTTACCTGCTCACCGCGCACATTAAGAATCTTACCCTTCATGGGATAAACACCAATAGTGTTTCTATCTTCGGAGGAAAGCCCAGAAACAATTCCAGCCTTGGCTGAATCACCCTCACAAAAGATAATCATACATTGCGATGATTTCTCGGTTCCAGCCCAGTTTGCATCAATCAGTTTGGGAATGCCGCGAATATTCTTGGTCTTTGCACCGTCAGTCTTCTTCGCCGCCTTGTTTTCCTTTACTTCTGTGATGGCGCAGGCCGCGTCCATGACCCCCATCTTTGCGAGTTTCTCAATGAATTTATCGCTTACAACGCATGAAGAGCCGAATTTTGAGCTGGGTGTGTTCATAAAATCCTTGCTTTGACTGTCAAACGCGGGATTTTCAATGTCACATCGCAAGAATAATACGAGCTGCTCCTTGATGCTGTTTGCATTGACAGATATCTTCTTTTTCTTTTCAATAAATGCCACAAGTTTTCTGGTAATTTGTCCCAAAATATATTCAACGTGCTTGCCGCCTTTTGCCGTGTGAATACCATTTACAAAACTGATTTGAATGAACTCGTGTGTAGGAGAAATCGCAACGGCATATTCCCACCGTTCTCCAGCATCTTCATAAACACGAGGGGTTCCATCCTTGGGACCAATATACATGTCAATATATTGCTGGAAATTCTTTACAGGAATAATTTGCGAGTTATACTTTACTTTGATGGATTTATCAGTAATCGCAGCCACGTCATAAACGCGCTTCTTCAAGAGGGCAATCACATCGGGCGACAACCCAGAAATACCGAGGCGCTGATAATCTGGTTTAAACGTGATCTTGGTATATGGCTTAGATTTGCACTTGGTAATTTCTGGCTTACCAATAACATCCAAATTATTACTGAACTCTTGCTTATATTTTAGACCACGAATATGATCAACGGTTTCAACCGAGCCAGATGATGACCATATTAAAACAAGCTTGAATCCGAAGCCGTTCTTTCCACCAACAATCTTCTTTTCAGTTTTGTCATAATTTGTAGAAGTGCGCAAATGACCGAATATGAGTTCAGGAATCCAAATCTTATATTCTGGATGCTGAGCTACATCAATGCCATTACCATCATTAATCATAACAATTGTTCCGTCATCTTGAACAGCAATGTCAATATAAGAGACTGGTTGTGAATCCGGGACGCCATTTTTAACAGCTTGATGCATGCGAACAACATGGTCTCTGCAATTGACAATACCTTCATCAAAAAGCTTGAATAGCGCTGGTATATAATGAATATTTCTTTCAACAATTTTCTCACCAGAATCATTTAATAGCCAGACAAAAGAATCAACATTTTCCACGGATCCGATATATGTATCGGGATTATCTAGAATATGCTGTTTATCAGTCTTCTGCTGATATTTATTTGCGAGGGTTTCATCGTGTGAGTCCATTTGTATAAGATACTCTATATTTTAATGTTTATATCTGTTTCAATTTTTTTAATAAAATTAAATCAGAGGGACCCCCCTGCATTAATTAATAATTAATAAAATTAATAATTAATAATTCATATTTCACAAATTTACCAAACGGTATCAGCGTTGTGCCACCACATACCGTCGTCTTTTTTAACGTCATATATAGCTCTAAAAATTAAAGACCGAGATAATGGAATATTGCACCTATATTTATCCAAAGGATGCGGGTTTGTTTTTAATTGTGCAGCTAATGCTCGTTTAGCAACCAGCTGTTTTTGTTGATATGCATAAAAAGTATAAAATGTCTCAAAAGATGTATTCTGGATAGGAATTATGTCATTGTTGTGCCATAGATAATCTCTCAAATACTTATCACAAATAGCTAGACCGGATATATCAGCCAAATCTTCACCAATTCCAATAGATGCATCAAATTTAATGCCGTCTCTAGCAGCAAATACTTCATATTGGTTAATCACATCGTCTTGAATTTCTTTAAATTTCTTTTTATCTGAAGGAGTCCACCAATCGTTCAGGTTGCCATGATGGTCATATTGGCTACCCCAGTCATCAAACCCATGACTCATTTCATGCCCAATCGTAAAACCAAGATGCGCTAAATTATACTCAATTCCGCGTTCATCTAAATCTACAAATGGTTTTTGAATATAACCCAAATTAATATAAATGCCATTTTTGGATGGTGTATAAGAAGCATTAACAATGTATGCTTGAGTGCCTGTCATTTTAACGGGATATTGAGTCCAGTCCATTATAGGATGGCCATCAGTAGTTTTTTTTCCTTCTAAATGTAAAGATTGCTCATGGCGCCATGCATATATTTTATTCATATTTTCAATAACACTATCACCATAATTCAGAAAAGGGTCTTCTCTCAAATATTTGGGTTTTGCAATGTTAAAATGTAAATGTTTTAATTTAATAAGTGCGTATTTTTTAGTAGAAGGGGACAACCAAGTATTACGTTCCATCATTCTAAGAAATATCTCCTTTAAATCATTGCACAAAACTTCAACATATTTAAGGTTTGCGGGATTTTCATATTTTGCAACATATTGTTCTGTCAAAAATTTATTAAACGGAATAGACATATACAATGATGCGCTAACAGCATTACTCACTTGCAATGTTTCTTGCCCTCTTTCATACTTTCCAAAAAAATCATAAACTATGTTTTCCCAGTCCCCGGTCATTCTGCATATAGGTTTTAAAAATAAAAACATCCAATATGACTTCCATTTATCTGAATCCCAGTTTTTTAACATTAATTCTGTCCCACATTTTAAATAACTTAGATTTGATGTGATGTAAAAAGGCGGTGTATAAGAAAACCCTAATTCTTTTGCAAATTCTTTCCAATTAAAATCATATTTAGTCATGGATTCACTCGCGCTAATTTTATTATAAGTGCTTGTGCTATTCGTAACCCCATTGCAAATAAATGTATTAATCATCTCTTGTTCAACTTCAAAAACATATTCGGGCTTTAAACCATGATTTGGGCCAAGTGTAATATCAAATATTTTTTTGCATAGTTGTTTAAATTTATTTCTCATATCTTTCTTGTATTTAACTTCTGTTCCATCATCAAAGTAAACTCTAGTATCCAATAAATAAAAAGTGTGTGGATTTAAATAACAACGATTAATTGTGGACAGTTTATCATCTGGGCTTAATGACCACACAAATGGTGCATGCGAGTTAATAATTTCAGATTTATTTGTGAGTGCAAGCAATTTCCATATATTATTCTTATCTTTTCGCAAGTCTTCTATTTTATGAAAAATTTCTTTACTAAGTTTTTTGCTATGTTCTTTGCGGTTTGTATTAATGACCGAGTTGTAAAAACTTTTTAATTCTTTGGATAATTTATTGTCGTTGTGTTTAATATAGTCCAAAATAATTTCATTTAATTGCCCATAGACTTTATCTTGAGCAAGTCTAAAATCGTCTATTTGTGTAATATATCTTTGTGATTTCTCTAGGGATACATTTTTTAACCAATTATAATTTATATGATCATAAAAATCATTATTTGGCTTAATTCTAGAGGGTGAGTATTGGGACATTAAAATTTTAACAAAATTGCGCTTAATCTCGTGATTAGATAGTTTAAACTTTTGAACAAGTTTTTCATCAAAAGCTTTGGCAAAAGGTTTAAGACCAATTTGAACTTCGCATGATTTTACAACTTTTTGTTTATAATTTCGCCTAGTTTTGTGTTTCCCATGTAATTTTATCCTACGGGTTTTACTCTTATTTGTCATTATATATAAATAGATTGAGATTTAAAAAATATATTACATAAAACATAAAACATAAAACATAAAACATAAAACATAAAATAAAATATAAAATAAATTATATACTATATTATACTATAATGACCGACTACAACAAATTTGCGGCAACATATAGATACACTTCTAGATATATTATTCCAGGACGTAGAGCAGGAAATATTAAACAGATAATAAATTATGACAATAACGATTTTCTTGGAAAGGCGTGTGTTTGCCCATCACCAATTAACAATAAAATAATAAATAATAGTAATCCCGACGTGATTCCTCTTTCAACACAAAAAGATAGAGTTGTAAATGCAATAAAATACGCACGGGGCGGAAGAGTTGTCTATGGTAATGCTCCGTATAATTCAAGTGGAGTAACTTTATTTGGTAGAGTAGCTGGAGGATATGAACCACCAATTAAAAATAAGTTTTAGATATAGCGCGTTGAATTTTAAATTATTTAGACGGTTTTTATTATTTTCTCTTATTATTTTATAATGACTCGTTACACGAAAAACGCACATGGACATTACCATATTCATGGAAAAAACTACGAAATGTTAGAAGGTTCTAGGGCCCAGGTCTATCACGGAACTGCTTACAAGACCAGCGGTGGTCTTAAGAAGCATGAAATTTTAATGAACAAGAATGGTCGTATTGTTTCAAAAAAGAAGCACACAACTGCCAAGAAGGAGAAACGTTTAGTTAAGGCGGGTTATGGAACCAAGAAGGGCAAATTCGGATTTGTCAAGATTGG
>Ga0181349_1000698_pt1 | contig 14358 bp, 16 predicted proteins | sample Su13VDMM110SD_FD_130106 | JGI IMG/M metagenome (GOLD analysis project Ga0181349, IMG submission 130106) | Freshwater viral communities from Lake Michigan, USA - Su13.VD.MM110.S.D | ecosystem: Environmental > Aquatic > Freshwater > Lake | place: USA: Michigan | collected 2013-07-16 | reverse complement strand
TGGATAGCTTCAATATTACAACTGATATTCCTTTTGTACTTAGTACGGTTACAATGACGGATGACTATGAGGGTGATGCAATGACGCGCCGTGCAATTGTCTACACGCTGGACTTTGAAACGCGCGTTCGCTTCTATGGACCCGTCACAAAGAGGGCATTAATTCGTATTTCTGATATTAATCTCAATACAAATAAGATTACAGACACCCCGGGCGTGCTCATACACACCACGGTATCTTCGATTGAAGACACCCCGACAAATTTTACAGTTGTTCAAACTGAAACTGATTTTGGATTTGACGAATTAAATACGTGATTTAAGGCTTTTTTATTATGACAACTGAAAAAAGCGAAAAATTACTCAAGAGCCTGGAAGGAAATCTTCCAGTGCCAGTTTCGAGTACTCCACCTCCGCCAAAGGAGGAAAAAGAGATTCAGGATGATTATGAATTTTCTCGCAGGACCTATAAGGATCTTGTGGATAAATCAAACACTGCAATTGATGGAATGATGGAGCTTGCGCTACAGTCGGAACATCCAAGGGCCTTCGAGGTATTATCCATCATGTTAAAGAATACTTCGGATATGACGGATAAACTAATGTCACTTCAGAAGAATAAAAAAGATCTTAAAAAGGAAGAGAAAGGCGTTTCAGCCGGAGTCACAAACAATAACCTATTCCTTGGATCCGTGACCGACCTTCAGAAACATCTGCGTAAGGAACTTGTAGAAAAGAACATTACTGATACCACAAACAATGCAACTTAAAAATGCAGAGATGGGGTATTTAGGGAACGCAAACGTGAAGCGTGACGGGGTTCAGCAGCAGTTTACTCAGAATGAGGTTTCTGAATATCTGAAGTGCATGAAGGATCCAATTTACTTTGCAAAGACCTATGTGAAGGTAATCTCGCTGGATAAAGGACTCGTCGCCTTTACACCTTATGATTACCAGGAAAGAATGTTTACTCATTTTAATGCAAATCGGTTCTCGATTGTTCTTGCATGTCGGCAATCGGGTAAGTCAATCTCCAGCGTCATTTACATTCTTTGGTATGCTCTCTTTTCTCCGGATAAAACGATTGCGGTGCTCGCAAATAAAGGTTCTACTGCTCGTGAAATGTTGGCACGTGTGACATTGGCACTTGAAAACCTACCATTCTTTTTACAGCCCGGATGTCGTGCGTTGAATAAAGGATCAATTGAGTTTAGTAATAATAGTCGGATTCTTGCTGCAGCAACATCGGGTTCTTCTATTCGTGGTCTCAGCGTTAATTTACTCTTTCTCGATGAGTTCGCCTTCGTTGAAAATGCAGGCACTTTCTACACCTCAACGTATCCAGTTATTACTTCAGGTACAACCACAAAGGTAATCATTACATCCACCGCGAATGGTGTTGGCAATGTCTTTCATCGGCTCTGGGAAAGCGCGGTGCAGGGAGTGAGTCAGTATAAACCACTTCGAGTTGATTGGTGGGATGTTCCGGGTCGTGATGAAAAATGGAAAGCGGATACGATTGCAAATACATCACCTCTGCAATTCGACCAAGAGTATAGTAACAGCTTTCATGGGACAGGAACGACGCTGATCAATGCTGAGAATCTTCTGGGAATGAAGGCGGAACATCCACTCTCAACGAACAATGGAATAAGGATATACGCGGAACCCGTCCTTGAACATAACTACGTGATGACGGTGGATGTTGCAAAAGGGCGGGGTCAGGACTATTCAACCTTTACCGTCTTTAATGTTTCCGAGAAACCCTTTACGACAGTTGCAACATTTCGAAGCAACCTCATGTCTCCGTTACTCTTTCCGGATGTCATCTATAAATGTGCGAAGATGTACAACAGCGCGTATATCGTGGTGGAATCAAATGATCAAGGATCCGTCGTGTGCAATGGGTTATATTATGATCTTGAATATGAGAACATGTATGTTGAATCCACCGTCAAAACCGGTGCATTGGGTCTCACAACTACAAAGAAGACAAAGCGTATTGGTTGCTCAAATCTCAAAGACCTGATTGAACAAAAGAAACTTATGATAGTGGATGCGGATATGATTTCGGAACTCAGTACATTTTCTGCAGTAGGATCATCATATGAGGCCACTGATGGGAATCACGATGATACCGTGATGACTCTTGTCATCTTTTCGTGGTTTGTTGCAACTGATATTTTTACATCAATTGCAAACATTGATCTTAAGTCGATGTTATACTCAGAGAGACTCCAGATGATTGAGGAAGACGTTGTGCCTGTTGGAAGCCTTGGAGATATGGAGGAGCGCTCGAAGAAGTACGAAGTTGATGGAGACGGCATTCCATGGGAAACTGTGGGTGGAGGATTGTTCTGAAAACACGCTATTTATAAATAGAAGTATGACTATTCTTATTATGTTAAACCTTATAACTTAAAAATTTGACGAGGATAAAGCACCATGGCATCATTAGTATCACCAGGAGTTCAGGTCAAAGAAATTGACCTAACAAACGTCGTACCAGCAGTCTCTACCAGTATTGGTGGATACGCAGGTTCTTTTAGCTGGGGCCCAGTTGAGGAAGTTCGCACAGTGAGTTCTGAAAAAGAACTGGCTGAAACATTCGGACTTCCACCAAAAACTGACGTCTCAGTATCACAATCATTTCTTACTGCTGCTTCATTCCTGAAGTATAGTGGTTCGCTCAAAGTCGTTCGCGCTGGCGCTGCATCTGGATATAAAAATGCAACATCAGGCGCTTCTGGCAATTCTGGCGTACAGATCAATAATTTTGCCGCATATGAGGCTTCATATAATGCTAACGCAGGCGCCGTTGGCGTTATGGGTGCAAAATACCCGGGCACGCTTGGAAACGGTTTAATCGTTTCGGTCTGTCCTTCTCCTGCAGCATTTGCTGCCTGGGCCTATGCTGGCTCATTCACGGCTGCTCCTGGATCTTCAGCCTATGCTGTATCGAAGGGTTCAAGCCTGGACGAAATGCATATTGCGATTATCGACGGAAGTGGTATTTGGTCGGGTGCTGCTGGAACTGTCCTCGAAACATTTGCATTTGTCTCTCAGGCATCTGATGCCGTGAAAGAAGATGGCACAAGTAATTATTACAAAACCGTTTTAAATACGCAATCGGATTACATTTATCAACTCGCTAATGAGTCTACGCTCACTGAAATTGGTGCCACCGCAACTGCTGCTGGTGCCGCTTTTGCAACTTCAGCAAGCGTTATTACCTATACGCTGGCGGGCGGTACGGATGTTGCAGTGACTTCTGCACACATTGTAACTGCACTGGATTATCTTGCGGATGCTGAAACAGTTGATGTAAATCTTCTGTTTGCAATTCCAGATAGCACTGGCGAAACAACGATTGCAGCAAAATTAGCCTCTGTTGCTTTTGCGCGGAAAGACGCCCTTGCGTTTCTTTCTCCTCCGATTGCAGCGTCAACAGGCGCAACTCCAACAACGGCAGTAAAAACCTGGGTGACTCTTGCTCAGGCAACTGTATCCGGATCTACATCCTATGTAGTGTATAATAACACCGCGCTGAAGGTCTACGACAAATATGCGGATGATTATCGCTATATCGGAGCTGGTGGTCATATTGCTGGTCTCTGCGCTCAGACGGATTCAGTGGCGGATGCTTGGTTCTCACCAGCCGGATTCAATCGTGGTCAACTTCTGGGTGTCACAACATTAGCATATAATGCAAACAATGCTGATCGTGATATCCTCGATAAGGCTAACATTAATCCGATTGTTTCGTTTCCTGGCCAGGGCACAGTGCTCTTTGGTGATAAAACCGGACTCGTCAAACCTTCAGCCTTCGATCGTATTAACGTGCGCCGTTTGTTTATCGTTCTTCAGAAAGCAATTTCAACAGCTGCTAAATTCCAGTTGTTCGAATTCAATGATGAATTCACACGTGCACAGTTTAAGAATATTGTTGAACCTTTCCTACGAGATGTTCAAGGTCGCCGCGGAATCATTGATTTTGCGGTTGTCTGTGATTCTACGAATAACACAAGTCAGGTCGTCGATTCAAACGAATTCGTGGCTGAGATTTATGTGAAACCATCCCGTTCAATTAACTACATCACGCTCAGCTTTATCGCAACTCGTTCGAGCGTTCAGTTCTCTGAACTGGTTGGTTAATACTAATATCTAAACAAGGAGAAACAATAACATGGCAATTTTAGGAATTAATGACTTTAAGTCAAAACTCGTTGGTGGTGGAGCTCGCAATAACCTTTTCAAGGTGACCTTCAATTTTCCCCCCTATGCTCGCGGAAATGTCGAACTTGCATCATTCATGATCAAGGCCGCACAGCTTCCTTCTTCAATCATCACACCTATCACTATTCCTTTCCGTGGCCGCCAAATGCAAATTGCTGGTGACCGTCAGTTCGAGGCGTGGTCAATCTCAGTGATCAACGATACGGGTATGGAAATCCGTAATTCGTTTGAACGCTGGATGGGTGGCATTAACGGCAATGCAATCAACACGGGACGTTCAAATCCTGCGGAGTACACTGCGGATATGGCAGTCGAACAGCTGAATAAAGCTGGCGATGTTACAAAACGCTACGATCTTCGTGGTGTATTCCCATCAGCAGTATCCGCAATTGATCTGAGCTTCGACTCTGAAAACACTGTCGAAGAGTTCTCTGTGGAATTGCAGTTGCTGTACTGGGAATCAGACCAATCGGAGTAATTTGTACCCTTTGGACGTTTGAATAAATATGAGTATGGGGGAGGAATGGTTTCTTCCCCATACTTCATTTTATAAATTATAATTATGCCGACTCTATTTGGATGGAAATTTGAAAAACTCAGTGACGCTGAACTGCGTGACAAACTTGATACGCAGGCGGTTTCTTTCGTTCCTGCAACAACTGACGATGGCTCAACCGCCATTAGTACGGCTGGATATTATGGACAATATTTAGATCTGGATGGAGACTCAGCAAAGACGGATCAGGATCTGATTCGGAAATATCGTGTTGCCTCTGAGCAGTCAGAATGCGATCAGGCAATCGACGATATTGTTAACGAGGCAATTGTGAACGATCATGATGATCTTCCCGCCTCACTCAATTTAGAAAAATTAGAACAGCCCGCATCGATCAAGAAACTCGTGAGAGCTGAGTTTGATCATATTTGTCAGTTGTTGGATTTTAGTAATAATGCTCAGGACATTTTCCGTAAATGGTATATTGATGGGCGTTTATTCTACCATGTCATTGTGGACGAAACGGCTCCGCAGAATGGTATTCAGGAATTGCGTTACATTGATTCGATGAAGATTCGCAAAGTCCGAGAGATCAAGGATGAAGTTGATCCTTTGACCGGTGCAAAGATCATTAAAAATGTTGATGAATACTATCTTTATCAGGATAGTGGACTTCAGCGGTCAGACATTGGTCTCAAGATTAGTAAGGATGCAGTCTGCTATGTTCCTTCCGGAATACTTGATGCATCGCGCAAACGTGTTCTCTCTGCTCTTCATAAGGCAATCAAGCCAGTGAATCAGTTGCGCATGATGGAAGACTCATTGGTCATCTATCGTCTTGCACGTGCCCCGGAACGTCGTATTTTCTATATCGACGTGGGCAATCTTCCGAAAGGTAAGGCGGAAGAATATATGCGTACGATCATGAATCAGTACCGCAATAAGCTGGTATATGATGCTCAGACGGGTGAGATTCGCGATGACCGCAAGCATATGAGCATGCTCGAAGACTTTTGGCTACCGCGCCGTGAGGGTGGTCGTGGCACAGAAATTACAACACTTCCGAGCGGAGACAATCTTGGCCAGATCGATGACATCATCTATTTTCAGAAGAAGCTATATCGCAGCCTCAATGTTCCGATCGGTCGGTTACAAGACGCGGATGGTGGTATGTTTACAAATAAAACAACTGAGGTTGCTCGGGATGAGATTAAATTCCAGAAGTTTGTGGATAGATTGCGCAAGAAATTCTCGGTTATGTTCTTTGAGCTTCTGCGTACTCAGCTAATTCTAAAGGGTATCATTACACTCGAAGATTGGCCACAATTTCGTGAGGATATCACGGTTGATTTTAGACAGGACAATCACTTTACAGAGTTAAAGGAATCCGAAATCTTAACGGATCGACTCGCTTTGCTTCAGCTGGTGCAGCCCTACATTGGGAAATACTATTCGGATGGATGGGTCAGAAAAAACATTCTTCGTCAAACTGATGAGGATATTGAGATGATGGATGAAGAAATGAATGAGGACGGTTCGGCTCAGGCTGCTGAAGATCAAAGACAGGCTGAACTTGAGGCAATTGCGAACCCACAGCCCACAATGGACCCTGCTGCAGAAGCATAATCTTATAAATAGAAGTAATATTGTAACATGGATACAAATCTCACATCAATGATCATGGCTCTTGCCACTGGCAAAGCTTCAGAGGCGAATCACTCATTTACTCGGGCAATGACTGAGAAGATGAATGCGGCATTGGATGAACGGAAAATTTCAATGGCAGGAGAGGTTTATAGTGCGGTTGAACGCCCAAGCGCTCCTAAAGTTAAATGAACCTTTTCGACACTGCCCGTCAATTGCAAGAGGATCCAGATCATAGTGCTCGGGCCCATGCACATGGTCAGCTTGCATACATGGATTCAGAAAAAAGCCAGTCGCGGCAGTCGCGAGCAAGTGATCATGCACAGGCCGCAAAATCTCATCGTGTAGCAAGTATTATGCATGGTGTTGCAGCGAATCACCTCGGCGTAGGAGGAGATGAAGCAAAACGGAGCTATCATTTTATCATGGCAAGGCATCACGAGGATCTGCAGAAACATCACGAAACACTTCGCGCAGTATAATCTCAATGAATTTTTTCGAAACAGTACGTAATTTAAAAGAAAGCCAAAGCCCAGGCGAAATCGCTCATGAGGTGAGTGCTGATGCAAATGCGTCGAGCGCCAAGGGCGATCATTCATGGGCTTCCATTCATCACAATGCAGCAAGTATTGAGCATAACAAAGCTTCAAGCTTGGCTCAGGATAAAAATCTTCGTCACTATCATAGCATAATGGCTACTCATCACTCGGATCTCTCCAACTTTCACCAGGCCGCATCGCAGCCTATTTAAAAAATGAAGTTAATCACAGAACATCTCGACAGTGACATCGGTTATATTACCGAAGGCGTTGGCGCAGAAAAGAAAACCTTCGTTGAAGGCGTCTTTATGCAGGCTGAAAAGGCCAACCGCAATGGTCGCATCTATCGCTACAATGTTCTTGCACCAGCAGTTTCTAAATACGTTACAGAACAAGTTGAAACTGGTCGTGCCGTTGGTGAACTGAATCATCCAGATGGTCCTACGGTCAATCTCGATAAGGTCTCGCATCGCATTACGTCTCTTAAGTGGGATGGTCATAATGTAATGGGTAAAGCTCTTGTCCTCAATACTCCAATGGGTAACATTGTAAAGGGTCTTGTTGAAGGCGGAGTTCGTCTCGGCGTTTCAAGCCGCGGTATGGGTTCACTGGAACGCAGCGGTAATGTAATGACAGTGAAGTCAGACTTTGTTCTTTCTACAATTGATATCGTTCAGGATCCTTCTGCTCCAGAAGCATTCGTGAATGGTATCATGGAAGGCGTTGAATACTTTGTTCGTGGTAATGAAATTATTGCTGAACGTATTCAGGCTGAAATTCATCGTACACCCTCCAAGAAGCTTATTGAAGCTCAGGTTCGTGTATTTAAAAACTTTCTGAACGAAATTGCCTCACGGTAATATTGTTCAATGTATAAAACTTTCTTTATGGGTAAAACTGAAGATGCATATAATGGTAACGTGAAATCATCTAAGGTGAATTGTGAATTAACTGAGACTGATATCAAGCATTCAATGCTGGGTGTCCTCTCTAAACTCCAACCACTATAATATTATAGTAGGCTATCTAAAATATATGTCATTAAAATCAAAAGGTCAAGTTGATCTCATTGAAGACATCACTGTTGAAGAACTACTTGCTGATGGACTCGTTGAAGACGTTGAAGTTTCTGGCGAGGAACAAGGCAAGAAGAAGCTTGATGACAAAGAAGGTGCCGCGGATGCTCCAGTAGCAAATGCAGTACCGGTGGATGCTCCTGAAGCGGATCCTGTAAAACCAGAATTCGATGCAGTTGCAGCCGCTGTAAGTGCAGCACCCGTGGCGATGGCGCCACACGCTCAGGGAGTTCCTGAGGCGCCAGCACTTGCACCAGATGTTCAAAAGGCAGCTGATTCAGTGAACGCAGCAATTGCTGCGGCTCCTAAAGCAGAAGTGCCCCAGACCAAAGCTGGACTCATTAATGCGATGTATCAGCATCTCTCAACAATGAAGACCGAGGATCTAGCGAGCGCCTACAGCACAATGACAGCTCCAAAAGAGATGTCAAAGGCTGAAGACCCCGCAAAACCCGAGGACGATTCAGCAGAAAAGATGGCAGCAGAACCAGCGGCGGATGCACCGAAAGATGCAGAAATGCCAATGGCCGACGATGAAAAGGGTGAAGACGAAAAGAAAGAGAAAGAAGACGACGATGAAGAGGAAGTCAAGGAAAACCTTGATGTTCTTCTCCAGGCTGAAAAGTCACTGTCCGAAGCTTTCCGTTCTAAGGCATCTTCACTTTTCGAGTCTGCAGTAAAGACGAAACTTGCGGAAGAAGTCTCTCGCATCGAGGAAAATTACCAAACTCAATTGGAAGAAGAAACCACAAAAATGGCTTCATCTCTCTCCGAGAAGGTTGATAGCTATCTTGGCTATGTGGTAAAGACCTGGATGGAAGAGAACAAAGTCGCAATCGAATCTGGTCTGCGTACCGAGATCGCCGAGAATTTCATTGGTGCGTTGAAAAACGTATTCAAGGAAAGCTACATCGAAGTTCCAGAAGGTAAGGAAAATCTTGTTGATACTCTCACCAAGAACGTTGCTTCCCTCGAAGAACAGCTGATGAAGGCCACGGAATCCAACATGAAACTCAATGAGTCTGTGGGCGTGTTAAAGCGCGAACAGATCCTTGCTGAGGCTTCAGTAGGTCTTGCTTCAACAGAAGCAGTCAAGTTCAATTCTCTTACATCAGAAATTGATTTCGAAGATGCAGAAACTTTCACTAAGAAAGTTCAAGGCATCAAAGAATCGTTCTTTCGTAAGGTTGTTAAAGCAAAAGTACAAACAGAAGAAGCAGTCACTCTTAGTGAATCCGGTTTAGATGAAAATCTAAACCCATTAATGGCAGCATATTCTTCAGCAATTACCCGAACACTTAAATAATCTACAGTAGTAGATTTAAACTAAACTAACATGTATAATTCAGAATTACTTCAAGAGAAGTGGAATCCTATCATCAACCATAAGGATCTTCCTTCAATCAAAGACAACTATCGCCGCGCTGTTACAGCCGTGGTGCTGGAAAATCAAGAAAAAGCCCTCCGCGAAGAACGCTCGGCTAATTCTTTTCAATCATTGCACGAGGCAACTCCTGTCAACGCAACTGGTGGCAGCATCGCAAATTGGGATCCAATCCTGATCAGCCTCGTTCGCCGTTCAATGCCAAACCTGATCGCCTACGATATCGCTGGCGTTCAGCCAATGTCTGGCCCAACTGGCCTGATCTTCGCAATGAAGAGCAAGTACTCAACACAGGGTGGCACAGAAGCTCTCTTCAATGAAGCTGATGCTGGTTTCTCTGGTCTCGATGCAAGCGACCCCGGCACCCGCGTGGTCAACGGTGGTCCTTCATCCGGTTTGGGTGGTACAGCCTCCTCGATTGCTGCAACGGATTCTAACACTGATAAAGTCAGTGATGCATTCGTTACTGGCGATGCAGGTGCTCATGGTATGACCACAGCGCAGTCAGAAGCACTCGGCGGTTCAGGTGCGGCTTTCGGCGAAATGGCCTTCTCAATCGAGAAAGCAACGGTCACTGCTCGTACACGCGCCCTCAAGGCCGAGTACACAATGGAACTCGCTCAGGACTTGAAGGCCGTTCACGGTCTTGATGCTGAGTCAGAGCTCGCTAACATCCTCTCGGCTGAAATCCTTGCGGAAATCAATCGCGAAGTCATTCGCACGATCAACATCAAGGCGATCCTTGGTGCACAGTCTGCAAATTGCACCGTCCCCGGTGCAGTTAACTTGATAACCGATGTTGATGGTCGTTGGTCTGTTGAAAAGTTCAAGGGTCTTATCCTTCAAATCGAACGCGAAGCCAATGCAATTGCAAAAGCTACACGTCGTGGTAAGGGTAATTTCATCCTTTGCTCAAGCGACGTTGCTTCAGCTCTTGTTGCTGCTGGCGTTCTTGACTATTCCCCGGCTCTTTCGACTAACCTCGAAGTTGACGACACTGGTAGCACCTTTGCTGGTGTTCTCAATGGTCGTACCAAGGTCTATATCGATCCATATGCAACGGATGATTATGTCACTGTTGGATACCGTGGTACAAATCCGTATGATGCGGGTATGTTCTATGCTCCATACGTCCCACTCACAATGGTGCGCGCAGTAAATCCGGCTGATTTCCAACCACGTATCGGGTTCAAGACTCGTTACGGCATGGTTGCAAATCCATTCGCTGAGGCCTCAGTGGTCAACGGCGTTGGCTCAAATCGCTCGAATAAGTACTTCCGTATCTTCGGCGTAAAGGGTCTGCTCGACACGTAATTACGTTTAAGTATTTTAAATACTTTGAGAAGGGGCTCCGAAAGGAGCCCCTTTTTTTGCCTATAAATATAGATGTATGAATAACCTTACTACAAATAAGAACTACCTGAGTCCCACCGGGTTTAAGGCGGTTATCAATTCTCAGGAATTTTCAAATCTCGAGTATTTCTGTACTCATGCCACAGTTCCTGGAATTTCGCTGACGCCTGTGAATATGCCATGGCGTGGCAATCAAAATAGAATCTCGGGCGATCGCATTGAATATCCTGCATTCACCATGAAGTTCATGGTCTCGGAGAATATGGAGAATTACATTGAGATTTTTAACTGGATGAAACTGAATTCCGTTGAAGCCACATTTAAGAAATGCGATGTGATCCTTCACATTATGTCGAGTCATAATAACATCACGAAAAAAATTCGTTATGTTGATGCATTTCCAGTTTCTCTGGGTGAACTAGAGCTCCATACTCAAAACACGGATGTGGAATATGTGACGTTAGATGCTCAGTTGGAATATACCTACTTCGAATTTTTGACCTAAAAACTTAAGATAAATACTTCTATTATATTATGATTACACTTGAAGGTTTGATTGAAATGTGGAAAAAGGATTCTGAGATTGATGAGATGAATCTCGATGAATCTTCTCAGAAAATTGCAAAGATCCATGGTAAATACCTGGAACTTATCTCGATTACAAAACTTCAGCTAAAGAAGAAAGAGCTTGAGCAAAAGATCCTTTTAAAGGACAAATGGCTCTACTTCAATGGTAAGATGGATCAGGCTGAGATTGCTACTCGTGGTTGGCCATTTGATCCATTCAACGGTCTTAAGATCATGAAGACGGACCTTGAGTATTATTTTAATGCTGATCCTGAGCTTCAGAAGTCAGAAGAAAAGATTATCTATCTCAAAACTCTGGTAGAAACGCTTGAGGAGATTATGGGTACTCTGCGCTGGCGCCATACTCATATTAAGAACATGATTGACTGGCGCAAGTTTACATCCGGAGCATGAGCGATCTTATTAAGATCCAGAAGAAGAATGAGGTATTTGTTCGGGTGGACTGTGATCCATCCGTTGCAAATGAACTGTCTGACTTTTTTACTTTCTTCGTTCCTGGCTATAAGTTTATGCCAGCATACCGTAATAAGGTATGGGATGGAAAGATTCGTCTCTTTGATTCTCGGCTCAAGACAATCTATGGCGGTTTAATTCCCTACATCAAAGAGTTTGCTGAGGTTAGAAAATGTGAGGTGGAATGGGTGGATGATCCGTACTACGGAAGACCAGACTCTCGGGAACTGATTGACCCAAATGAATTGGCTCAATTCATTGCGAGCCTGAATCTGTATGCCCACGGTAAATCGATTGATCCACGAGAGTATCAGGTTGAGGCAGTGATGCATGCACTCACAAATTGGAGAGCACTGCTACTGAGTCCCACCGCCTCGGGTAAGTCACTCATCATCTATATTCTAATTCGATGGTATCTTTCTAAATACGATAAAAAAGTACTGCTGATTGTGCCAACAACTTCCCTCGTGGAACAGATGTACAAGGACTTTGCAGACTATGCCACACTCGATGAAACGTGGGGTGTTGAGGAAACATGCCATAGAATCTATTCGGGTAAAGAGAAAATCAACATTAGCCAGCGTGTAATTATTACCACATGGCAGTCCATCTACAAGATGCAAGCCACGTGGTTCGAACCGTATGGCATGGTCATTGGAGATGAAGCACACAACTTTAAAGCCAAATCATTGGCAGCAATTCTAGAGAAACTAAGAGATGCTAAATTTCGCATTGGTACTACTGGCACATTGGATGGAACTCAGACACATAAGCTTGTACTTGAAGGATTATTTGGTCCCGTCTATCAGGTGACTACCACAAAAACTCTTATTGAACAGAACGCTCTTTCGGATCTTGACATTTCGGTATTATTGATGAAGTATAGTGACGAGTTATGTCAGGCAGCAAAGCAATTCGATTATCAGGCTGAGATTGATTTTATCGTGTCTCATGCACCGCGAAATAAATTTATTCGTAATCTAGCATTGGCGCAGGAAGGCAATACATTGATCCTTTATAATTACGTCGAAAAGCATGGCAAACCATTGTACGATCTAATCGATAAAAAGTTAAATGAATTGCCACGACGGACTCGCAAACTCTTTTTTGTATCGGGCGGAGTAGATACTGATGAACGTGAACGAATTCGTGAGATAACCGAGGGTGAAAAGGATGCAATCATTGTGGCTTCTATGGGTACGTTTTCTACGGGTATAAATATACGTAACCTGCATAACATCGTGTTTGCCTCTCCTTCAAAATCTCAGATTCGTATTCTTCAGTCTATTGGACGTGGACTTCGTAAATCTGATAACGGCGTTGCCACAAAAGTATTTGACATTGCTGATGATCTGCACTGGAAGAAGTCACGCAACTATACGCTGGATCATGCATCGGAAAGAATCAAGCTGTATTCAAAAGAAAAGTTTAACTATATAATCCATGAGGTGGCGCTGTGAGTCTCTACGATCTTGCAGTCATTTTTAAGCTCACCTCTGGGGATACGATCGTATGTCAGGTGCTATCTGATACGGATAAAAATATGTTGGTTCGTGATCCTGTTCAAATAAACACAATTAGCGTTTCAACTCCGGATGGAATTCGTTCTTCCACATATTATTCTCCATGGTTTCTTGGAGCCAGCGCTCGAGTCCATATGATTCGTAAAGACCACGTGCTAAGTGCTGCGATTCCGAATGATGACATCAAGGAGCAATACTCTGAAATTGTTTCTCAGCATTTTGAGGATTTAAAAGGCCCTTCAATAAAACAGAAGGCTGGCAAATCTTCGAAGAATCCATGGGATGATCTTAACTATAAGATTGATCCTAAGGAAAGATTTAATAACTAATCCCAATATTGTTAAGTGAACAGAGATAGATTATACGATCGATGACCCGGTCTGTACATCTTAATTGTAGTTGACTATCACTTAGTTTTATGTAAACTAAGTGTTTACAATTGGCAATTGGTGTGTTAGATTGATTGTGTTAAATGATTCCACCATAATTTTAAAATGACAACTATTGATAATTTAGACCCAAATGTGAAACCTAAAATGACGATCGCAGCAAAGCGTGCGGGCGTACATTACGTGAATAATAAAGAGTTCTCTCAGGCAGTTGTTGACTACGTAAATCTAGTCAAGAAAGCCAAGACGACTAACGCAGAGATTCCCCGTATTACCGAATACATTGGCCGGTGTTTTCTTCGCATTGCTGAAGGTCTATCTCATAAGCCAAACTTCGTGAGGTATACCTATCGCGAAGAGATGGTGATGGATGGCGTTGAGAATTGCATTAAGGCCATCATGAATTACAACGTAGAAGCGGCAACTCGTACCGGTTCGCCAAATGCATTTGCCTATTTTACTCAGATCAATTACTACGCCTTTATTCGCCGTATCATGAAGGAAAAGAAACAGCAGGACATTAAGTTCCGTTACATTGAACATGCTGGCATTGAAGATTTCATGTCTCAATCGATCGATGGGCAAGACATCATGAGTGGTTATGCTGATGGCTTTATCGACGTGTTAAAGAAACGTATTGGCAAAGTCAAAGAAACTGATATTGCCATCAAACAGTTT
>Ga0181349_1000694_pt1 | contig 14391 bp, 15 predicted proteins | sample Su13VDMM110SD_FD_130106 | JGI IMG/M metagenome (GOLD analysis project Ga0181349, IMG submission 130106) | Freshwater viral communities from Lake Michigan, USA - Su13.VD.MM110.S.D | ecosystem: Environmental > Aquatic > Freshwater > Lake | place: USA: Michigan | collected 2013-07-16 | reverse complement strand
CCTTGGTCTATATTTATCATAGATTTGAATACTACCCATTCACATGGCGAACAAGGTGGAACTATACTAGAACCTTCATATGTATAATAAGATCCATCACTTGGAATCATTTGTTTTAAAGACCAATCATTCAATGCAATTTGATTTGATGATCCGTAAGGAATAAATTGTTGAAAGAATTTTAAGGAAGGTGTTTGTGATGATGAAACTTTAAATAATGATGATACATGTAATTTTTCTCCTGTAGGACTTTCAAAATATGCCATAACTTCTCCATCTGCAGGTGAACCTTCCAGGGTATGATGACTTGGATGATTAACTAATAATGCAGTGCATTGATAAGGTGTATCTCTAAATTTACAGGATCCTAAATTACCAAATAAAAGTAAACCTTCATCTGATATTGTAGACATGCCAGATGTAGCTTGACTATCATCCATTTTAAAATCACATGATAAATTACAAGGTTTTGCAATAGATTGTGATAAATTTATAGGAGATTGATTTGATCCTGAACATTGTCCGGACCATGATGTTTGTTTCGAATATATTGACATTGTTATTATTTATCAACGAAATATAATTAACTTATTTTAATATAAGGAATAAGATGACAGAAGATGGATGGGGAATATTTGGTATTGTAATGGCCGTTATCATTGTTCTTGGTTCTGTTTATTATGCTAGTCAAAATGCAAATTGGGCAGGTATTGGTGGAGCATTAGGAACTTTGTTTTTTGCAATAACAAATTTTATTCCATTTGGATTAATTACTTTTGGTCTTATAGCAGATTTGATTGGACAAGAATTTAGATATTCAATTAGTAGTGCTGTAGGATTTTTTGCAATTCTTTTTAATTTTATTATAGCTAAATTTGCAGGTTGGTCAGATGATACATATTCTGGTACTGAATCAACAGATGTTATGGGATGGTGTATGATTCCAGGATTAGAAAAATTAGAATCTAAAGTATTTCCTATGAATATTGTATCTTCAAGTGCAATTATAGCATATTATTTAGGATTTGCGGCAACTGTAAGACAACCTAGACAAAATATATCTATTGGAGTAGCTTTCCCATTATTATTTATTATACAATTAGGTACCTTTTTTGGCGGTGGTTGTGATAAATATTACATTGGTGGTTTTGGATCTAAAGTAGGTGCATTTATACTTGGTACAATATTAGGTCTAAGTTCATTTGGAGTTGTTAGTTCATCTTTTCCTGCATATGCTCCATTTTTAAATCCTCAAATGGGTGGAGCTACTCAAAGTAATTATGGTAATAGTTCAAGACCACCCATGGCACCAGGAGTTGGTGGTGCTCCTCCAACTGGAGCTAAATGTTCACAAGATAATTCTGAAGATGGTGATGAATTTGTATGTGAAGCATATAAAAATGGTGTTTTAGTTACTGAAGAAATATCTAAGTAATTGATCTTACTAATCTATAATATGTAGCAACATCTCTTCCAGTATAACTTTTTGTTGTACCATCTTTACTTATAACTACCATAGTTGGAACTTGTTTAATATTATATAATTGAGTTAATTGTCCAGGATCTTCTCTAATATTTATTGATGACCAATTTATAGTATTAAATTCTTCTTTTAAATCATCAAATACAGGTTTAAGGGCTTTACAAGGTTCGCATGTAGGTGATGAGAAAATTATTGCACTCATTCTTGTTTTATAATAATTAATTCATCTTTTTTCAATGAATTCATTTTTAATCTAATAAATTTACTTTTATTAATAATTTGTGTTTCTGTATCATAACCTTTATCTTTTAAAGTTTTTTGAAATGCACTAAATAATGCAACTTTTAAATAATCTTGATTTAATTCATTAAGATTATTTAAACACCATTTTGTTATAATATCTTGTTCTAATGGTGGACCCATAATTCTTAAATTTAATCCTTTAAATATATTTTCATCAGATTCAATTATTTTTATATCTTCTTTTGGTGGTAATAAAACATCAGTTGCCATTTTATCTACAATTGAATTATTTAATGATAATTCATCTGTATTTGTTGTATGTGCTTTAATCCATGTGATAATATAACTTTTAAATTTAACAAGTAATTTTGTTGAACCTTCAATTAAATCTTTATGTTTAACATCTTGACCTTCAGCTGTTTTCCAATTATTTTTTAACCATCCAGGTAACCATTTAGTTAAACAATCTTTAGAATATGCCGAATCTGTATAAATATGTAATGTAAATTCTGAAGGATTACCTGAATTTTCAATTGCTTTTAAAATACCTTCATAAATAGCTTTTAATTCACCTCGATTATTTGTTTGTTGTTCATCTTCAGGAACTTTTGCAGCATATGACCATTCCTTATATTCAGGAAAGTAATATGCATATGATGCTTTAGAATTTGATTTTCCATTAGATTTACATGCTCCATCAGTAAATAATCTAATCATTTTTATATTGAGGATAAGTAATTGTTGTTGGAATTCGTTTTGTAATACATCTACTAATAATTGCAGATTGGATAGTTGTAGGATTTTCTACATGAAACCATACTCGATTCTTAAATGATTTTTGTTCTAATTTTCTTCTTAGCATTTGTTGACATGCAAACGTTAAAAATTCAGAATGCCATATTAATAATACACGTATTTTTGTTGATTGTTTCATAGGGATTTTTGATATCCATGTATCAAATAAAGGTGTAAATTCTTCAGATGAAAAAAATTTACATCCATCTATTTCATCAAATTCACAATTATTTCCATATTTAACTTTATAATCATTCCATATTTTTAAAGTTTCTCGATCATTTAAAGGTTCAAATAAAAGATAATGTGGTGGTGGAAAATCCATTATTATTATTCAGGTTTATCTTCTGAAGATGATAATACGCGTTTTACAGGTATTCCAGCATCAACTACATATAAACTATTTTCAGTCATTACAATATAACATGATTCACATTTAAAAACTTGTTGGATCGTTGACGTATATTCATCATTCGATTTCACAAGATATTTAGTTTTGTCTTGAACACCAATACAACATTTCTTTTCTAGAGAATCTCTATAGTAATCAAAATAAATAGGTTTATCTTCATTAATTGCAACTTCAGTAACTTTTAATAGTACTGCTGCTGAAGGAAGAGCCATTTTATTTATCTTTAAATGTTAGAATTTACGATGCTTGAACGCATTTAAACGTATCTTCTAATTTAAATCTGGATCTCATATTTAGTGAAGTTGTATCTGTCTTCGGTTTTTTAAGAATTGTATCAATACGTACTTGTATTAATCCTCTCAATTCTACAGCTGTTTTAGGAAGTATTTTTGCATTCTCAAATAAGAAATCTGCATATTGTGTTACATTCTCTTCCGTTTTTTCACTTTTAGGTTTTAGAACAGTATCATCCAAATCACCTAGAACTTTGTTCATAGATTCATGAAGAATTTGTCCATTAACTAGATTACGTATATATAAATGTGTTAGAAATCTAGAATAACCTCTTCTAACATCTTTTTGTTTAGACCATGCAATAACTTTATTATCAAATTCAGGATCACCGCTTGTAGGAAATACTAGAGTTTCATTCATATCATATAATGATCCAAACATTTTAGTATGCATATTCAAATCTTCTGAAACTTCAGGTATTTCTGAATTTAATTTCAAAGCTAAATCTGCCATAATACTCGCATACATAGAACCTTTAATTGCTTTATCAAATAACAAAGTTGTTACTCGCAATCTAAAATCTCTATCTCTAGTTTTTAGAATTTTCAAACATTCTTGTGATAAAGTATCTAAGGATGAAGGAGCAATTTTATTAAATATACTGAATATTTCATCATATTCTTTATCTGACGTTTCTCTAATTCTACGAACATAATCAACAAGAACTTTTTCTCGCCAATTTTCTTTATCATCTGGTTTTTCATAATGTCTAGGTTTTAGTGATGCACGAATAGGTTTATTATATGCGGCAGGGACTAATCTTAATTTTGATATATTTTCAACAATTACTTGAGGTAAAAGAAGTTTAGGAATATATCTTAGTGAATATAGAAGGGCAGCTGACAATTCCATATTTTTGTGTAAAGATAATATTTATAAATGTAAAACGAATTCGTTTTTTAATATCTATTTAAAGATTATAACAAAATGTCCTCTGAAACCATAAAACTTCCATATGTATGGGTTTTATGGTATCATGATCCTGAAAATAAAGATTATTCAATAAAAGGTTATATTAAAGTAGCAGATTTTACAACTCTACATCAGTTTTGGTCAGTAATAGATACAATTCCAAAAGAAGCATGGGAATGTGGCATGTATTTCTTTATGCGTAAAGGATTTACTCCTTTATGGGAAGCACCTGAACATAATAATGGTGGTGCATGGTCAAAGAAAATTGATGCTGCACAAGCACATACATCATTTATAGATCTGATGGTACATTGTATTACTAATGAACTTCTTGTTGATCGTAAAGAAACTTTAGCAGGTATTTCCATATCTCCTAAAGGTCAATTTCATATCATAAAACTATGGAATACTACAACAACAGTATCAGATAAAAAATATTTGAATTCAAATTTAACTTATTTCAAAGTTTCTGATGATGTTACTTATACTGCACATAAAGCAAGACCTAGATAATAAAATGTTAAAAAAACTACTTTTTTTTATACTTATGTATTTAATATGAATAAACAAGAAATTATTGATTATTTAGAATTTATTTTAAGAAATTCAATTGGGTTTTTATATAAATGGTTAACTACAGATGGAGAAGTTTTAGGTTATATTATTATAATAATACATATTTTATGTAGTACAACTACATTTTTATGTATAATTTATTCACATACAATATATCCATTATGGCAATTTAAATTAGGTGTTTTTATATGTTTATTATTAGTTTGGTTACAACATATTTTCTTAAATGTATGTATATTTACAGTTTCAGAATTAAAATTAACTAATGGAACATTTTCATCAAATATTCATTTATCTTATTTTTTTAGTAAATTATTAGGAACAAAAATTGAAGATGCTATGAATCTACTTGTATTATGTGAATTTATAACAATATCATGTTTTTCACTTGAACTTATTTCTGAATTATCTTTATATTTATATAATAAAAATGGTATATTTTTAAGTTGAACAAGGCATTAAACATAATTTAATTTCACCTAAATTTGCTACTACATATCGAATCATTAAAAACCAACTATTTTTCATATGAATTTCTAAATTATTACATAAGTTAGTACACTTCGTAAATAAAACTAAATGAGGTAAAGAAAATTGTCCACTTACAATTTCACTTGAGCTTTTCTTATGTATATTAAAATCATCTTCACTATCACCCATAATAGTAGTACGTGAAGCAAAATGTCCTTTACAATTGAATGACAAAGTAGTTCCAACATTAGTAATTTCAATAGTTTTTGCTGATAAAAGAGTCATATCTCTACAAATCTTTTGAAAATCTAATGAAGGCATAGTAATTCTAGTAGAAAATTCAGTATCAGGTAATTGAAGATCAGGTTCGTCACGATCCAATAAATTTAATTTATATTTATGTATTTGTTTCTTTTCAGGATTTTCCATAATAATTCCTAATGAATTAGGATCTTCTTTATCAATATAAAATGTTAGAGTATCATCATTTGTAGCGGTTCTTACAATTCTATACAAATGATCAGTATTTACACCAATAACAAATTTTGCGGTAGGATGATTATATTCAAATTTTTCAAATTTATCTGCATGTAATCTTAAATGAACTAAAACTGTACGTGTATTATCCATAGCTACCATTCTTATACCATCTTTATCAAACAACAAAGACATTTCAACTAAGATAGATCTTAAAGCTTCAACTAATGTACGAACGGCACCAGTTTGAACAGTTTTAGCTTCAACTGATAATGATGGCATATTTATTATAAATCTTAATTTTTTACGTTTAAATAAGTTCAATGATTTATTTATTAGATGTCTTTTAATTATAAATGTCTCTTGAGCTTGTTATTGGACCAATGTTTTCAGGAAAATCTACGAAACTTATAAGAAAAATACAATTAGCGAAATCAATTAATAAAAAAGTTTTAGTTATTAAACCTTTAATTGAAACAAGATATGGTGAAAATAAATTATCTTCACATTCACTTGAATATGAATTGTGCGAAAGTTCATCAACTTTAGAAACATTTTCTAATGAAGTTTTAAATTATGATGTTATTGTTATTGATGAAGGACAATTCTTTCCAGATTTAAAACAATATGTTCTTTTATGGGTAGATAAATTTGGAAAAGATGTTATTGTTGGTGGATTAGATGGTGATTCTGAAAAACATCCTTTTGGACAAATACTTCAATTAATCCCTTATTCTGATAAATGTAAGAAATTATCAGCATTATGTAAAGATTGTAATGATGGTACATTAGCAATATTTACAAGAAGAAATATTAAATATGATCATCAAATTAAAGTTGGTGGAGTAGAATCTTATTCTGCTGTATGTAGAAAACATCATAATCATAAAATTTAAAATAACGTATCCCAAAATCCACCTCCTTTTTTAGATTGAGCTTCTTCTTTTTTAGGAGGAGGTTCTTCTTCATCATCTGAACCTTTATAACAATTTTTCATAGTTGTACATTTTTTCTTTGATACAATACGTCCTCTTTCATTTTTCATTAAATCATCTTTTCCTAATCCACCCATCGTTTTCTCAGCTGAACCATTCCACACTTGTCTACGTGAACCTCTTTTTAATGTTTTTCTATTCTTGTGTTTATTATCCATATTATTTATTATAAATGTAAAAATAACATGGCAAATAAACTTGAAGCAATTCTATTATTAACAACTTCAAGAGAAATAGATAATGGTCAATTTGCAAAATTCTTAGTTCAATTTGAAAATATGTCAAAGACAAATTTAAGTTTAATTATAAACATAAATAATTATACACATACTACTGATATTGAAGATTTAATTAATCAATATACACGTATATTTAAATATGTCGAAGTTAATTAGTTGAATATACCAAAAGAACACGATTTATATATTATTGGTGGACAAATTGATAAAAAAGTTCTTCCAGAACTTGGAACATGTTCGGGACCAAATATACTATTCTTAGAATCTATTAGATATTGTTCAAAATTTGATACGACCTTATTATTAGAAACTGATTGTATAATAAAAAAAGAGTGTATTGATAAAGCTGAAAGGTTTATTAATAATTGTGGCGATTTTTTAATTTGTGGAGCAAGATATGATGGGTCATACTTTAAAAATTTTATAGATAGACCAGCTTTATTAAATCATATTAATGGTGTTGCATTTTATAAAACTTGCTCTCCTGAATTTCAAACTTTAATTAATAAGGTCGAATTATTTATTATTGATCAAGTTAGAACAAAAACGCAATTTTTTCCTTATGATGTAGCAATAAGTACATATTTTTATGATAGTGATCGTTTATTAGACCATAATAACAAAATTATGTTTAGAAAAATTAATACTACTACATTAATTATTAACTTATCACCAAGAACTGATAGCCATTTAACAACAGAGTATGTCGATGGCCATTATCCAAATCATATTATATTACATAAAAAATTTTAAACGTATAAATATGCATAATCTGGTAAGGTTTTAATTTGCATTGAAGGATCAATATACATTTTAGTAGTTAGCTCTGACACTTTTAAATTAAAACTAACGTGTTCATCATTTTTATAACTATTATTTGTTTGTATAACTGCCTTATGATAAATTGCTAATCCACCAAATGCTGATTTTACACTAATCATGTCAGAATCAGCAGGAATATGCATTTGTAATTTCATTTTTAATTCTTTTTTAATTAATTCGTCTTTTTCTTTATGATACTCTAATGTTTCTTCTGTTATAAGATTATCAATATCATAGTATCTGTAAAATTGATTAGCAAAAATTACATCCCATTTACTAATTCGGTCAGATTTAAAACATGAAAATAAGCTTGCTGGAATTTCTGTATGCAATGTTAAACTATCAATTACTAGCATATAATCGAATAAAATTACATTATCAATAAAAAAATTTAGATATTCGTTTCTACATAGTGTAATATCTTTTGAATTAGAATTAAAAACAACTGAATGTTTAAATACAGAGATTTTTTCTATTTCTGATTGTGAACAACTAAATACAGAAAAAACTATAAATGCTGTTTTGAAATAACCTCTTAATTTAACTAAATTATCTAACATCTTATCAGTGAATCCATCCAATACTACACATATACATACTCTGCTATCGTATTCATATTGTACATTATTTAGAATCTTAGATGAATCGCTTTTTATTAGACGAGAAGAATTATCTTCTAAAACAACATTGTTTTTTAGAAGAGCGCGTGTTATTTTTATTCCTGAAAACCTTTTCATTTAATAATGGACGTCAAAAATTGTTCTGAATATTATACGCATTTTTGTAAAAAATGGAGGAATAATGACAAAGTATCGTCAATATTATTAAATAATAAATTAGATTTAAAAAAAGAATCACATAGTTACTATGTAGTTCTATATACTATTTTATATGATAATACTACAATTGATGATATTAAAATAATAAAACAAAATTTAGATAATGAATATATTCATGAAGTTTGTATTATTAGAAATAATCCATCAAATGTAGAATTTGAAATTACACATGAAAAACTAAAATTAGTTAATTTTTTTAAATGGCAAGGAATTGTTTTTACAGATGTTGCTGTTTTATTTAATCCTAATCACTTAAATATTATTTGTTTTAATAATATATTTTTTGCTAAAGATTCATTATTCTATTTAAAATTTATTAATAGAGGAGATTTGTGTCTTCTTTCTTCTACTAAATTAAAACCTGAATATATTAATAATTATTCGCATATAGATAGTTTTGCAGATGATGAAGATATTAATAAAAAACACGCGTATGAATTTGATGCATTAATTAAAGTTGGAAATATTGAATTAGAATATGATTATTTTATAAATCGCGGTGGGTTTTTAAATTTAGCTCTTTATAAGATGACAGAAAAACTACAATATAATATTGTTAATTTTACATCTTATATCCGTAGTTTTTATATAAATAAAAATCCAGAATTCAATTATGAGATAAACAATTATTATAAGTTACCGGAATTTAATATATTTTTTGTATTGCCCTTTATAGATTATAATATTGAAGAAGAAACATTGATTTTTAATTTTGATGATAAACAGATTGATTATAAAGATCTAGAAGATATTGAAAAAATCGTATTTGAAAAGAAAGATAGATTATTGCCACTGGAAGATAGATATGAAATAGAACGTATGAAAGAAAAAATTGTTGCTTATTTTTCTATAAAAAATAAAAATTTATATGATTCTGAATTGGAGAAAATAAAATTTGAATTGAATTCTAAATTTGAAGAAATGAAAGAAGAAACACTACACTCAATTGCAGTATTAAAATCTGAAAAAAGAAGTCATTTAGAATTTGAATTAAATGAATATACAAGATCCAGATATAGTTTGATAAGTGAAGAGTTACTAGAATATGAAAACAAAAAAAGAACAGAGCATGAAAAAATGATAGAAGAACTTATTAAAATCAAAACGGGAGGCCTTGATGCTATGTGTGAAAGCAGAAAACAAGAAATGTTTAAAAAAATAGATTTGAATGTTGAAGAGTATTATCATAAAAATATGGGAGAAATTATTAGAAAATTACACGAAGAAGAAGATTCATTAAGAGATACAAAATTCGCTAATATTCAAAAATTAAAAGATGAAATAAACCTTGAAATAAATGATTATATGGTTGCTGAAAAAGCAAGAATTGATACTGAACTAACGGACTTTAAAAATAAGAATGAAATTGCGATAGAAAGTGATATTAAGAATCAGGTTATTAAAAAGTATGATAATTTATTATTAGAAAAATTAAAATATGCAGAAGAATATGCAATTGAAAAGAAAGAAGCTTTATTACAAGAAATAACATTAGAAACTAAAATCTTCAAGGAAAGAAGTAGAGTACAAGTTTTAATCGAACAAAAACAAAAACGTGACGAGTTCGTAAAATGGTTAAAAAAATACGAAGAAGACCAGAAAGAAATTATTATGTCTAAACTACAGGCATTTAAAACAAAGTTGAAGGAAGAAGAAGAACAGAAATGTAAGGATTACTTAACTAAATATAAGAATGATGAACTTTTATTAATTCATTCTGAATTTGTAAGACATCAAGCTGAATTATTTGATACAGCAAATAGAAATTATGAATTAAAAAAGAATGAAATATCAGAGAACTTGGAAGTATATAGACAAGAACAAATACAATTAACTAAGAAAAAATTATTAGATCAAGAAGAAGTTCTGATAGAAAAATTAACGAAAGAACGAGAAGTAAGTATTCTAATTAATATTGAAAGATATAAAGAAAACTTATTACAAGAATTTAATGATAAACTAAGACAAAAAGAAGCTGATTTACAATCTTATCAAACTTCTGAAAAATTAAAGATAGATATTGAAACAATAAGATTAAGAAGTAATATTATAGAAGAAACTAATGAATTTAGAAGAATAGAATTACAAAAACAAACAGAAGAATTAGAATCAATTTATGAACAACATAAAGAGCAGATAATATTAATGAACAATCAATTGAGAGAAAATTTGATGTTGGAACGCAATGAACAACATAAAATGGCGAAAGAAGAGTTATTTAAAGAATTAGAAACACAACAACAAAATATTAAAGATGAATTAATATCGAAAATGGAGAATGATATTGATCTAGAAAGAAAAAAGAAAGAAATAAAAGTTAGTGAAGAGCTTGAAAAGGAAATTCTTGTTTTAAAAGAAGCTCACGAACATAAGAAACGTGAAATTAATACTGAATTTGAAGAATTTAAACTAAATCTAAATTCATCAGTTAAAAAATTGAAACAACAATATGATCAAAAGTTTGCAGAAGATAATATTATATTGGAAAGACAGCGAATTGAATATCATGACAGAAAAATGAATGAACTTCTAGAAGATTGGAAACTAAAAAAGAAAGAAATTGATGAATCAGCTGAAGTTTATAAAGATGAAAAAGTCAAAGAAATTGAAATAAAATTAAAACAAAAAGAAGATGAAGTTATACAAGATCAATTAATAGATAGAGAAATTAAAATTTTAAATGAACTTGAAAAAATACGTTCTTATAAAACGAAGGAGTTAGAAATAGAAATGGAAGATAAACGAAAAGATCTAGAGAATAATTTTAATAGATTTAAAACACAATTAGAATCAGATATTTTAGAAGAAAAGATGAAATCAATAGCAATTACAAATGAATATAAAAAAGCTGAATTACAAAAACAAACTTTAGAATTAGAAACTCTTTATAATCAACATAGAGATAAACTTTTTGAAACACATTCTGAACTCAAACAAAAATTACACGATGAACGAATTAAAGAATTTGAAAAAGAAAGAGAAGCTTCACTTCGACAATTAGAAGTAGAACAAGCGAGTAAAATGAAAACTTTAGAAAGAGATCAAAATAATTTAATTTTTAGTTTAGAAGATCAATATCGTAATAAAAAACTAGAACATCAAGAATTAATGATGAAAGAAGTTGCTACTCTTAGAGAAAAACAAGAAGAAGAAAAGCGTATATTAGAAAATGAATTAGATACATTTAGAAGACAGAAAAGAAATGAGTTAACTAATCTAAAACAAGAATTTGAAGAAAGAACAAAAGAAGAAACTGATTTATTGGTTAGACAAAGACAAGATTTTCATCAAACAGAGTTGAGAAGAATAACAAATGATATGAATAGAAAAATGGCTGATGAAATGGAAATAAAGAAAAGATCATTATTAGAAGAACTTAGAAGAGAAGTTGATATTCAAAAGAAAAAGGAGGTAGAAACAATAAAAGATGAAATGAGAATTCTAAAAGATATTTTCAAATCTAAGATAGAAGCGGAAATATCCTCGGTTAAAGAGAAAGAATTAGATAAGATAGCGAACGAAATTAGTATCATGCGTAAAGAACAACAAGAAAAACTAGATTTAGAAATTAAAAGAAATAAAGAATTAGCAGATGAAGAAATACGTAAGAGATTTACTTCAGTAGAAGATAGTTTTTCTAGAATGTTTGGTTAAATATTGTATAAAGAATTATATATACTTAAAAAACGGTTCGTTGATATTTTTAATTGGTCAAATGACGTATTGAAAATGTTAATTTGTTCATCGTTCATTCTATGATTTAAAAAACTAGATAACAGTTCAAGTTCAGGTTTTAAATTATCAAATAATATATCATAGTTTACAATAATAAAATTCGAAGGTAAAATAGATGTTTTTATAGAATTTTTATATTCTAAATATTTTAATTTATTTTGTTTTAGTTCTTCTATTGTATCACATTCTATCAAACCAAGTTGTTCTATTATATCTGATCTATAAAGCAATATTATACCGTCAAAATTATTCATATTTTCAGGACTATTCATTATTTCTTCATTATATGAATGTATTTTAATTGAACAATTATGATTTGAACAATCGCAAACTTCTAATTCTAATTGATTAAAGAAGCAATTTAATAATACTTTTCCTGTATGTTTATAAGATACTAATGCGAATTTATTTTCTCTGTTTAAAATATCATTACTCTTATTAATAAGATCATTACTAATCCCACCCCATGACCATTCTTTATTGATGTTACTATTTATATATTTTGATGTATCTTCATTAATAAGTAAATTATATTCAGTTCTTCCATACAAATGAATAAAATTACCAAATAAGTTAAATTCACTGCATGTTTTTAGATTATATTTTACGATTATATCCCATAAATCATCACAATTATGTAAAGAGCATAAATGATTTTTTAATGCAATAGAAGTTTCTTTTTGTAAAATAAATCCTGTTAAAACCATCGCATCATATTTTGTTTCTTTATTTAATAAAAATTCAGTAGGTTCTCTCCAACATATTCCATTACCTGCTTTTTCCCAATCTCTATAAAACCAATTAAATTTTCCATTTGTCTTAAATGATTCTGGAGTTATACTTCTTGTTAACATTTCATCTGAATCTAAAATTAATACTTGTTCAGCATCTGAATATTTATACCAGGATAATTTAACAAATTGTTGCCACAAATAACCTAATCCATGTTCTACATATGTGGGTGCTTTTGAAGGTAAATTAACATAATATACTTTAACAGGAAGAATATTTGTTATATTTGAAGGTATGATATGGCCGGTATTATCTGATACAATAATAATATCTCTGAATCCTCTAGCGTATTTCTTTATACTTTTCAAACAATATTCTAACCATACAAAATCTTTATGATATGTCTTAATAAAAATATCAGTTATAGACATTATTTAATAATTTGTATTAAATTATTTATTATTGTTTTAACTCAAAAAAATCAATTATAATTTTATTTAATTCTAAGTTATTAACACTGTTACTAATATTATTTGAAGCATCAAACCATAAAAATCCAGGTGTTAAGAAAATATTATCATGCTCTACTTTTTTAACAAACTTAAAATTATTATTAATAATATCAATATTAAAAATAGGTACTTCATTTCCATCTAAGAAATTTTTATTATAACATCTATTTACAAACTCTTTCGTAATTTTAATTCCTATACTGTTCAAAATAAATTCAATAAAAAGTACAATCATTAATGTATTCGAAGGATGATTATGTGTATAAAACAATTGTATTGTTTGAAAATATGTTTGAATAAATTTTTTTGTTTTATGATATGAATCTCTAGATAATCTATTTTCTAAGAATTCTTTAGAAGATTCCCCAAAAGTTTTAAAATCGACCATATTACATTTGAAAAGATGAAAATTACTATAAGCAAAACATCTTAATTCTAAAGGAGGAATTCTAAATATTCTTATTTCCTTATTTATATTAAATGTATCAAATATACTATTATGTTTACATTCTTCTGATGTATTAAATCCTGGAAAATTTTTAATATTTTCACATATTATCATATCTGTTTTTTCAAAAATTTTATTTAATTTTTCAATATCTGGAAATGTAGAATTTTGCATATAAGGAATAATATATATCATATAAATATTGTAATTAAATCCTTCTAGACAATTAAAATAATAAGCAAATGAACTTAATCTACATGAACTTATAATAACTACATTTTTATCTGCATTCTTATCATAAATTAAGAAATTTCCTGATTTATTCATTCGTTCAATTTCTACTATTCTTATACATTCTGTAGACATACTCTTATTATATTTATAGAATAAAGTAAATAAGTTATTT
>Ga0181349_1000692_pt1 | contig 14399 bp, 17 predicted proteins | sample Su13VDMM110SD_FD_130106 | JGI IMG/M metagenome (GOLD analysis project Ga0181349, IMG submission 130106) | Freshwater viral communities from Lake Michigan, USA - Su13.VD.MM110.S.D | ecosystem: Environmental > Aquatic > Freshwater > Lake | place: USA: Michigan | collected 2013-07-16 | reverse complement strand
TATACAGGTAGAAGATGATGATGAAAATAAAATATATAAAATATTTATAAAAGATACTGATACTACTATACAAACAGAACCATGTGTAGAATTAGAATTTTTTCCAAACAAAATTTATATCTCAAATATAAATAAATGTGGTGAAAATAGTGGTTCTAGTTTGCTACATTTAATTGATAACTTAGCATTATCAATGCCAAATATAGATTATATTGAATTAAATGATGGTTCATTAATAGAAATATGTAGCACTAAATTTTTTATTCAGTTGGATATTTTTAAAATTTTAACAAAAGGTATTTCTTGGTATAACTCGTTAGGTTATTATTCTGAGCAACACGAACAAGAAGTACAAAATAATAACATAATTAGAACTACGCCAATTAACCAATTATTATATTGGTGTTTAAGCTATAGAGTTAATGAATTTTTAAAAGATGTATCGAGAGCAGAACTTGAAAAATCATTGGAAAAAACAATCGCTCAAGCAAAACAATATCCTGATGATGCACTATTAAATAGAACCATTTTAATATATCAACAAAAACTACAAAATTACGATAAATATGTAGAAGAAACTATTGGCCAACTTAAGTTAGAATATGATAATATTATAGGATTTGGATTATATTTATTTCCAGGAGTAGATATGAGTATACCAACTTTTGAATATGTTAATGGCGTTTATTCATCTATAAACAAATTTGATTGCACCAGTGAAGCTAATATGTTAAAATATAGATATTTACGTGAATTAGTTTTATATATAAAACCACTAATAACATATAATATTAATTTAAAAAAACAAATTATAAGACGTCCAAACATTAGGGTTGGAGGTAAAATAAAACGAACAAAATATAAACGATATAAAAAATTAAAAAAAAATAAAACAAACAAAAAACCAAAACAAAAAACAAAACAAAACAAAAGAAAAGAAAATAGTTGAAAAAGATGTAATTTTGTAGTTTTTATTTTGTAGTTTTTATTTTGTAGTTTTTAATTTTTTTGTTTTATTATATTTTTTGCCATGTTTTTGTATGTGTAAGCTTTTATTTTTTTTAACTCCTTTTACGATAAAACGTTCAATATCATTTTTTTGTTTATATATCATATCCACTATATTTTGAAAATAAGAACGAAATTGGGAACGCATTTTAATTAAATCATCAACACAAATCCATTTAATTTCTGCTTTTTCAAATATTTTAGTTGATTTAATAATTTCAGGATCTAACTTTTGCTGTAAAAATCGCTGGTTATTATTATAATAAAATGGTAGCATAGGGTCGTACCTCATTGGAAAAATATGCATGCGATATATTTTATGTCCGTTTGTATCGTAGTCAATATTATATGTTCCATTTTTTTCTAATAACTTTTTTATATCTTTAGAGCTTCCCAAAAACCCAGTTAATTCTTCAGCACCTTCTCTTACTGCTGTTTCTAAATATGTTTCACTGAAATCGGTTCCTCCTCCAAAATCAGAAAATCCTGGAGCTGAATCTTCATATTTGTTTTCTTTTCCAAATAAAAAATAAAGTTTTCCGTTATGAATAGTAGTTGGTAATATTCCTGCTCCCATATATATTAAACCTATATTAAATATATACCGAAGAATATTATTAGGTAATAGTATAAGAAGTAGGAGTAGAATATAACAAAAAAGGTTTAAAATTACTATTTGTTATAGTTGTTACATATACGTCATAAGTTATAGGAACAGAAGTGCCTGATGAAAATGAAGGGACGACAAATGATATATTAAATGAACCATTATAAATTACTGGTAAATTAGTATAAGGACCAAAATTAACAGCCGTTGTTCCATTTGGAAAAAAATTTTCTCCAACAATATTTACTAATGTATATACATTTTTAACAGAAGTATAAGTTGAAAAACTATAAACTATAGGTTTTATGTTAGGATAAAATCCCGAATATTTTCTACATTTGCTTAAAGACATTTATATAGGTGCATTATCATCAGATTTTATTTTTATAATTCCTTTAATATTTTGTTTTGCTAAGTAAAACATAACACAAGCAAATAAAGTCCCGACTATGCCTCCAAATATGACTTGAAGTGGTGTATGATAATTACTTATGACACGTTGATACATAGTTACTAATGAAATAATTAAATAACTTAAAGCAATGTTTGTATTTTTTAATGATAAATAAATAAATGTTGTTGAAAAAAAGGCACTTTGAGCGTGACCTGATGGCATTCCACAAATGTCGTGTGGAATTACACCATTTTTAAAAATAAATCGTTTGCCATTTTTTATTGCTAAATTAAATAATTTAGGGTCTTGTAAAGGTCTTGGCTCTAATATAATTCCTTTTAATATTAAATTAAGGACTGCGTTCATAAAAATACCTATAACGTAGTAAAAAAACAAATTATTACGATTACGAAGTAAATATAATGTAATAACTATTAAAATTAAAGGACCATATTTCCCTATTGAGTTTATTATATAATAAATTATGTTTAACATATAATAAATAAATATTTTAATATTGATAAAGACACTCGCAAATTAACGTTACACACCAGTCGGTTCCATGTAAATTTAATATATTTCCTTTGTCATCTAATAATTTAACACACATTCTGTCAATATTTACTGGACCAAAATAAGTTCTAATATTATCTTGTAACGAACCACTATATTCATACAATACAGAACCAGTAGTATATCCTGAAGGTTTGATGGGTATAATAGCTAATATATCTGAACTTGTAGGTGCCTTGGGTAAAAAGTTAGTGTTATTATTATTATTTTTATTTATTTCATTTATAGTATATATTTGTGATTGAGTTAGTGTTCTTGGAGCACTTGGCAATATTATTTCGGTGGTTTTATAATTTGAAACATATTTTGAAGCAATTAAAAGACCATTTGATGTTGCACTATATTGTGCTCCGCCTTCTGTTAATGCTTGTGCATCTGCGTCAGCAATTAACTGCTTTAAATTGTTACCTTGTTGTGCTGGTGTAGAACAAGTAAAAGGTAAATCAGGTGAATAATACATAGGTAATTTTAAATTATTTGATAATTGTGCGATAGAAACGAGACTATTATTTACATGATTTTGATTATAATCATCAATCACAAGAATTAAATATTTAGGACCATTTAAGTCTAGTATAGCATTTGCTGTATTTCCAGTAGAAACAACATTTATATAAGGTAACCTATAACCCATAATCCATCCTAAAGTATTATTAAAATAATGATTTGATTTCGTATAGCAATTATTACTACACTGAAGTATTCCTGTAAAATCAAAAAAAGTTATAACAGTGCTCTCTGTTATTGTAAATGTTTCACCTGTAGTTGAATTTGAATAAACGCCACCATATAAATACATAGTTATTTTTCCATTATATGTATTATAAACAACTGGTGAGTTGGCTGAAATATCAGTGGTTGCCGAAAAAGTAAACCCAGCACTAATAAAAGCAGCATTTAACTCAGTAACAAATTGTGAAGACGTATAATTTCCTTCTGATAAAGAAATGGAAACATTTAAATCTAAAGTAGTGTTGGTTATCCAAAAACAAGTATTACCATAATTACTATCAATTGCGTACCAGTTATATGGTATTTGATAAGAATAAAGACGTAAGCTTAAAACATCTTTTAACAAATCGGATAAATCTAATGTATAATCAGTAGAAACGGATTCAATTCCGCCTGAACTTTGTCTAAACTGGCTATCTAAATTAACAAAACGAGCTATAGTATTTTTTAAATTTGGATTTAATGAATCTTGTTTAACTGATACTTGGTAAGTGTCATTAACTCCCAGTTGCTGTCTATTCATTGGAATATGTTCGTTTCCAAAAAGCCCAATTTTTTGTTTTCTATCAGTTATTTTATCAGTTTGGGTTGTATCATTTTGTTTTGAATATTCATTTTGATACCAATCATTTACCTGTTTTTCACCATCTGGAAAAACCGCAGCGTTTTCTGTCATATCACTAAATCCTTCTACAACGATTTTATTTTCTTCATTTTCATGTTTTGTGTTATAAAGTAATCCTTGTGAATATTGTAAAAGTTGGCTTTGAACTGCCTTAAAAAATACAGACAGTGTGGGATTAGTATTTTTAAATTTGTTAATTAATTTATTTGTTTTTGTTGTGATTTCTTTAGGGTCGCCACTTTGGACTCCGACTATCGCCATTAATTCTGATAAAGAATAACTGGAAATATTTGTGTCTATATCATTAGATGCCATATGATTATTATAATAAATATTGTTTTTAATTAAATATAAATTAAAAATAAAAGAATAATAAATAGTGCCTTTTTTTTGGTGCTTTTTTTAAAGTAAATTTTATTTTTATATTTTTTATATTTTTTATATTTTTTATAATATAAGTATTTGACTAAATATATACTATAATATATACTATAATATAATGAGTTTTGAATTATTAGCGGCAATGAGTGAAAATGGTGTAATTGGCGATAAAAATAAAATACCTTGGTATATTCCTGAGGATTTAATGCGATTCAAAAATATGACAAAAAATTCTATTATTATAATGGGACGAAAAACATTTGAAAGTTTACCTAATGGACCATTAAAAACACGCGTAAATATAGTATTATCACGTAATCATTATGATTATGAAAGTAATAAGCATAATAATGAATTAATTTTTGTAACTATGGATAATATTTTTGATGTTTTAGAAAAATATAAAAAAGAATATGAAAAAATTTTTATTATTGGAGGAACTGAAATTTATAAGTTATTTATTGATAAATGTAGTATATTACATATTACTCTTGTATGTCAGCATATTAATGGAGATAGTTTATTTCCATATGATATGAATTATTTAACTGAAAATTATAAAATTTTTGATGAGAGTACTTTATTATTCTCTAAAAATAATAATATTCCATACAAATATATTACTTTTAAAAATGTTTAGAATATTTATATTTCAAAAATATTATTATTGATGAACTTAAAAAAACCATACTATTACCTATTAAAATAGGCATCAAATTTAAGTTATACGCATAAGTAATTAATAATGAAGTAGAAACTAAATTCATAAAATAAGTTTCATAAGAAATAGACTCCACTTTTTTAGTTTTGATAATAAGAAATATTTGTGGAATTAAATTTATAGATACTATAAAAATACCAATATATGCTAATATATTATAATCAAACTTTTCCATTTAATTATAATATATATAATTATTAAAAATAATTAATAAAATATTTTTTATACTTTTACCCATTTTGGCGAACCATAATTAATACCTGGCTTAGATATATACATTAAACCATCGTTTCCTTTTTTCTTTTTTCCAGAACATAATGCTGCTGGATAAGGCGGTGATGGGCGTGTTAAATATTTTTTTAATGTTTGTTTTTTACATACTGCTTTAGAAACTCTTTTTCTTGTAGTAGTTTTAGTTTTTGTTTGAGATTGTTTTTTTGTTATGCGTCTTCGTTTTGGCATTTTATATTAAGTATTATAAAAAAAAATGAATGAAAAATAAATATTATAAAATAAAATATACTAACCGAATAATAATAATAATAATTATAAGCCAAAATGAGTTTTAATAACTATTCAAATTCTTATGATAATGCAGATAATAATAATATTAATATTAATAGAATTAATATTAATAACATAAATAATATTAACCAACCTCCCGATGATAATATTATATACGATACATTTATAAATTCTTCAAATGCTTCATTAGTTGTTCCAACATTAGTTATAGAAAATAATAATATTCAAAATGAAGACGATATGCCTCTATTAGTTGAAGATGAAGATGAAGACGATATGCCTCCATTAATTGAAGATACTTCATCATCAACTAGTGATGTGGATGATATGCTTTATGGTTTTGTTAGTAGATATTTAATGGAAAGTGATACTAGTAGATATTTAGTAGATAATGATAGAATAAATAGACTATCAAGAATGTTTGTATTAGCAACAAGACAACACAGAGAAGAAAGAGAAGAAAGAGAAGCAAGAAAATTCAATATTGCTTCTCGTGTTAGAGAAGAAAATGACGAACAAATAAAAATAGAATGTAATATATGCTATGAGTTATGTAATAATACAAATTTTATAAAATTAAATTGTAATCACGAATTTTGTAAAGAATGCATAAAAAATATATTAAAATCTTGTAAAAGTAATTTTAACGAACCTTGTTGTGCTTACTGCAGAGAAAAAGTTAATGCCATTACTTATAAAAATGAAACTATTCATGAAGAATTTACAGATTTAATTGCTACCACGAGCATCAACTAATAAAAACATACTACTTCCAATATATCTTTATATAGTTTGTATAAATCATATAATTTACTCATATTATTTACGTATTGTTTTGTTATATTTTGATTTTAAATATACTCTTTTAGTTATATTTTTTATTTCTTTTTTATCTGTGGATTTTTCATAAAAAATAAAAAATAAATCATTTAAATCTTGAAACATATTAATAGTTTTATCAAACTTTATTGTATCTATATTTTTTATTGAAATTAAAAAATCATCAGAATATGAGTTTACTTTTAGAAAAGTCGTAACATCTTCCACATTGAGCGATATATTATATTTTAATAAAGATAACAAAGTATATTTTTTATTATTTTCACAATTAAAAGACTTTTTTTTAAGTATTCCAATAATTTCTTCACGAGTGATATAATTTGGTGTAGACATAATAAAATTTTCACTAATAATTTTTTCTATTTCATTCTCTTGATTAACATAAATAAAATTAATATTTGTGAAATAAATGTCGTCCTTATAAAAATCTTGATATAATTTATCTTTGTTTTCAAAATCAATAATCCAATTATCATCAAGTTTATCTTCCATATTATTTAAAAACAAAATACATTATTATTTTTAACTAATAGTTATATTCTAATTCTTCATCAGAAAAAGTTCCTTCGTCAATTTGGTTTATCTCATACTCTTCATCTAACCTGTCAAAGTAATCATAATCATAATCTACAAATCTAAATGTTTTTTCATATGATTCTTCACCCCAGTCACGTATATATTCATTTTTTCTTCGCTCGTGTAAGTTTATTAAATTATTTAAAACATCTTCTGGTGTCATTAGCTTTTCATCGTCACTTAAATATGTTCGTTTTCCATATTTTATAGTTACTTGTTTTGTTATTTTATTTTTTTCTAACTTTACCCAGCCTGGTTTAACTTCGTCTTCAATATTTGAAATTATATTTGTTTTTTTTAAAATATTGACTTTATCAATATAATTTATTTTCTTTTCTTCTGTTTTCTTTTCTTGTATTTTCTTTTCTTGTATTTTCTTTTCTTCTTGTATTTTATTTTCTTCTTTTATTTTATTTTCTTCTTGTATTTTCTTTTCTTTTTTAGTTACATTTGTTAATTGCGGAAAATTTTCTTCTATTAAATTTATTTTTTTATTTACATAATCTGGTTTTTCTAGTTTTTCTAGTTTTTTGTTTATTTTTTTTTCTTCTTTATTTAGTTGAGTTATTTCTTTGCTTTTTGTATTTTCTTTACTTTTTTGGTTTTCTTTACTTGGTTGTTTTTCATTTTTATTATTTTTTTTATTAACAAAATCTTCTCTTAATACATCAAATCGCGAATTAGTTTTAAAGATATTCTTAGTCATTATTAATTTAATTATAAGTTTATTTTGTATTATACAAACTAATATTTAATATTTAATATGTTTTTTTTAAATATTTTTTATATCGTAAAAAAAAAATATTTATAATTCATTAAATTATACTTTTTAACATTTAAAAAACTAATTATCTACCTGTCCAACATTTTATTAATGGTAAATGTTTATATTTATCAATGTCATTAAAACTTATTTCCCAATCACAATAACTATGTATATTCCCTAATAATGTTTCTTTGTTTCCTTCTTTTTGTAATAAACAAGCAATTACTCGTTCAAAACTACAACGATTATATCTATTTAATACAAGACCTAATAATTTGCTAATATCGTATTTATTATTAATATAAGTTAAATAATCGTGTGTAATTATAGTCATGGAACCAAAACAACCTTTCCATAAATGTTTGTTTTCATAAAATGTTTTCAATTCTGAATCATTAAAAATATTTATCATTATAGTTTCATCTTCTATTTGGTCCCAATAATGTTCAAATTCCCATAATAATTTATATTTTTCTACACTTATATCTATATGTTTATTTATAAATACAGAATCATGAATTATTACAGCAACATCAAAAAGTTTGTTATGTAAATAGTAATAATAAGGTAATAATTCACCTCTTTGAGGATATTCACTATTTATAATAGTAGTTTTATATAACTTTTCATTTGTTATAAAATTATAATCACTACCATCATCTATTATAAGAATGTTATTTTCTGGATAATATTGTCTAATAGAATTAACACATATAATCCAATATTTATTTGTTAATTCATTATTTACATGTCTTAATATGATAAATCCAAATTGTATCATTTTAGTATATATTTATATTTTTTGAAAAAAAAATATCTCATTAAGTTGATTTATAATCGGTGTTTCAAATGTTAAAATGTATAAAATTAATAATATAAAGTCTAAAGTCTATACAAAATATTTTTAAATATCATCAATATCTATTTCTTCTTCGTCTTCTGCCATTATTATAGTAGTACTTTTTTTAGTTAATTGTCCTTCAATTAATTGTTTATATTCATCTGTTTTTGTGTCGCTGAATTCAATTATGTCATCCATATTCATCGCACCATCTGCGGCTTTTATCATTTTTTGATCGTTAATAACAAAAACATTCCAGTTTATATCTTTTTCAATATTCTTGAGCTCTTCTTTATCTTCGTCACCATACACTTCTAACAAATCGCAATCCTGCATTTTGGATTTAGCATCTTTAGATTTATCCCATTCTCTCAGTCCAACTAAAAGCCAAGTATTATTTTTAACCATATTATCCTTTTTACCTCTTCCACGAAATTTTCCACGTATATGACATAATCTTGTTATACCATCGGAACATAAAACATGACACATTCCATTCCCTAATGTCCTTATATTTTGTGCGTATATTTCTGCTTCATCTTTTGAAGTTCTTATTTCTTTTGATTTAACGCTAATAAATTTGCGTGCTTGTCCTTTTGCTTTATTTCCACCACAAGTATTTTTTACCATTTCTTATTCTAATTTATCTATTAATATATTGGTTTGTTTTTATTTCATTTTTTTTATTTCATTTTTTTTATACCATTACATAAAATCTTTTTTTTTCTCGTTTGACACATTTCTATATAAAATAAATAAACTAAAATATTAGATATTTATCTTTCATTTTTTCGGCATTTATTTTTATTATAGCATTATCTACATATTCATTATAAAAAGATAACCAACTCCTTTCTTTTTTAATTATTTGTATTGATCTTTGTTGGACTTTTATTTTTTGTTCGTCTGGTTCATAACCAAACTCGTTATAAAATAGTTCCTCATCATTTTCATCTGGAAATAGAATTTTTTTTCCTTTATCATCAATAATACCATTATACTTTAGTATTCTTTTTTTCCATAAAGGAGAATAAGAGGCATAAAATAGCCAGTTATAACGATATGCTAAATCTATATCATATTTGTCTCTTTTTAAATGAAATAACGAAAGGTAATTATTACTATCTATATTAAACATACAGGCAACTGGTAATATTTTATATGGTAAAAATTTGTTATTTTCATGTATAGAATCAATAGTTTCATAAATTACTATATCTTCATCATCTACATGTGCATATAAATTTTTACCTAATTTAATGTTTTTTAAAAGAGTAAAATAGTGTATTATTCGCGATAGTAATAATGTTTTTTTATCATTAATTTTTGTCATTTTTTGATATTCTTTAATAATTTTTTTTTCATCTAATTTTAATCCGCGTTCAATAAAGAAACTAACGATTACAGATAATGTTTTTACACAAAGATTTTCATCTAATTTATTTAATATTAAGGAAGCTATTTCCAAATAATTTTCGTCCGATAAAGATTTTTCTAATTTTTTTTTAAAAACAGGAAACAATATTATTTCTTTAGCTTCTGTAGAAGTTATTTTCTTTAAAATAAATACATCTATTGAAAATGGTCTTATAAGTAAATTGTTGATTATTAAAGCTATTAATTTATCTTCAAAATCATCATCTGTTGCGTTGGTTTCATCTGTTGCTTTGGTTTCATCTGTTGCTTTGGTTTCATCTGTTGCTTTGGTTTCATCTGTTGCTTTGGTTTCATCTGTTAATTTAATTAGTTTGTTGGATAAGTATTTTTCAAATGAGGCATTTTTAGAATAATAGAAATCATAATAAATACTCCATATCCAATTTATTAATTCATCTTTAAATCCAGAATAAAACAACTCATAAGCCCAAAAAAGAGCTTCATCGCTTTTATTTAATAGTGACATTAACAACGTTATTTTTACTTCATCTTTCTCATATAAATACCTCGTAAATTGAAAATTTTCCATTTTTATTAATTTATTTTATATATTACTTTAGTTTATAACTTAATAATATATAATTTAAAATAATTCATTTTTTTTTTATATTATTCTATAATATAATGAGAAGTGCGTGGAACGAATTTGTTAGCAAAATATTTAAAGAGGGAAGACAAAAAAACCCTAATTATAAATTTAAAGATGCGTTAAAAGATGCGAGCAAAAGAAAAAGTGAAATGGGACAAACAAGCACGCCCATGCCTTCAAAAGGTAAAAAAGAAATGAAAGGAACAAAACACAAAAAATCACACAAAAAGGGATCTAAAAAATCACGAACAAAAAAAAATAAGAAGTATTAAAGATATTCATAAAGCAAATTCATTTTATCTTGTGAAATAGAATTTATAAAGGTCCAATTAGTCATATTATCAAATAATTCATTATAATAAACCAATGTTTTTTCAAGTGTATCTCTCTTTAAAGGATCTGGATTTATATTTTTGATTAAATACAATAATATTTTGTTAATAAATGTTTCTTTTAAAGAAAAAGCTCTTATTATATTTCCAAAAATATGTAAATATAATACACTTAGTGAGTAATTATCCCATTTATCATAATTTAATATAATATCATTAATTATTACTTTTTTTGGTCTATTAATATATTTTTTTAAAAAATCAACACATTGGGTTTTATATGAAATTCTATCGTTTTCTGAAAAAAAAGATAAAATTGACATATTTTCAATATAATTTTCACAAATTATTTCTATTAATGAATAAGATAATGTGTCCTCATTATTTGCTATTATATAGAATAATAAGTGAATTTCTATAGGTTTATATGTAAAATCATTAATTTCTCTAACGACACTTAAAAAATATGTTTCATCGGCAATATTATTTATTAATAAAGATTTTTCAAAGTTTTCCAATAACGGTTTTAAATCTTCACCAAACACAATATTTTTTGAAGATAAATTAAAAAAACATATATTATTGCTTTTTAATGTAATTAAACTATTTAATAAGTGATTATATGAATCAACAGCATGAAATAGAAATAATTTTGGATTAGGTAAATTATATAAAAAATCTTCAAAATCTATATTTTTATTGCTATTATATTCAAATAATAGATATTTATCATTATTTTTTGTATTTATAATGTTAAGTTGCTCTAATACTCTTTCGTTCATTTCACCGACTTTTATAAAACTATTTTGTATTACTACATTGTAATAATTAAAATAATTAGGTATTTTGCTTATTTTGTTACATATTTTACTTTCATTAATGGAAAAAAAATTATAAATTTTTATTCTTTTTTTTCCTGTTTTCTTTGTTATATCTTCGTTTTTTATATCTTCATTTTTTATATTTTTTTCATATTTTTGGGTTTTAATTAAAGAAATATCAATATTTGTTTTCATTAAATATTTTCACCTTTTTTTATTTCGCATTTTTACTAATTATAAAATATCTATTTTTATAGGTTTTTTTTATTTTATCTTTAATTTCTGCTGTTTCTTTTAATTCACTATTTATAAGCCTATTTATTTCTGTTTGTAGTTCTTCTATATTTTCTTTACAAAATTGCGAAAAACACTCAGAAGGTTTATTTCCAATATTAGACTTTATATGTTTATCTACTATTGAAATAAAATCTTTAGATGTTCCCACATAATCGCGTCTTGTTGTCGGTGCCTTTTTTTCAGTGTTTTTTTTTCTAAAATAATATCTCGCACTTTTAAACATTTTGTCTTCAATATCCTTATTACATCCCAGTATATTCAAACGTCTAATTTCATCATTTATAAACTCTTCATTTTCATCTTTCCATAATAACCAAGCTTCTTTAAAATCCTTTCTGTGATCGTATTGGTGAATTTTTGAAAATTTATATAGTTCTTCCATAAATTCTTTGGTAAACTTATATCTAAAAATGTTTATAATATTAGAAACATTATCCTCAAAATTGGCATCACATGAGGTGGCAACACTATCTCCATCTCTATCAGTTCCATTATTATCTGGTCCATTATTATCATTATCAGTATTATCGATAATATTGTAATCAATAATTGCATCATTAGACATGCTTTTGATTGCTATAATTGCGATTTCTATATTTTATATATCTTAAATAAATTATTAGTTTTTCATTTCATTTTTTTTAATTTAAAAAATAATATAATAACATATTACATATATTTTATTATAATGGATAGCAAAGATAATACAGATAATACAGACAATAGTATAAATATTGAAGAATATATCCGACCTCCGGATAAAGTAAAAAAAGAAAGGCTAATATGGCAAGAAGAAGAGTTTGAAGAAGATATTTTACAAAATATGGTAGATTATGAAAAAGAAATACAAAAATATTTTGTGGAAGAAAAAATGCGACGAAAAGAGATATTTAATGTGTTATTATTTAAAATGAAAAAAATATCAAATTATGATAAGGAAGTTGAAGAAATATATAATATAATAGAGCCTATTATAGAAAGTTATTGCGAACAAGTAATTCAATATTATGAAGTCGACAAAGTGACTTATGAACGTATTTTTAACATTGTATCATCAATAAGAGTCGATAAAGAACCACTTGAAAAAATTATATTATGCGTTTAAAAAATTATTGTGTTTATTTTTTTTAAATTATATAATTTTATATTATGGAAGAAGAATCGGTAACTTTATATATATCAGGTCATGGTATGGAATATTTTGATAATAGATATAAAGAAAATAAAAATGTTTATTTAATGTCATTTGTTGGTGTTCCTGGGTTAAGCAATTTTATGTATAGATGTCCTTTAAATGAAGAAGCACCAAATACTATTCAGCAATTAGAATTTATAAAAAAATATTATAAAGATGGATTATCAAAAGGAAAAACACAAAAGAATTTTTTTTTAAATGAAAAAGTTTCAAAAGAATTAAAACAGGGATTAAAAAATATAGATGAACGACTTTTAATTAAAGAGAACAAATACTCTAATGAAAATACAGAACTATATGATAAACAAAGTAGTTATATACATAAAAATTTATATTCATCAGCCTTTCCAATTAACTTATATTCAACAACTATTCCAATTACTGAAAGATTATATCAATTAAAACCTAATCAATATGAAAATTATGATGAATGTAGAGATATGTATGGTAACACAACATTTATTAAAGATAGAGTTAATCCATATTGTCCTGAGTATGGTATTACTATAGTTGCTTCTACTAATCCTAAAGATAATGGATATACTTTAGTTACTGCTGAAGATGACATATATAAAAATAATTTAAAAAATTTTAAAAGTCTTGATACAACAGATGAAGATAAAGAATACATAATACGTGAAAAATCAAATATAAATTTAAACAAATCTGCTATTGAACATTGGCGTAAAAGAGCATATAACTATTCTCCTAATATGTTTAATTTTAACGGAAAATATATAACTCATGACGATTATATAGATATGTTAATTTTGTATATTTTTAATAAAAAAGAAGTTACACTTACAGAGTTAATATATTTATTTGAAAGTATGGGATTTAAAAAAATCTATATATTAGACCCAACATGTAGGTATTCAAAAAAAACAAAATCTTCAAAAGAAACTAAAAAACAAATAAAATTAGAAAAAGCGAACTATCAAATTGATGAAAATCCTTTGTTATATCCTGAAACAGATGATGTTAACGAAATACAGGGTGAAGATAATGAAAATGATAATGTTTGTAGCAAATTAGGTAATTGTGTAAAGAAATGTGTAGATAACATATGTGAATGGGTTCCAATATTTAAAACAAAAATATCTGGAGGAAAAACAAAAAAAATAAACAAAAAAATAAAC
>Ga0181349_1000690_pt1 | contig 14426 bp, 21 predicted proteins | sample Su13VDMM110SD_FD_130106 | JGI IMG/M metagenome (GOLD analysis project Ga0181349, IMG submission 130106) | Freshwater viral communities from Lake Michigan, USA - Su13.VD.MM110.S.D | ecosystem: Environmental > Aquatic > Freshwater > Lake | place: USA: Michigan | collected 2013-07-16 | reverse complement strand
TCTTTTATTTCAAATTCGTCCGAATCTTCTTCATTCACATCAGAATCATCATCCATACCATCAGGAGCCATATTATCTTCATCATGAGGACCTGATTGTCCGGTATATTTTTGCCTAAAATAATCTTCAACACCATCTTCATTTTCGAAGATGCTCATCAGACTTTTTATTCTTTCTATATTTTCGTTTAATTTTTTCATTTACTATAAATACTTTTATTTTCGATATATAGGTGTTGGTGTAAAAGAAGATCCCGTATTTAATACTTTAAAAATTAAATCACCAGTACCCCATGTTTTTAAATTTGCTAAACAATTTTTTGATATGTTTTTTGCTCCTATATCTCTTCTTAATCCATCTAATATACAAGGATAATAACCATTTTTTAATGTTTTAACTGTAGCGTCAATCCCGTCTTTTTCTGATGGGTAATTCTTAACACCTACACTATTATAGTTTGTTGATCCAGCCATTCGTTGCGTTGTATTAAACGGATTATAGGTTGCCTTTGCTGACTCAGCACTTCTCCAAGCGTGAAAAAATAACATATTCTCATCCGTGTCGTCAGCACCAATACCTGAAAGTATTGATCTGTAAATTCTATCATCTTCTGATTTTGTTCCAGCAACTTTAGATGTTCTACCACTATCAACAAGAGAAACACCTACACCAATACCTACCCCTGCAGCAACTCCCGCAGCTATCCCTTTACCGGAGTTTGAAGTCTCTCCGTATGAAGATTCAATATCACTACCAGTTTTAATGTTACTGTCAATATCGATACTTACCATATACTTAGCCAAATCCAACTCATCAAACCCCTTCGCTTTCAATTCGTAAAATAACTCATCCAAAGTCTCATTATCTGCTTCCCCAGTTACCTCTAAATTGTTTGATCTTTGGAAATCTTCTATTGCGTTTTCAGTTGGGGTATCATAAATACCTGTTACCATTAGGTCGTCATTATCTTGGTCTATAAATTTTAAAACTATTTGTATTTGTTCAATATCGGGTTTAAAACTACTGGACATATTTTTTTTATATTCATTATTTGATTTGATGATTTTTTCAAATCTTCCAATAAATTCATAAATTGTATCAAAATCGGACTCGTCCTCCCCGCTAATATCCACATTTTTAATGACCAAATCCACATTTTCTGAAGGTGATTTAAAAACATCAAAAACTATTTTATTTAAAATCTCATCTTGTAAAGATTTAACTTTTTTCTCCTTTCCTGAAGATTCACCATCTAATATTCGATACTGACCAACAACATCAATTTTATTGTTTTTAAATTCTTTAAAGAAATCTTCAATATCTTTTTCATTTTCTTTAACGTCTCCACTAAATTTATTATACTCACTATTATTTAAAATGGATCTAATTGCGTATAATTTAGCATTGGGGAATTTTTCTTTTAGTCTGTGGGCAAGAATATCAATTAAATCTGAGTTTTCAAAACGATCATTTTTTCCTATTGAGAAAAATACATGATCCACTTCAGGTCTTTCGTCGGTGGATTTTAGAGTAGAGATCATATCTTTTAATTTCATACCACCACTAATCAATTCCGGTATTTCTTCCAAATCTTTTTTTTCAATATTATCAATAACGTCATCACCAAAAATGACAGTTTTAATATTTTTTTCGTCTTCCGTCAAATTCATAAGTTTTTTTTGTCTATGAATTTCACTTAATATATTTTTAAACATAACTTATCTAAATTGTGCTTTAGGTAGTTTATTCGAGTAGACAACATAATATTCATTTAAGAACGACATTAAATTACTTTCATCCGTTATAAAATCATATTCATCATTATCCCACTCATCGTTATCGTCCTCGTCTTCAGTAAACAAACCAAAAACATCTTTATTATCATAACCAAACTCCTCATAAAATGAGTATTCAATAATGTCTTCCCTAACCATATCATCATCATCTTCAGTTGTTTTAAATTCAACTATGATAAGATTTTGGGTCTTATCGATGTAATTTGATATAATTTCAATTACCTCCATTAATTAAATTTTTTAAATCTTTTGAACATGTCTTTCGTTTTATTTATGTTTTCATAAATTTCTTCAATCTCATCTTCTTTTTTATCTAATAAAGATTCATCATTAACTAAATCATCAAAACTCATATCATCAATGTAGCCATCAAAATCTATCGTGTCAAATTCGGTAGTATCGTTAGAATCATTAATATCAGTATCCTCATCACCAGATTGGTAACCACCTCCATAGTACGGATCGGCAGGTCCTTGAGAATCAAAATCAAATGGTGGTTTTGTTGCGTTATAAACGTTATACCCTAAATTCTCATCACCAGGCCCTACAGAATCAAATTCATATGCTGGATCAATTTCATCGTAATGTAAATTTTTAGCAGCAATTTCATTTATTTTATGGTTTCTATAGGTTTTAACGTCCCCTTTAGGTGTAACTGTTATCCCTTCTTTATCTCGTGCAGCATCATAAACCGTTAACGGTGTCATGTTTGATGGTACGTTACCCACAACATACCCGTCATATAGTTTACTATGTTGTTGTCTAATTTGTTGTCTTTCCTCGTCAGACATCATTGAAAAATCTCTCATTCTATTTCTTTTGTTGTGTATTTATCCGCATTTTTCATCCAATATTCTTTGGCTGTTGTAGCGAGTCTTGGCATTGTTTTTTGTATATTCGGTATCTCAAGTTCTTGTTCTTTTTCCTCTAAATACTTCATAGCACCTCTTATAAATATGTCCCTAACTCTTTGTGCTCTTGATAACATAGATTTATGGATTTTTTTGTCCCTCTCATTAAAATCTTTTTCATATGATTTTAATTTTAAAAAATCCTTTATATAGTCAGGTCCTGTTAATAAAAACCTACCACCTTCACTATACATATTAGAAAATCCAGACCTTCTTTCCAATTCAAGAAATTCACAAATAACGTTTAATTCACTTTTTCCAAAAACACCAAAAAAATCGACCCACTTAATTAAATCATTAGGGTTTGAAAACATATTATTAGCCTCATTTAACGATTCTTCATTGGACTTATAATATTCTTTGTCATAGACCCAAGAATCATCATTAGGGATCAAACTAAGACGACTCATTATTCGTTCTTCATCATCAAACCAATTCATTAGATAACCAAATTCAGGGTCATTTTTTGAAAACGTAGGTAAAGGTGTAATACCCGTAACCTCTCCTTTGGTTCCTGTAAATATCGAACCACCGTCCATATGAATAAGGGATACTCGGTCACCCACCTCTAATTGGGGATTTATTTCGTTTAAATTTTTTTTATTCATATATATAAATATAATTATAAATGTAATAGTAATGGTATGATTAAATTTTTAAAGTATTTACTGATTGAGGTAATGAATAAGTATGGTTCGTTTATGTGGTTTGGGACTCATCTATCTATGACACAAATAGAATGGCATTATTTAATTGAAACTTTTTTATGTATTTTAGTAAACCTTTTAGTAATTTTTTCCGTATATTTGCAATACAAAGAAAAGGAAAATGAAAAATTACAAAAAACTGACAATACCAAATGACTCCTCTTGGAGTAGAGACGTTCTATGGAGACGTTTACACTGGAGAATAAGATACTTTCTAACTGGTGTTAAAAACATCTTCAGGTGGATACCAACTTTATATCAAGATAGGGATTGGGACTCTTGGCATATCTACACAATACTACAAAAAAAGATAGAATATCAAAGACAAGAAATCATCAACGCAAATCGTCACACAGAAATAGATAGAGATAATCGTGATATGACAATAGCCCTTAATTTACTTGAAAGAGTAAAAGACGATTACTATGGTATGGAGCATATTGATTACAGTAAAACTGAATTTGATTTTATTCCTGTTGAGGGTAACTCAAATTTAAAGGAAATGAAAATGACCGTTTTAAGTGAAAACTATGATGAGTTTTTAAAAAAATATCCGTCAAGTGTTAGAAAAGTATTAAAAGAAAAAGGTAACAATTTAGAGAAAGATGTTCTTTGTCTTTATGTTGCTAGATATAACCAAGAAAAAGCAAGAAAGTTATTATTTAAATTATTAGAACAAAAAATTGAAAGATGGTGGGATTGATCGTATATAAAGTAAAAGATAAAGAAACGTATAATCATTTAAATACGGTATTATCAGGTTGGTGTTTTTTTAAAAATGATGGTGAGAATTATTTTATAAAGGCTCCGTTAAATAAAACCATAGAAGGTTTAATCGAGGGTGGTTTAATTGTAGAATTATCTCAAGATAGTTAAATGTCCGTGATCAGTAATCTTATCATCATTACCAAAGACATTAAAGGTTAGTTTCCAAAAGTATACCCCATCAGTACACATTTTACCTCGATACGTTCCGTCCCACTTACCATTAGGGTCTTGAGATTCCCATACGACATTACCCCATCTATTAATAATAATAAACTCAAAACCATTTATATCAAACCCATCAATCATCATAGGTCCGAATACTTGGTTATGTTCATTACCATCAGGAGTAAAACAATTTGGTATCCAATAAACAACACCAGGACATTCAGTCACCACTACCTGTAATGTTTGTTCAACATAACAAGGCCCGTTTTCTCTTTTTACAACAATATTGTATGTTCCTTCATTATCATATGTATAAGTTAATTCATTTGTGTTATATACAATACCATTAACTGACCACGACGTTGACCCGTCTCCTGTTGATGTTGAGAAATATGTAACGGTTTTAGTTTCTCCGGCACACAATTCAATAAGTTGTTGTGCCGAAGTAACTAAGGACATTAAAATAAATGATATGAAAAAAATGAATTTCATTTAGTTATGTTGGATCGGAGATAATGTTGGTGTACCATAAACAGGAACAATAACAGAAGTAGAGAATGTACACCCAGCAGAACTAAACGTGTATGATACTGTTGATGTTGCGTTCGTTCCATTTGTTACGTTATCAGGACAGAATTGATTTCCTGATACACCAAGACCTGACCATACTCCACCTACAGGTGTTCCGACTAATGTTACACAAGGATCAGATTCACAAAATGGTCCTAATGCTGTGATTGTTGGTATTACTTGATATATTAATACGTTTAGATTTATAGGTGTTGCGGGACAGTTAGCGGGTGGAGGTGAAGAATATGTTACAGATACACCATTTGTGATTAATCCAGGTGCTGCTGCCGACCAATTGACACTTATAGAATTAGTCCCTTGACCTGCAGTTATAACTCCGGGAGCGGTAACAGTCCAAGTGTAGGTTCCTGATCCAACAGATGGTACCGTATAGGTTGATAGGGAGGTTGATTGATAACAAACCGTATCAGGGTTTGTTGTTGTTAATTGTGAAAATGAAATTGATGATGTCAATAACATTAAAGAGATTAATAATTTTTTCATGGTTTTTTAATTATGGCTTATTGGTCCCAAAACAATTGGGGTTGTGTTTATTGTTCCGTTAAATACGGTAAATGGTGTAGCAAGGTCACACGTACTACTTGTATAACTACCCCACATACCATCAGATCCGGGAGTTACTTGTAATAATAGACTTTGTGGTGTGCATACGTTTGCAACGGTTAGTGTCACACAAAATGTCCAAACACAAGAACCCGCATCACCAAAGTCATTTCCGGGGTTACCGTCAACTGTCAAATCGAAGAAATATCCAGGACCAACAGTTACTATCGGTGTGGTTGTTGAGGTTACGGATGTTTTCCAAACCCATTGTCCTCCTGTTGAGTTTCCTCCGCAATTGGCAGGTGCCGTTTGAGGAGTAACCGATGCCCAACCAATCCCTAACGTCAAATCAAATCCTTCAATCCAATTTGTTCCGGCTTGTGTATATCCGTTCATAGTATAACACATAGTTACAGTTTGCCCGGGCAAATAAGTTCCACCAACAGGTGATGGTGATAACGTAAATGACTGAACTCCATTACATTGAGTAAATGAGTTAAAAACTGTTAGTAAAAAAAATAAAATTATTCCGTATCTCATACTTACAATAAATAGTGAATTAATAATAAATAATAAATATTTAATCGTGCGACTTTTCATACCTACCGTTTAGATTATTATTTATAGTATTAATAAAAATATCCAATAATAAATTTTGTAATACGGATAAAACTATTTATATTTGTAGAAACCATTAAAACTATTCAAAATGACACAAGTAGGACTTTTTATTGTTAAGGATCACAAATCCAAAATAATTAAAGAAAAAATCTTTAATAAGTTAATGGATATTCTTGATGATTCAGATTTAAATAATGTTGCGTATGGTGAAACACCCGATGGTTTGGATATGTTATATGTCTTTTTAGATCTTGATAAGCACGAAGAAATTTACAATTTGTTTAGTAAATATAAAACTTTGGTTTCTTATAAGAACTTAACGAAAACTTTCTTATATCAAAAAGATCTGAACTCAATTTTTAATGTGGGTGAGTTTAAAGACGTACTTGTTAATTTCCTAGAAAATAATTTAGATAAAGACATCATATTAGATAAAATCAATGATCTCGGTATTGAGGCGTTAAATGAGGTGGATTATAAAATATTAAAACAATAAAAAAACCTTAGATTTCTCTAAGGTTTTATAATATATCATTAATATTAGTTAGATTTTGTCTGACTGTATCCACTTCTAACACCACCAGCAGCACCTGAACCTATATTAGCCATCAAACGACCACCAGGACTACGTCCAGCCATATACATAACTTTAGATTTACCAGTTCTTCTTGGGTTCATTATTTTTAAATAACCTAAGAAATTATTGTCTTCCGCTTCATCCATTAAATCTTGTTTAGCCATTTCCCATCCATCCTCATCTTCATATACGAAACTCTCAACATCTTCCAAAACCTCATCTTCAATTTCGGATAACGATGTTTTAAATTTTTCTTCAGCACTTCCCTTTTCAGACTCATCACCATATCCCGTAGTGAATCTTTTAACGTTTTTCATTTTATCACCTAACCAACCTTCTTCAACTTCTTTTTCTTGAGTTTCTCTGACGATTTTTTTAATAAGTGTTGTTAATTCTCTTTCTGATAGTATAACTTTTCTTGTAGCCATCTTAATTTTTTTTTATTTTATTTTATTTTTTATAATATAAATATACGTTACTTTAAAAAACGTAATTTATATAATGTAGAGTTAATCAATTCACATACAGCATCAATTTGATTTTGTATATATGAATCTTTACAACAATTTCTTAATTTTTCAACTTTACCACACAATTCTTTTAAATATTTGATAGTAGACTCTGTTGATTTATGATCTGTAATGTTATACGTTTTATACCCTTTTATAATACCGTATTTACCTTGATACGATTCCACTAATCCGTCAACTAAACCATCAATACCCTCATAATAATTTTGAAGTGCTTTGTGTTCCGAATATGAATCGGTTTGGAGGTGTAATGCGTGAACTTGTGTTTGTGAGTGAAGTAATAATGACATCATTTCACAATAATCCCCATTACCATTTTTTTGTTCATTTAATGGTGAACCACTACCTAAAAAATCTTTTTTTGATATCATGTATATAAATATATCGGTTTAGTGAAAAAATCAACTCATTAAACTAGGAATTACCTCTTCTTGGAAAAAATATTTAGCTTGGTGTAGGTCATTACCCAATTCATTTTGTAGTCTAACCTCTTTTTCTTCGTCATACCCACCCTCATCGTCTAAATCGTATGATTGTAGTGAGTCGTTATCTAAAACAAAGTCTATTTCTGTTAATTTACCTGATTTATTAGTTGCGATTAAACCGATCCACTCTTCTCCATGCCATTTTACGGTACCGTGATATAGGTTTTCATCATCTAATAGGTCTTCATAATCAAACATAAATGAAAATTCACTACCATCACGTAAATTAGTAGTGTATTCTTCACCTATTTTAGGGTCATAATCATCGTTTTTAGGGGTTATTTCACCCATAAATTCACCTTTTTGACCCGAATTTAACCACTCTGAGTACCTATTTAGGGCCATTTTCTCCTCATTTTCAAGGTTTTCATACCCAATTTCACCTAATTTATCTAAAATTTGGTCGATTTTGACGGTATTTTCCATTAAAATATGGTATTGTGACTCAGTTATTACTATTTTCATACTAATAAATACTTTAAAACCTTGATTTTTACCTAAAAAACGGATTTTTTGGGTAATATTTGGTAATTATTTTTATTTCAGGGGTTAAATTAGACGTTTTAAGGTGGTTTTGTTGGTTAAATGGGTATATTTACCATAAAATAACGTTACTTTACCTTAAAAGTCAGATAAATACCTTATAAAATGAAATTTGTCCTGTATTCGTACACAAAATCTTCCCTATTACCTATAGTTTCATTTAAAACAACGTCTAAACCCTGATAAATGTTCTCAGATTCGTAATATGTTTCATTTTGTTCTAAAAAATCGTAGTATTCTTCAATAACATCCCTAACATTCACGTCAATTCCGTCTTTAGTACCTCCAACTGGTACTACTTGGTTATATATTTGTATTAATTCATCATCATAATACTGTTTAAACCCCACAGAATCAATAAAAATCTCATATTTTGGTAGATTACCAAATTTTATTGTCTTTATACCATCCAAAACGGACTGTATTTGTGTTTTTGCATCATTATTGAAGTACAAATACGGGTTTTCTGACTCATTTAGGAGATGATACTGTGTTTTTACACCAATATATACCTCAAACTCAGTTAAAAGGTCTTGGATAGACCATCGTACGGTTTGTAAATAAAAAGAAACGTCGTTTGGGTTGGTTATTTCAAAAACAAACATATAAGTGTCTCTTTTTCCTCTAATTGTTATTAAACTAATGTCAGTTAAAGACACTAAAACACCACTAAGTGTTAAATTTTCACCAAACAACTCATTAAAATACCGTTTAAGTCGTGAAATTTCCATTAAAAGTAAAAAAAATTATAATGATTTAACGATTTCTTCACATTTGGCGACAAATTCACCAATAATTTTGTTATCATCGTTAACAATACCATCCATATACTTGTTATATACCTTTGGACCCAACGATTCTAACTCAAAAGTAAGGTCACTTTCCATTGAAGGTTCATATCCATCAACAAATTCTTCTAAAAAGTACCTAATTTTAGACCAAAGTGTCCTTCCGTAGTTCATATTTTGTATTTCGTGTTTGTGAGTGTCTGTCATACCCATTAAAACGTCTCCTGATTCTTTTTTACCAGGTAAAGAGAACAAACTATCGTAATATTCAGCCCCTTTTACAAGTTCATGCATCAATAATGGTAAGTGAGGGGCTCTTGCTTCAATAACCCACACACCTTTTTCGTTTTTATCGGGGTAAACATCACAATAAGCCATTCTTCCAGCTCCCGTTTCCGCCATTCTCTCTAACATTTCAGTATTTTCCCAATAAAATCTTGATGCTCCTCGTACAAACCCATCATAATTTGTATATAAATTAGGATCTATAGCGTCAATCTTATCTTTCATCTTTTTAATCGCACCAAAACCATCCATCCACGCCTTTCCTTGTGTCTTTGCGTTTATAAAGTTTCTTTGTTTGATTCTTTCTTCAAATTCTGGGTCTTCTTCTTTTACTTTTGTTAGTTTTTCTTGTGATGGTGACTGTGGTTTCATTCTTCCACCACCTGCACCTAACGCAACATCCATTTTAATCTTTTTTTGATCCACTAATTTTTTAATTCGTGGATACATTGTATAAAATGTCTCTAAAGCTAAACTAACGAGTTGTCGTGACTTACCTGATTCCATTCTTGGTAGTCCCATCATTAACATTCCGACCTGATTACTGCTTGGTGCAGGGTTTGCGGGGTCATCATACATTTGTCGACTCGTTTCCTTAGCACGTTTTTTAAATTCGTCAGGAAGATAATCACCTACAGGCGCTTCAAAAAGTAATTTCCACTTTCCCATGATTACATTCTGTTACTTAAATATTTGTTTACAAGATCAGCTAAGTCGCTATTCTCATATTCAGAATCAACATCATCCACAAACGGTTCGTTTACGTCTTCATCATCAAATTCAAACTCATATTCCATTTCATCGTCTTCATATTCACCTTGTGGGTGAGTATCAGGATCAGTATATGGTAATCTACTAGGGTCTCTTTCTCTTCTTGCAGGATCGTAAGGTTTTTCTTTTTCAGTTTCCCTTTCTTTTGTTCTTTCTTTCTCTCTTGTTGGTGCAGGAGCAACGTCGGTATCACCAAAATTAATATCCATGTCCATTTCGTCCTCCATGTCCATTTCGTCCTCCATATCTGTGTCAGCAAACATAGTATCTTCTTCATAGTCGTCCTCAACAACTTTATTTTTTTGTTCAGATATAACTCTACCTTTTTGATAACCGAACAAATACTTCATTTGGTCTATCTCGTTTAATAAATTTTTTTTCATAGTCTTTTATTTTATAAATATCTTTGTTTATTTTATTTGTTCTATAGTATCTATAAATACTTTAAACTTCTAATTGTTTACTAACTAAATAGTATTGGAATCCAAAAGAATAATAAAGGAATGTCCCTTTGTTTTTAAAGATGAGGTTTAATTTATCTTTTTCATTGGTTTTAATTCCTATTATTTTTTTATCGGTAGGGATTTTTCTACCAAAATGTGTGTTTAATGTTTCAGGTACGGGATCCAAATAATATTTAAGGTTTTTGATAAGGGATTTTTTATCACCGACAACACCAACACCGTATTTTTTACAAAGAGATTTAATTTCAGGTAAATCTAACGACTCCAATTTTTCCATAAAACAAAATTACAAAAAAATATTAAATCAAACAACACCATCCATATTTTCAATATCCGACATATTAATTTTTTCTAAATCTTCTAATGCCGATTCCTTACTCACGTAAGTTCTTTTTAAATTTAGTTTTTCAATCATTTTAATATCCATAACGTCTTTTAATCCTCCAGTTGGTTTCTCAATAAACAAACTTATTTTCCATTTTTTAACCGGTCCATCACCACCAACAGGCATTACGTTAAATTTTGGTTTTTCTTTTTTTTCTTTAGGATTAAATTTACCATCCAAATATCTTTTTTCCGCCAATAAATTTACTGACTCAATTAATCTACTTTTATTTGTTCTCATATTTTATAAATATTATAATATAAATAGTTTTACTAATACATAATAATTTATTACAATTATAAAAAAATAATTTTATGAAAAAAGTAGAAACAAACAGTACGGTTATTGTAAATTACACCGGAAAATTAGAAGATGGGTCGGTATTTGACTCGTCGTTGGTTGAGGGGAGAGAACCATTAAAAACTACCTTGGGAAAAAATGAACTTATTGGTGGTTTTGAGGATGGGTTAGTTGGTATGTCTATTGGTGAAAAGAAAACCGTAGAGATTGAACCTGAAAATGCTTATGGGGAAGTACTTGACCATTTAATTCAAGAGGTTGAGAAAACTCAAATGCCTGGAGATGTTGAGGTTGGTACCGCATTACAAGCTCAAACACAAATGGGTCCTGTTAATTTTGTGGTTAAAGAAGTTAAGGACGACACCGTAATCTTAGATGCGAATCATCCGTTGGCTGGTAAAAAATTAATCTTTGATTTAGAATTAGTTGGTTTGGAGTAATTACTCCAAACCTTCTAATAGGTCTTTTAATTTTCTTAATGGTTTAATTAACCTTAAAAGAGTATTAAAATCTTCATCGTCTTTATCTTTAACGTAACCTCCCCTATCTATTATTGTTTTTTCATATTCTGTTAAAAATGTGTCTAAATTTTCAATCAATGTGTCGTAATCAAAACCATAATATTCTAAGTCTTCTTTTTTTAATGTTTTTGTTTCGTCTCTTTTTTTAATTTCACGAATTATTTTTTTTAAATATTCCAATTCTACCTCCATCGATGAGGTGGTTTTTAAAAAATCCCATTCTTTTTTTTTGTGTCTTAACATAGAAAAATTTAAAGATAAAACATCCTTTATAGTGCTTTTAGTTATTTCAATTGAATCTAAGACATAATTCAAAGTTTTATCCCTATTTCTTCTATTTTCAATATTATTTTTTAAATCTTCGTATCTAGTTTCTTTTAAAACTTTTCTAATTGCTTTTAATATTTTTTTTTCCATTTTTTAATATTTTTTATTTTTTTATATATCTTGAGCCATTTTTGATAATCCTTTTTTATCAACACCTAATGCCTTTGCAAAGGCCTTTTCCATTTCCTTACCAAAATTTAATAGTATTTGGTGTAATCCATAATTTTTAACCGCCTTTTCTCCATATTTTTTAATTAACTCTTTTTTCATTGCGTCCGACCCTAAGCTTTCGTATCCAAGAACAGTAACCAAAGCTTTCATCTGTCTAGGACTAAGGGTTCCTTTTCTTCTAAGAGTCCTCAAGGCACTCATTAATTCGTTTTTTATATGATCTTTTATTCCTGGAATTTTACCTACAGCACTTAGTATCGCAAACACTATTTCAATACCACATAAATAATATTTACCGTCATTGTAATGTTTTACCGCTAAACCTAAAGATATTCCTGAACTAATTACTAATGACAACATACCAGGTAAGAATACTGCGGAAAGAATTTTTATTATATCCAAAAGTAAAATTTTACTGTCGTCAGTAGACCAATTTCTTTGCTTTAAATTGTCATCAAAAAGACTAATTTTAGTTTGTTCACCTGTCGTTAAATCTATTTGGTCGTATCCGCTTTTTTGTTTAGGTTCAAAACTATTCAAAGTTAATGATGGATGTGTTGCGTCTCTACAGAAACATTGATACTGAGAAGTCGTTGATCCATATACCCACAACCCACCAAAGTCTTGACATAGATCTGCATAATTTATTCTTATAGTCTCTGTAACCGAATTAGTCATACCTTCAGCTCTTAATCTATATGAAATAACTTTCCCATATTTATTTTGATTTAGTTTAGATTTTGGGTAATACGTAACTTTTTTCGTCCATGGTGTTTTACAATATGTAGGTATTAATCTATCTTGTTCAGTCAATAAATAATTGAACGCTTTCATATTATCCACATTTTCTTTCGTGTTATTTTGTGTATTATCTGATTTTTCATACTCTTTAAAACTATTATTAGCGTAATCTGATGTCACATTTTTAGGTAAGTTTTTTAGGTAATTACTCATTTCTTTACCATAAATTTGAGTATTTAAGGTTTGTTTTTCTTTAAGTTTTAATTCACAACTTTGTATTTCTTGTTTAGTGTATATTTTAGGGAATGGATAAATATTATTATTACTCTTCCACCCAAAATCAGTAGGCACCCTATTTAAATCTCTATTTTTAAAAAACTCATCATTTATTAATTTAACAAGGTCTCTTGGGTTTGGATTATGAGAATTAGTTCCTGAAGGTTTAAATGGTGTGAACTTTGCGACGGGACATAATCCAGATTTAATTTCTTCACTATTTACTGTTCCTTGAGTTATATCGCTATAAGTTTTAAAAACCGCTTGTTTATGGTATTTGATATTAGTATCCATAAAGTTAGCGACGTATTTATATGGGTCCTGTCCTATATAATATTTAACTTGTTCATATCTACTTTTAGTTTTAATCCCTAAAAACGCCGCCTCCACTAAAGACTCATCATCAATTACAGTTCCTTTTGATTGTAATAAAGCGGCCGCAATCATCTTTGTTGGTGGGTTTTTTTCCAAAAGACATAAATAAACGCTTTTAGTTATTGCGGTATCTTTATTATATGAATTTTTACTATACCCACACTTAACCTTATTTTCCTCAATATATTTTTTACCTTCTGGATTCCTTTCTATATATTCAGTAAGATTGTAACTTCCTAAAATAAGTTCGTCCACGGCCCTTTTGGGTTTATTACCAAAGTTAAATTCAGGTTCAGAAAGTGCCTCACCCAACGACACTTTTTTACCTTGATTACTTATTAACCAACCACCACTTAATTTACCATCTTCATTTGATGATGCAATCCATTTTCCACCACTAAAAGTTATAACTCCTTGTTTTTGTTCCCACCCTATTCTTCCGTCTTTATAAAATTCTAGACTTAACTTTCCAGGGTATTCTATAACTTTTACTTTTGGTGTTTCAAAATATCTTGAGTTACTTGGTTTATATGAATTTAATTTTGATCCTAAATCTTTCCAAACGTTTTCAAAATTATCATTAACGTTATTATATATATTTTTTATATTACTATTCCCTAATAGTTTTTTAAACTCATCAGCAACTTCTTTTGTTGATTTTTTTGCGTATTTTTCTAATTTAAAAACCGGTATACTTCCTTTAGAAGTCATCAATTCAATATTGTTAAGTGGTTGACCGGCATAGGTACCTTTAGGGTAAAAAGCAAAAGTTAGACCATCTTTCT
>Ga0181349_1000689_pt1 | contig 14430 bp, 23 predicted proteins | sample Su13VDMM110SD_FD_130106 | JGI IMG/M metagenome (GOLD analysis project Ga0181349, IMG submission 130106) | Freshwater viral communities from Lake Michigan, USA - Su13.VD.MM110.S.D | ecosystem: Environmental > Aquatic > Freshwater > Lake | place: USA: Michigan | collected 2013-07-16 | reverse complement strand
GTTGGCGGTGCAGGCCTTCCAGCAGGCAGGCCTGCCGTAATCACGAGCATCGAGCAAGAGGCAGGTCCGGAATAGGGTCCCGTCCCACTCGGTATTGTTATACCAGAAGAGTTCCGTCTTCAGCCGGATGAGACTGCCCCTGTGTGATCGGAGGCTTTCAACGAATGTCATTTGCATTATGCCTCTTGAGTTGATAGGTCCATCACACCATGACTGGGGTCGGGTTGCACAGGTTAGGGCGACCGTCGATTGAGTCGCTTGGTTATACTCTCCAGACTAGGAATCCAGAGTTGTTCGCCGCAAATCAGGCAGGGCGTCCAACTGTTCTGCTTCTCATATTCCCAGTACTCAGGATCGTCCTTATAACCGGTGCTGGTGTCTAACTTCGATAGTGCAATGACAATCCCACAAGTACCGTCAGGAATCACCACTTGTGACCAAAGACGAAAACTGCCGTCTGGGTCTGGAGTGGGCTTGAATGCGATGCCTGACTTTAAGAACTTGAACAGGTCACCCGGTTGGTGACGCTTGGCAGCCCGTGATCCCATACCGTACTCCTTTATTATGCATAAGCATATTACAACTATGCGATAGTCAGCGCACGGGATAACATCACAACCACACAAATGTGGGGGTGTTGCAATGCAACACCCCCATGTCAATCAGCGCTTGATGATCGTCTCAGAGCTTGATGATCGTCAATTCGAAGCCGTCGATGACTTGCGTCATCGCAATAACACCTGCATCATTGATTGCTTCAACGAGACGCTGAGTCATGTCTTTCAGCGACGCCTGCGCAGGCTGCTGCACACTGACTTCTTTCACAACATCGTTGGATGCAATGGGCCCCTGTGCTTCTTGCGTAATCATAGGACCGTTCAGCAAGCGTGCGATACGACCAAAGCGCTCAGGATCAGCGACCGTTTTGATCCGACCACCATTCGAGCACTCAATTCCGAGAGTACGGCGTGCTGCACGAAGGACCTTTGATGCACTGGTGCTAGAAGTTCCCAATGCCTTTGCCAGCTTGTCACCCGTGATGTTGACATTATTTGCAACAACTGGAAGTGCGTTGTTGTAGTGATTCAATTCAGACTCACGGAATTCATTTACAATGGGATCGTGGACGATGATATTATTCATGAGAGGCTGCCTTGATGTTGGATTGTTGTTAGCCACTTTATGTGGTAGGTCGATTATATCTTTCGAGGGTTTTGTCGCACGGGAAACTTTGGAGATGTATTTCCAGTCTTGCTGGTCATATATGTCAAGTGTGAATCCTGAATCGAGTCTACCTTGCTCATCAAACAGACTATAACCTGCCCATTCAGGCAAGCCACCACATCCTAAACGAACATCTCCTACAATAAAGATCTTTCCTTTGTAGGCAGATAACCAGTCTTTACCTGTCAATTTTATCACATCGCCCACTACGGGATATTGCTTAACTGCATATGACATCTGAATCCTCCGCGAGTGTCATGTCTGAGTAGGTAGCCTGCCGCTCATCAGAATATCTGATAACATATAGTGGCTGTTGCACTTTGTCGGACCAGCTTGCATTGTAAAATTCTTCAATGACTAGAAAGATGTGTCTTGATCCGTCTTTCCACTGTCTGACTTGCCCAACAGCAGGCAGAGACAGATTTGGTGACTTATATTTTATCATCACGATTCTTCTTCATCAGTAAAATGTTCTTCTCTGCATAGCGGCTTAAGTTCATCAATGAGCCTAGACAAGCGCCACACAACAGTCCGTGTGTGCCCACCTTCCTGAAGGAACTGTGTAACAAGATCATTTAACTGCTTCTTGAATGTGTCATCTAGCATTTTCTATCCTTGTCGTGTCGTGTATTCGGTGGCTGATCAATCAGACAGCAATGTCTTCAATGCAGATCTTGCCCGGGTGATACGTTTTCTAGCATTGTCTGGGCTGATCTTAAGCATTGACGCAATCTCATTGTGATCAAAGCCTTCACAGGGTCCCATAATGAATGATTCTTTGAGCTTCGTAGGAAGAGAGCTGATTGCTTCGTCTAGCATGACAGCAAGATCGGCTGTTCCTGGCACAGATAGTTTTTCCAAGAAAGATTGATGATCCAGCTCAAATGGTCTTTGTGACTTCTTTCTCCAATGAGCAATTACAGCATTTTGCGTAATCTTCAGAATCCAAGTCTTGAAACTACCCATGTCTTGTTGCCATGTGTCACGATGCTTATGAACAGACAACCATACATCTTGACTAATATCTGCTGATAGCAGCCTACAATTAGTCTTGTTATAGACTTTTGAGATGACTAGCACGCTGTACCTTGCATGAAGAAGATTGAATGCTGTTTGATCACCGGATTTGACACGTGTCATTAACACGTCATCAGTAAAGCTGCCATTGTTGCGATCAGATCTCACTTTCTAGTCCTTCATAAGCACTGTATAGTGTGAGATGTCGATTTACATCAATTGTAATCTGTAATGCTCTGCGCAAGAGTGATATGAGAAATCTCGCTGATGCGATCAATTACTTCAGGATAGTCATGAAGAAACATCATTTGAACCGCTGAACCGATTTGACAGGTCAGGCTCGTGGGTAGCGTCTTTTGTCCTGCCCAATATTCACCAATAAACTTGTATGAGACATCATGTAACCATTCCCAAAGCGGGTCTTGACCGTGATCAACAACATCATTCATCAGCGTTGAATTGACTGAGTGTGTCTTGACAAATGTCATGTATGACTTGCTTGGTGGAAGCGTGATTATTCCGATGAATGACGAGATTGTGATAATGCCTCTGGGTTGCAGTGACATGACAAAAGTGACAGGAACTTCTTCTTGATCGTTGCTTGAGGCTATCACCTTTCTAGCAATATCCTTTAGCTCTCTTTCATCTGAAGCATTGATACGTCTAGTATGCATATTTGTCATTGGCGCGTCCTTGCGTTATTCTGGTGCTTCTTGAACAGACTTATCTCCGCATCTCTAATCTGATATACACGCACCCATTGCTGCGGACATCGCCAGATTCTTTGCAGCCTCGTGAATGCGCACCGCGAATTCCTCATCTTTGTCAGCTTCATAGTATCGAATGACATCTGAGATCTGAAGGAAGATCAGACCCGGCATCTCCAAATCCTGCGCAACTGCTGAGGTGCAAATCCATGCTGAGGCGTTTCGCAGCCACTCCCAGATCGCCTCCTGACCCCTTGCCACAGCATCCTGCGCCACTTCAAGTGCCATGGGAACAGTGAACTGGTAGGAGTTCGGATTCAATTCCGTGGCATGTGCGAAGCTGAATGATGCCGCTAGCCTTTCATCTTGTTTCCAGAGTGTGACATTCACCGGTACTGGGACAGGCCAACTCTCATTCAGCTCTTGGGCAATGAGCTCCTTCATTAGTGCTTGGATGATTTGAGACTGCTCTTTCGTGAGAGAAGGCATGTTCCCAGTGCCTGACTCGGTGGGCTTGATCTTCTTCTTCTTTGCCATGATGACCTCTTGTGTGTGTGGGTGCAGGTTTGATGTCTTGTCATTCTGCTGATATTACTTGAACTTCGCCGTCGATTCTAGCAGTGATCTCTTCCATCTGACCGTCAGACCAGTGTGTCACGATCAGATGAACGTCACTTCCTATGTGGAGACTTGCAGCTTCATCCCAAAGCTTTGTAACAAGCTCTGTATTATCACCTCCACCGTGTAACTCTTGATCTGCTAACGCGATGATCTCCCACGCTATTCTATGCGCGGCACTATTTGACATGTTTGCACCTCTATAACAGTTATAGACGAGTTGTTTGATCTATAATCCAGATCTTTGACACATAGGCGAGACCATTTGAAGGTGTCATTATCACCGCATTTTCTGTGTCTAGACTTTCAATAATGAAGATAAATGGAAGTGTGATATTGAAGATTTCATTTTTCTGTCCGAATACGGACAAGTAGTGCGCATAGCCTTTTTCAGCTCGCGCAAGACGCAACTCACCTATCTCAATATCTTCCACGGTTTACCGCTTGGGTTTAGTTGCGGGATTCAGCAGGGTATGATAACCCACTGGGTAATAATGCAGCTGCTTTTCGCCCTTTATTTGAACTGCATAATGCTGTGCATTTGGCATCTTTGCGTTCAATTTCCGTGCCGGGATTCCAACCCCATGATAGGTTCCCTCACAGCAAACATTTCCGTTTTGGTCAACAACAAGAACTTCACTACCAACTTCGATATTCATTTGACTTCTTCCTCAATTCTTTCAATAAGCGATATTGATTGGCAAGGCAACCGAGCAGTTCCTCCGCTCGATATGATCTCAACAGTGCTTCCTTGCGCTGTGATCACTGTGCCATATCTTACTTTTCCCATGTAGTCACGAAACTTTACAAGGTCACCGACATGGAAGTTCCATGAGACTGACTTCTGTTGCTGTGTGAAGTCACTCACGATTTCTCTTCTGGGCGAGGTCGCGCCGGCGCCGATGGGGTCACCCATCTTTGCAGCAATCCGTGCCGCTGCCCTGACCGACTTGGGTACATTGAGCTTTGCCATGGATCTATCCTACAATGATATATGTCTAGCGCACGTGACATGTCGTCTCTATAGACAATACACGGTGTGCTTCGGGTGTAAACACCCAAAGTCTCTCTCCTGAAGCAGACTAGCAACCAACCAACGAACTGCTCGACAGAAGAGAGACCGAGGCCTAAAGGGTGATCTACTTCTTGATCGAAGTCGCGGCGGTGATGTTCTTGATCAACTCCGGTCCGATATGCTTGTGAAGATTCCTGATATTCTCCAGCTGATTCGTCTCCATCAGCTTGTTGAAGAATGAGACGGTCATCTCAGCCGAGACAGACTTGACAAAGGCGGCAATATTGGAGACCTGTGTGGGTGACCAGGTTGCCTTCTTCGCCGTGATGAGGATCTTATCCATCAGGCCGTTCTGCTTGTCAGCGGTCAGCTTCTTGATCTTGTCCTTGACCGACTTGTCAGTCCAACGATCCAGGACGTCCTCAGCAGAGAGGATGGATTCGTAGTTCTTTACGAAGTCGCGGAACGTGATGGCACCTTCCAGACCAACGAAGCCCAGCGAGATTGGGTAGAGAAGATCAGGGGCAGTTCCAGCCGCCTCAGTAAGATCAATACCGACTTTCTTCAGGCTCTGATCCAAGCGATCCCACGAACGTTGGGAAGGATAGACTTTACCGGGTTCGATCTGGCCGCTGTGACGGAGATGACCGGGGTTCTGCCGGATGAAGTCAACCATCACAGGATCGATGCCAGCGCCCGTTGCCCAGTTGATCCAGTCCTCGACCGTAGGCTCCAGATCGATCGTCCAGAACCGGTCAAGGAGGGCGGGATCCATCTCATTCACGGTGTATTCGGGGGACGCATTGACCGCCGCATAGACACGAGTCTCAGGATGGAGCTTCCAACCATTCAACTCATGGTCCAGGACGATCTGGAATCCGCACTGCATCACCTCGGGAGTTGCACGGTTGAACTCATCGAGGAGGACGATCTTGGGCTTGAGACACGCAGACATGTACCAGTCGGGCGGAGCGAAACGAGTCACCCCGTCGGTGAGTTCGGGCAGACCGAGAAGATCACCTTCAGTCATCTGTGAGAGACGCCGATCGATGAAGTCTTCCTTCGAGAAGCCCAGGCCTTCGGCGATCTGCCGGAAGAGCTGCGACTTACCGATGCCGTGAGGTCCACGGACCAGAAGGGCAATGTCAGGTGGAAGGGCGGGAGCCACTTTGAGGAAGGTCTTGATGTCCATGGAAACACTCCAGTCAGGTTGGTTGAGACACCTTGTTAGGTGGTAGGTCGATTATAACATTGTTCGTGGGTCCCGCACGGGACACCTTTAGATTCGCTCGATCTGCTCTGCATATTGTGGTACACACTTGAGAATGCCGCTGTCATTTGACATTTTGAAGTGGACGATTGATTTCGGTGAGATCTTGACAGTCTGCACAGACTTCATAAGGTCACTGACTGAGGATCCTGTCGTGAGCACCACCCCTTCTTCATTGACAAGATCAAGGCCGATGAACATTGCATTTTGTTCGCCTTCCCATGACTTCACTCTGACCAATTCACCTGCCTCGAGATTAGAGGGCAGCGATTTAGTCAGACGCTTGATATCTTGAATCACAACAGGTAACAATTCCTGATCAGCTCCGAACACCAGCGCAGTGAACTCATTGGGATAGCAACTGAAGACTTTCACCTTTCGTCGTTCCCAGAGCTTCGTTGCTGGGCTCCTGCCATTCCATGGGTTACCTGGAGATGTGATCCAGCAGGCATGAGCATCATTGAGCCTTGATTTCTCCAGAGCAGCATTCAAGACAGAAGTCTGTGATGCTCCAGGATGCTGCATAATGAACTCGCAGGCAGCTCTGACTGCTATGCCGGCATAACCTTTTGGGATTCGATACTCATTGACGACTTCACCTACTTTTATCATGTGATCCTCTTTTTACAATATCATTATAAATAGCTTATTTTGTCACACACGTTGTACATTTAGCAACCGTGAGTTATATTTACATCATCAAGGAGGTCAAATGTCCAAGAAGCAAAAACTCATCGCAGCTATTATAGCTGCAGTTGTTGCCGCAGTTGCAGCTTTCTATGCCAATTTCGGCAATGACGCGGTTGCAGCATCAGCTGAAGATGCAACCCCTGCTGTGGTCGAGCCGGTCGTAGAGCCTGCTCCGTCTGTGACTGCCCCTGCAGCTGATGTGGCTCCTGCCGCTCCAGCTACAGACGCAGTTCCAGCTGCACCCAGCACGACCTGATAATAACTCAGGTCGACCCTAAGGCTCAGGCAGACATTAAGCTGCCTGAGCCTTTTTGTTTTCCTTGTCCATGGTGACGACGATGTCTCCTTGAGTAGGAGGAAACAAGAGTTTCGTTCCAGGGATAAGAACCCATGCCCGACGAATCGGTGATGGACCCGGATTCTCTGCCTCACCGTCAGTGCAGATAATCACCCCGTCGAATTCCCCTCGGTGCTTCTTGACGAAGTCGTTGACCGCGATGAAGGATGTTCCACCGGAACGGTACCGGACAGGCGGCCTCTTCTGACCTTTCTTCCATTCGAAAGCGTCTTTCTCGTCGACGGTGTAGTCAAACGGAAAGAACTTGAATGTGACTTGCTTTGCCAGCCCGCCAAGAACCGCATAGATCCGTTCGAGGTCAGCATCACCAACAGAACCCGACATGTCAACGAAGACTGCGACGGTTGCGGTATGGGACCGATGGACACCAGGATGGATGTATGGGTACTTCCTGTTGATCTTGCGGAGAGTCGACGACTTGTTGAGGCGTTGACTTGTTCCAACGAAGTTCTGCAGGATCTTCTTCCAGTCGACGGTGTCATCGACCATCTTGCGGAGTTGTTCCCTCATCTCTGATGAGACTGTGCCCCACTGGCCGTTTCGGTCGCATTTCTTCACAGCGTCTTTGAGGGCGGCCTTGATTCGAGCATCAGCGACTGCACGTTCCTCATCAGTCATCTCGCCCCAGGCATCATGGTCATCCATGCTTCCAACACCGGAGCCACCGGGCATGCCATCACCGCCGGGCATGCCTTCACCGGTGATGGTGCCCTTGATGTCTTCGTCTTCCATCAACCGAGCAAAGTACCATTCCATGGACTCATTGAGGGGGAATGTCTCAATCTTCTTGGAGACCATCTGCCATTTAGCCAACTGGGCAGGGTCCTTGATCTGGGAGAGGTCGAGAGGCCGACCGGGCCGAAGGCCGCACTTGGGCATCTCTTCATCAAGAATGATGCTGTTGATTGCAAGGTCACCTGCCCAGTTGGCAATCGAATGGGGCGTCAGGCGGCGGGACGTGCAGTGCCGAAAGATGAGGTGGTATGCCTCATGTTTGAGGACACCAAAGTGTTCCTTCGGGTTCAGTGCTGCCATGAATCGCGGACCGTAATAGAGGTAGAGTTCTCCATCACGGACACAGACACCTGCGGTTGGCATGTTCTCTTCGCGGATCTTGGTGACACCCCGCATGATCTCGGCGAAGAACGGCTCCGTGAGAAGCATGTTGATCAAGTGGGGTTGGATGTCATATGCAGCAGCGGTCGCCGCATCAGCGCAGTATCCCGGGATCCCTGAGCTGGTTGTTTCTTTGTTCATTTGCACCTCCAGGCATATTATATAACTACACGAAGTCCTCGCACGTGAGGCGCTCAGACATGTCGAAGTAGTCTTCGTTGGATAAAGAAGCGTTCACCTGTCGTAAAGCAGAAGATCTCTGCACATTTCGTGATCTGCTGAAAACTTAGCCACGAGGAACACCGGGCACGAATCACTTCATAGACTCTATCTTCCTTCAGCTTAATATAGACTGTTTTAGGCGGAAGCTTAGTCTCTCCTGCTGAGTCAATTCCCCTCGAATCTTCTGACTTATGCCATTTATCAAGCTCATCAGCATTGATCGCCCGCCATCCGTAACAGTTGACATCTACCAGGGCAGCAAGCGCTTGCTTATTCCAAATCACCAGCTGACCTTTCTTGAAGTCAGGTTGTGTGTCAGGCGGATACGACATCAGAGGATCCGTTGGTAGGCATAGCCCTTCAACTGGACTGCTTCTCTAAGAAACTTGCCCTGTGAGGGCGCTGCAAGAAGGCCTTGCCACAGGACCTCAGGAACCTTGTCGTATCTGTATGTAGGACCTGTCACAAACTCAATGAAGAGCTCTTTGCGTTCCGGGTCGTATCCTGCTGCCTTGATATTTGACGACTGTATCGGTTGAAGTGAGATCATCTTTACCTCCTGGCCCTATTATACAATTTGTCTATTGTCACGCACGCGCGTTGTGACGGCGCAAATGGGTGACGTGCGAATTTGTGTCAACGCGTAGCCCGCTTTTCGAATGAATGATGGTTCATTCACAGGAATCAGAGCAGATGTAGGGGGAGATCGACGTCATCCAACAAGACAGCTATCTCAGCTGCAGCATCTTTCCGTGCAGCCGACCTTGTCTTCCTCGGAAGACTCATGCAGATATTCGACCCCGATGGAAACATGATCATTCCAATAAAATGTGTTGCAGGATGCAAGTCATCAATCTTGATCGATCCTGCTCTGATTGTTTTCTTTGATCTCATCTATTACCTCTGAGAAAAGTCTGACTGTAAGTGAGTCTCTTGGGTGCAAATAACCAATTCCTGCGGGCGTCAAGATCATCAGGTGCCCACGACGTCTTCCGTCGTCAATGCATTTCCATTTTGTCTCAACACCAAGAAAAAGCAGCTTCTCATCAATCTTCCAGCTGTAAGTCACACCAGAGACATATAGACCGGTCGATTGATCTTTGTGAAACTGGGTGATCAGGAGCGAAAGACTCTTGTTTGTGACAAGGATACTTCCCCTCAACATGTCCAGAGCAACTGACATAAGGACTGGAAGCTGTGTCTCCTTATGTTTGATTGAGCGTGACAAGTGTCCTCGTTGAGGTGACTGGACCCGGGAGTAAAGTACGTCAGACGCAGCCCCACGACCCGGGTGTAAAGTGCTTTAGACGTAAGCCTTTTCAGATCCACGAGTGGGTGGTGCCGGCCATGCATGTGCCCCGCCGCTGATCTGGACAGTGAAGATCCAACGCTTCAGAACGGGATCCTGATGACGATCGATCACATTTCCTTGCACCCAAGAGTGGGCTTTCTTGCTGTCGTGCAGCGCGATCACATTGACACTATTTGCTGCAGATTCTGCAATCCGCCACGATGATGTGATAAACACATTGCCATGTTGCTTGTATCCTTTGCGGGTGGATTCTCGACAGATTAGGTGGATTCGTTCAGGTCCAGGCATTGTTCTAACTCCTGCGATTATTATACGCTTCGAGGTGCGATTTACACGTTATAATCATAATCATAACGTGCGCTAAAAAGATCATAATAGAGCAAGAAGATTGTGAATGATATATTGTCGATTCCTGCATCATTGCAGAATTCTTCAAATTCTTCATGTCTACGCAGCATCTCATCAAGCCCACTTGGCTTTTCCTTGAGTTTGTATGAGCTATCAAGGTGTTGTCTTTTTCCCTTTTGTTTGTTGATTATGCAGTCGTCATCGACCGGAGGCGTCTTTGGATCATCAATATCATCAAACGGTTCGTTAATGACATCTGTTGTCCGTAATTCAAATCTCTTCCAAACAGCAGCTGCGCTTGCTGAGACTGTGAAGCGATCTGGTGCAAGACCTGTTGTAAGCCACATTGCAAGTTCATATACGACCGGGCCCATCTTTGATCCTTCAATAGATGCTACATTCTGTACAACTTTTGCATAATTGCAGGGTTCTTCAATTGGATTCCAAGCTATACCTGCTTGCACGATCTTATTTTTGAATTTTGACTTAGTTAGCTCGTTTTGAAATGTCTCCTTTGTCTTGCTATTGATATAGAACTGCGCAAGGTTCTTGAGTAGCTGTAGATCATAGAGCATCAGATGCCCAGCAGAATCCGGGCTACCTGTGACACACACAGCAAACCCAAGATCTGCTGCTCGCTGTGTGATCGATGATTCCTGCAGGAGCGTTGCTCTTATGATTGATCGAAGTCGGCGTTCGTTAATTCTCATTGTGCTACCATGGTCGAACAAGATAGGGTTTGTCTATAGGCAGCGACGCTATCCATTCATCAACTTTTATGAACATATTGTCAAGTACGTCTTTGACGAGGGGGCGCCTGTAGCGATCAGAAACACTGTTAACAAAATCATCAAAGTATTCTCGCGAGACAATTTTAAGAAAGATCGCAGCAAATATATCTGGCATCAAGTCACTTGAGTCTGTTGAGATTCTGGCAATCTCAGGTAACAACGAATGCAATTCAAGTGCAATGCCAGATCCCTCCTTAGGTATATCTTCCAGACCAACAAGGCGTGATGTAAGTGTATGTCCAAAGATGTCATGTCCGATGGCCCATGCAACATTTTCATAATCACCCTGAAAATTTCCAGATCCGACTACAATGATGCGTGTTCCTTTAGGAATATTCTGCGCTCTGAGCCAGTGAACAAATTCATCAGTATCTTCTGACATCGATATCAGGCTGTTGTCATCAAAGAAATTCGCGAGTGAAAGAGTCACAATCGCCCACATATCAGGCGTATTTCTCATTATCACGCGAGCTTCATCAATCCATGCAGGGTCAGTAGACTGATTATGAGCAATTGACGGATAGATGTTGCGTGGCATGCCAAGCTCTTCATTTTCTCCAGGGCTGACTTTGTATCTGTAGATGCCGTCACCCACAAGAGGCGCTTCAGTGAGGATCATGTCCCTAATAATTGATCGAAGTTTGCGTTCGTTAATTCTCATTGGATCCTACCACGGGGTAATGACATAAGGTTTATCCACGTGCATCGCGCCTGATATCCATTTATCTACGATTTCAAACAATGAATCAAGTACATCGATCACATTGTCACGAACTGTATCGCTGGGTATTGAGTCAAGCATCTCATCAAAGTATTCTCTCGAGACGACCTTGAGAAAGATTGCTGCAAATATGTCTGGCAAGAAATCAGTTGGATCCTTCGCGAGTTTGGCAATCTCAGGCAGTCGGGCATGTATCATGTTCGCATAAGGTCCGGAACCGGCTACGTCTCCTCCAAAATAGAGCATTCCAGCTCCGGCTGCCTCACCTGCCAATGTATGTCCAAAGATGTCATGTCCGATGGCCCATGCAACATTTTCATAATCACCCGGATAATTTCCAGATCCGATTACAATAATGCGTGTGCCCTTAGGAATATTCTGCGCTCTGATCCATTTATTGAATCCAGGCGTTTCTATGGGAATTGTCCCAGTTGGACCGTCAGCAAAATAGTCTGACCTTGAAAGTGATACGATTGCCCAATTCTCAGCAGTGTTTCTCATTAGGACACGAGCTTCGTCAATCCATGCTGGGTCAGTAGACTGATTATAAGCGATTGACGGATAGATGTTGCGTGGCATGCCACGCTCTTCATTTTCTCCAGGGCTGACTTCGTATCTGTAGATACCGTCACCCACAAGAGGTGCCTCGGCAAGGATCATGTCCCTAATGATTGATCGAAGACGTCCTTCAGTGATTTTCATTGTATTACCAGGGTTTGATGACATAAAGTTTATCTTCAGGAATTCTCGATATCCACGTCTCAACATCATCAAACATCACATCAAGCACTTCACTGACAGCATTGCGAGTGTTATCGTCAGTTAATGTGTTAATCTTCTTAACAAAGTATGTTCTAGAGACGACATTGAGAAAGATTGCTGCGAGTATGTCTGGCAGATAATCGAATGAATCTGTTGAGATTCTAGCGTCGTCAGGCAAGAAAGAGTGTATTAAATCAACAATAGGATTACTACCACCAACAGAGATACCAAGGGAACGGAGCCGATCGTTTTCCCTACCTGCCAATGTATGTCCAATGATGTCATGACCTATAACCCATGCAACACTTTCGTAATCGCCTGGAAATGATGCTGAGCCGATTGCTAGAATTCGTGTGCCTTTAGGAATTTTCTGACTCCAAAGCCACTGGTTGAATCGTTTCGTCTCGCTAAAATTGATCAACACTGTTTGTGCAGCCGTCACGATTACCCACTTGTCAGGCGTATTTCTCATTAGGACACGAGCTTCGGCCCGCCACGAAGGAGACTTGGATTGCCTGAATCCAATAGTGCTTGTATCATCAGTTAATCCGCCTGGAATGGATCCACCAAACTCTTTATCTTCTTCTGGGCTCATCTCGTATCTGTAGATACCGTCGCCCACAAGGGGCGCCTCAGAGAGGATCATGTCCCTGATGATTGATCGAAGACGTCCCTCAGTGATTTTCATTAAATATTCCACGGATAGATTACATGTGGCTTATCTACAGGAATTGCTGCTATCCATTCATCAACACCTTCAAACATTACGTCGAGAGCGTCGCGCATTTGCTGGCGGACCTCAGAAATCATTGTGTTGAAGGGCGGGCTGTCTGACTCGAGCAGCTCATCAAAGTATTCTCTCGAGACAATCTTGAGAAAGATTGCAGCATATATGTCTGGCAAGAAATCTTTGAAATCAGTTGCGAGCTGCGCGGTCTTAGGTAGACTTTCGTGCATTATGTCGATCACTTTGTAAGACGGCTCGGTCTTAAGTACGAAATCGGTCAATGTGTGCCCAAAGATGTCATGACCGACTGCCCATAGGACACTATCATAATCTTCTGCGAATGTTGGTGATCCGATCACTATGATGCGTGTCCCTTTGGGAATGTTTTGCTCACGAATCCATTGATTAAACTGGTTCCACAGCTTGTCACTTCTAGCAAAATGACCGTATGTATCTGCTACTGAGAATGTCACAATTGCCCAGTTCTCTTCTGTGTTTCTCATGAGGACCCGTGCTTGTTCTCTCCATGCAGGATCTGCAGAAAGCTTATAACCGACAGCGGGTCGAAGCACACCGAAAGAGTCCGTTCCTATATTTGATGCAATGATGGGATCGACTTCGTATCTGTAGATGCCGTCACCCACAAGAGGCGCCTCAGCGAGGATCATGCCCCTGATGATTGATCTTAAGCGCCCCGACTTGTGTCTCATCTATCCTTTCCACGGGTAAATTAAGTGAGGATTGTCTGTGGATATTGACCTGATCCACGACATGACATCTGACTTTACGCTAGCAAGTAATGCCCTGTACATCGTAGCATCTGCTTCTTTGAATGCCGGCGCAACACCCAATATGATTCGATCAATTATCGCAGATATCTCCTCGTCACCGATTATGCCTAAGAAGACAGCAGCAAAGATGTCAGGCATAAAATCAGCGACCGCGAGTGGGACGTCAACTTCCCCTCGATGCGCCAACTGCATTTCTGCTGGAAGCTGATTGTGAAATTTTTTGACATAATCATACCACGTCTCAGAAGAGAAACGGGCTGTTCGATCTCTAGCAGACGCCATGCTCTGGATTGTGTGTCCAAAGATGTCATGACCAATTGCCCAAGCTGCTGCGCTAAAGTCTCCAGCATATGGTGCATTGCCTATCACAATGATCTTTGTTCCCTTAGGAATTCGCTGTGATGCTAACCACTTTTTGAATTTGTCAGAAGTGACAATACCTTCATTGTCATCTGTCCTCGCAAGTGTCACAATCGCCCAGTTATCGACCGTGTTCTTCATCAGAAGGCGTGCATCATTTATCCACTCAAGGCTGGAAGACGGCTCGTGTGCGATTGAGGCCCTTCCGTATTCCGGTTCCCATGGGTTGTCCGGCTCAGGGACGGTGATCCCGTCATCGTACCTGTAGACACCGTCACCCACAAGCGGTGCCTCATCGAGAAGGGTCTCGACGATCATCCTGCGAAGTTGTGTCTCGGTGATCTTCATGTGCTGATTATGGTCCAGGTCTGATGATCTTGT
>Ga0181349_1000688_pt1 | contig 14441 bp, 25 predicted proteins | sample Su13VDMM110SD_FD_130106 | JGI IMG/M metagenome (GOLD analysis project Ga0181349, IMG submission 130106) | Freshwater viral communities from Lake Michigan, USA - Su13.VD.MM110.S.D | ecosystem: Environmental > Aquatic > Freshwater > Lake | place: USA: Michigan | collected 2013-07-16 | reverse complement strand
ATAGATAAAATTGAAAAGACCGGTGTCACCGACCTACAAGTAGTTGAAGACCATGTAAACCTTGATTCTGAAACGGATGAAAATATTGTAAATGAAGCTGATGACACCATGACCATATTATCACAAGTTGTATCGCAGTTAGATAACAATATTGATAAAAAACTATTAAATGATTTTTTAAAAAATTTATATAATGAAGCCCTTTCTTTGGAAAATAATTGATGATTATATTTAAGTCTATACGATATCAAAATTTTCTCTCCGCAGGCAATCAATTTACAGAAATATTATTAAACCGTTCAAAATCAACATTGATTATTGGTGAAAATGGTGCTGGGAAATCTACAATACTTGACGCTCTTTCTTTTGTGTTATACGGAAAGGCATTCAGAAATATCAACAAGTCACAATTAATTAATTCTATAACAAACAAAAACTGTTTAGTTGAGTGTCAATTTTCTGTAGCATCAAAAGAATATTTGATCAGAAGGGGTCAAAGACCAGATATATTTGAAATATATGTTGACAACTCCCTTATGAATCAATCTTCCAATATTAGAGAATATCAAGACATATTGGAAAAAACAATATTGAAAATGAACCACAAGTCCTTTGGACAAATTGTAGTTTTGGGTTCTGCCAATTTCGTACCTTTTATGCAACTACCCACTTCTATAAGAAGGGAAGTCATAGAAGATTTGTTAGATATACAAATATTCTCTATTATGAATGTTTTACTTAAAGAGAAAATTTCAAAGAACAAAAATGATATGATGTTAACTGAAACCTCTATTGTGTTGACAGAAAACAAAATAGAAATGCAAAAGAAAAATATCAAGTATCTGCAAACAAATAACAAAGATATAATAGACCAAAAGAACGATTTGATTCAGTCTATTAAAACTAAGATAAAAGAAACGCAGAATTTTATAAAACAGATACTATCTACAATAAACGGTTTGTCTGCTGGCATTTCCAATGAGGATAAATTTTTATCAAAAAATAAAAAAATACTGGAGTTGGAACAGCAGCTGGAAACCAAACTGAAGTCTCTTAAAAAAGAGCTGTCATTTTTTGAAAACAATGATAACTGCCCAACCTGTTTACAGAGTATAGAACATGCGTTTAAAAATAATAAAATAATAAAATTGGGCAGCCAATCAACTATTGTTACAGACGCAATTAAAAAATTGGAAGACGAGTATACAGAAATACAATTAAAATTGTCTGATATTTCTGAAATAAACAATCAAATAACAACCCACAATAAACAAATAACCGAGAACAATAACAAAATTTCTTCTTGGATAGAAACCATTAACACTTTAGGTCAGGAAATAGAATCTTTAAAGTCTAACACCACTATAATAGATCAAAATATAGAAGACATAGAAAAATATAATGAGGAGTTGAAGAAACAAAGGGATGATAAAAAGAATATCATAGATAAAAAACAGATTTTAGATATGTCTGCTGTTTTATTAAAAGATTCGGGTATAAAAACAAAAATAATAAAACAGTATATGCCTATAATTAATAAATTGATGAATAAGTATCTTGCTGCTATGGATTTTTTTGTTCAATTTGAAATTGATGAAAAGTTTAAAGAAAAAATAAAGTCAAGATTCAGGGATGAATTTACATATGACTCTTTTTCTGAGGGTGAAAAAATGCGTATAGATTTATCATTTCTATTTACATGGAGAGCAATAGCTAAAATGAAAAATAGCGCATCAACCAACCTATTAATAATGGATGAGGTTTTTGATTCTTCTTTGGACTCTTCTGGCACTGAGGAGTTTATGAAAATATTAGATGGTTTGACAACCGACAATAACACATTTGTCATAAGCCATAAGGGTGACCAACTATATGATAAATTCCACAGTGTAATTAAATTTGAAAAACACTCAAACTTCAGTAGGATTGCAAAGTGATTAAGAAAAGAGTTCCTTATGATGACCCGATATTAAGACAGGAAATGCCTGTTTTTGATTTCTCAAATCCACCAATAAACCCTGTCATATTATATGAAGAATTGGCTGAAAATATGTTAGAATATAAAGGTATTGGATTATCTGCAAATCAAATAGGATTGCCATATAGGGCATTTGTTTTAAGGGCAGAAGAAATAATTGGAGTTTTTAATCCAAAAGTGGTTGACTTTTCTAAAGAAACCGCTATAATAGAAGAAGGTTGTATTAGTAATCCTGGATTGTTTGTTAAAATAAAAAGACCCGAAAAAATAAAAGCAAGATATACATTACCAAATGGTGAGACTGTTACAAAACATTTTGACGGTATGACTGCTAGATGTTTTTTACATGAAATGGATCATCTAAATGGTTTGCTATATACCAGAAGAGCCAATAAATTTCATTTGGACAAGGCAATAAAACAACAAAAATTGTATAAATCAAAGGTTTAATTAAATGACTAAAACTATAATTGCAAAAGAAAAATTAGATTGTGAGCACCTGCTTGGTACTTTTGTAGATCAAAACAGTTACGATGTTTTGATTGAAGATGATACTGATTGTTATTATATACCTGTTATGAGTAGTATGATAGATAAATTGTCTACAGATTCTAATTCCTCAGGACTTGAAGAAAGGGCGGTTGCATTTAAATTCAGAAAGAATTATTTTTCTAAAGAAATTAGAGATATGGCATACGAGGGGTTGAAAGAAGCTGCAACTGAAACTCAAAACCGAGGTCTTGCTGCCGGACCCAAAGGCGAGTCATTAAAGGGTTCAACAGGTGTTGCAAGGGATTGGGTGACACCTCTACAAGTTGAAATTTTGGAATTTTTGATGGACGATAATGCAAAAATATTTGATGATAATTCTGTAGATAAAATAAAAGAAAAATGGAAAACCAAAACCCAAGAAGACTCTAGGGGTCAAGTTTGGTTGAAAATTGCAGTTCAAAAGGTTTATCCAGAATATCATGGTTGGTTTGATAATTGGTTGGAAAGTATTAAAAACAAATCCACAAAAGAAAAAAAACAAGAAGCTGAAATGGTAGCGACAAATTGGATATCCTCAACAAGTTATGCAACTGCAGTATATTCTGGAATTTCTGGTTGGTTTGATAGATATCCTAGGATCCCATACGGTCGTGCCACCTCCTATACAGAACAAAACCCTGAAAAATTTGCAAAGGCATACCCATTTTTACAGAGTTTGAATAAAGGGTTTAAAGACCTTATGCCATGGAGATGGTCTAACCAAAAATCAGTTGCCGATAAACTAGACCCCAAATTTCTTGTTCCCGAAACAGTTTTCACCACCATAACTGTTAATAAAACTTTTCAAACAGCTTGTCATAGGGATGCGGGTGATTATAATGATGGGTTGAGTAATTTGTTGGTTCTTAGTGATGGTGAATACACTGGTGGTTATTTAGTTTTCCCGGAATATAGAATAGCTGTTAACGTCAGACCTGGAGACCTTTTGTTAGTAAATAACCATGAAATTATGCACGGAAATACGCCAATAGTATTAAATAACCCTGATGCCGAACGCATTTCTATTGTATGCTATTTTAGAGAAAAAATGCTTGAATTAAAATCATGGGGGTATGAAACTCTCCGTAAACAATTTGTTGATGATAGAAGGCTAAATAAAGACCACCTTTTGCAACGCCCTCTTTGGAATGGTGTTTCAGCTGGAATGTGGGAAAGTGAAGAGTGGGCTGATTATCTAACGGCGCATAATATGGTGGATGAAGATGGATTGGTTATTAAAAAGAATACTATCGAAAGTTTCTTTTCATGAGTGTGTACAAGTTGGGAAGTTGTTTAGATAATTTTATCAATGAAGAGTATGACTATTTTTTCACCAGCCCACCTTGCTATGAAGACCTTGGCTTTTTCGGGGTAGACATAAAGCAACCAGAAACATATAAAACTAAATTTTTTGATTTAATTGTTCCTATGATTAATTCCAATTTGGGAACAGCAACTATTTCTTTCACTGGTGATAGAAGAAATAACGGAAAAGTTTTGCCTAAATTCAAATATGTTATTGACTCTTTTATTGAAATGGGTTATTATATAAAGGATGTGAAGTATTCTAAGAAGAGTGAAAGTTATAATGCTTACTCTTCACAAATATTACATATCTATACTTTCCAAAAAGAAAAAGTAAAAGGTTTTCATAATATGAGGAAAGATGGTGCATATCAATCATATGGTAAAGATTTTTGGGGTCCGTATGGTAGAGAAAAAAAGGTCAATGGAGAAGTTGTTGGACAACCTATCGAAATTGCTGAAAATTGTATTTTGAATTTTACCAACGAAGGTCATACGGTTTATGATCCGTTTGCTGGTATCGGTACTACATTAGCAGCTGCCAAATTACATAATAGAAATTATATTGGTTGTGAAATTAGGGAAGAAATATGGACATATGGTAAAAACTTCTATGGACTATAATATTGATTACAGGGATATTAAAAACCGTCAAATTGGGTTTGATAAATTTTACCGTTTTCATTGTGAGACAAATGACTGCTCGCCCGATATTGCAGTTGAAACTTGGATTGCTAATGATTTAGATTTTGATTTTGAAAAACGTTGCGTCATGGGATTGTTTCATGGAGCAACTTATGCAGGTCCTTGTGAATCTATGTTTGCTGATAGATTTCCTGTAATGACCAGTAATGTTCAACCTATGGTTGATTTCTTTTTCAAAAATAAACAAAGGTTGTTATTTTCCCCAGATTGCAAATACCGTAAAATCTATTTTGACAAGTTTCTTTATTCGGTCGGGGAATCAATTAAACCGTATGGCACTTTTGGTAATTTTATTAAATCTTGTTTTACAAGTGATGATAAATTCAAAAACTATAACACCCTGAAAGATAAATGTACAAAAAACTGGTTTCAATGGGGGCGTATGGGTCACTGGTGTTTTTCAGAGGCTATTGCTCGTTTTATCAATGCTCCTATCGAACCTCCAACTATGGAATTTGCTGGCGGTAAAAGCCATCGCTCTGGGTGGGCTTTTTGTATTGGTCGTGATGATTTGACGGGTAAAGTTATTTCGGCTGCTGATTGTGCTTACTTAGAAGAAACCGCTGCTGATTATATTAAAACTTGTAATTTTGAAAGAGCTGATTTTTTTACTCTTGAAACAGCTTGCTGTAACTATAAACGACAGCATAAAGGTAGTCGCTATGGCGGTTGTTATATTGATGAACAATATAGTGAAACTATGCAAATGAAAAAAGATTGGCCAGAGTATAATTGGCTTTGGGATAAATATCTCGAAGGTAGGCAAAATGTTATACCTTCTGATTTACTTTATGAAAATAACCCACATGAAACTGATGACGCATATTGCAAAGATTGGATAAACAGTCTTAAAGATTTTGGTCGTATTCCACGTGTTGAGGCTTGGTATAATAAAACACCCCAACGTTGGGCACCGATTAAAAATATGCCGTTTTATAATGTAGTAGCTGAAAACTCTTTAACTAAATTTTTTGAATAGGACTTTATATGAAAGTGATTGCAATTTTTGGTGAACCTGGAAGTGGTAAAACAACTTTAATGAAAAAAATAATGGAACATTTTAATATTGGTAAAGATATTAATGATTCTTTTAAACTTGTTCCATACCATCAAAAAGGTAATTTGTACATTTTAGGTAAATATGAGGAAGGTGAAGTTTTTGGTGGGACTGATAGAATGAGTATGGCAGTACAACCTGAAGCCATAAAATTCCTAGATCAATTACCAAAAGATTCCGTTGTCATTTTTGAGGGTGATAGACTTTGCACTTCATCTTTCTTGGAAAATTGTAACGCTAAATATGACTTGAGTATGGTTTATTTGAAAACCCGCAGGGAAACAAGAAAAAATAGATACGCAGAAAGAGGGTCAAATCAAAACGAAACTTGGTTGGCTGGAAGAGAAAGCAAAGTTAGTAATATATTGGGTAATCTTGAGTTAAAATTTATAACTGAAATATTTGAAAATGAAACCCAAGAAGACACTGAAAAAACACTTTCCTTTATTTCCAATAAACTTTATAATAACTATATAATAACTTAAATTGAAGGATAATTATGTCTATAGAAATAAAAATACCAATTGAAAAGTTGAAAACCAGAAAGCTGTTCATCGCCACCCCAATGTACGGTGGGCAGTGTGCTGGTATGTACACCAAATCCATCGCAGACCTTTCTGGACTTTGCACCCATTATGGCATTCAAGTTAGGTTCTTTTTCTTATTTAATGAATCTCTGATTACAAGGGCTAGAAACTATTGCGTTGATGAATTTATGCGCAGCGGGGATACTCACCTGATGTTTATTGATTCGGATATCGGTTTTAATCCACAAGATGTTATAGCACTTCTTGCATTACAATCAGAAGATGAAACTGAAGACAACTACGATATTATCGCAGGTCCGTACCCAAAGAAATGTATTAGTTGGGAAAAAATTAAGTTGGCTGTTGATAAAGGGTTTGCTGACGAAAATCCAAACGCATTGGAAAATTTTGTCGGTGATTATGTATTCAACCCAGCAGAGGGTATTAAGGAAATTCCAATATCACAGCCAGTTGAAGTGCTTGAAGCTGGCACTGGATTTATGATGATTCGTAGGAAAACTTTTGAAAAGTTTACCGAACAATATCCACAGCAGTTTTATAAGCCGGATCATGTAAGAACAGAACACTTTGATGGTTCTAGGGAAATTGTTGCATATTTTGATACGCCAATTGACCATAAGAGAACCAATATCGTTGAAGAGTTAAAAATGTTTTTGGATAAGTCTGAGAATGCTACACATGATGAAATTATTGAATTTGTACAAGACCCGAATAATGGAATTAAGAGTTATTCAAAGAGATACCTCTCAGAAGATTATATGTTTTGTCAGTGGACTCGTAAGGCTGGATTGAAAGTATGGTTTTGTCCTTGGATGAAGTTGCAACATATAGGTTCTTATATTTTTGGCGGCTCTTTGGCTGACTTGGCTCAAATTGGCGCGGCAGCAACTGCTGATACAAATATTTTAAAATCAGTGAAGAAAAAGTGAAGTAAAATTAATATAATATAAATTGGAGAATATAATGAAGATTGATGCAAGTACCACTAAAGTATTAAAGAATTTTTCATCTATTAATACAGCTATGATGGTTAGAGAGGGTAACGTGATTCGTACAATTTCGCCATCTAAAACTATTATGGCAAAAGCAACGTTGACACAAAATTTCCCAAGGTCTTTCGCTATTCACGATTTGTCAAGATTCCTTGGAACAATTTCTTTATTTGAGGATGGTGACATTGAATTTGGTGATAGAAGTTTAACTATCAAACAGGGTAATGATGCGTGCAATATTGGATATACCGACCCATCGTTGATTGTTGTAGCACCAGAAAAAGACATTGACCTTAAAGACGCTGATGTAAGTTTTTCATTAACTGAAGAAACTTTAAACAAAGTAAATAGGGCATTGGGTGTAGTTTCTCTCCCGGAAATTGCGGTTACGGGTGTTGATGGTAAATTGTATGTTCAAGCAGTAGATACTAAGGGTACAACCTCTGATGTATTCAGTGTAGAAGTTGGTAAAACTGACGCAACTTTCAGAGCAGTATTCCGTTCCGATAATATCAAGTTGATGGGTGGTAATTATGAAGTAAAGATATCGGCAAAGGGTTTGGCTCACTTCAAGGGTGATAACATTGAATATTGGATTGCTGTTGAGGCAAATTCCACATACGATAAGTAGTTTTGATTTTAAATTTTATTATGAGGTAGATTATGCTTGAAGACTTTTTGTGGGTGGAAAAATATAGACCGAGAACTGTTTCTGATACGATATTAAATGAACAATTAAAATCCGTATTCCAACAGTTTGTTGATCAGAAAAATATACCAAATTTGATTCTTTCTGGTAGTTCCGGTGTTGGTAAAACAACTATAGCCAGAGCAATGCTTGGAGAATTGGGCTGCGACTACATAATTATAAACGGGTCGTTGAATGGTAATATTGATACTTTGAGAAATGACATTAGTAGGTTTGCTTCTTCTATATCACTTTCCGGTGGTAGAAAATATGTTATCCTAGATGAAGCTGACTATCTAACTAATAACACCCAACCAGCTCTTAGAAATTTCATGGAAGAATTTTCTAAGAACTGTGGTTTTATTTTAACTTGCAATTTCAAAGATAAAATTATTGCCCCATTACATTCAAGATGTTCTGTTATTGATTTTAAATTAACAAAGAATGATATGGGCAGTTTGGCTAGTCAATTTATGAAAAGGGTTTGTACTATTCTTGAAAAAGAAAATGTCCCTTATGAAAAACCAGTTATAGCTGAAGTTATTAAAAAACATTTTCCAGATTGGAGAAGGGTATTAAATGAACTTCAAAGATACTCGGCAACTGGTAAAATAGACACTGGTATACTGTCATCTATAAAAGATATAAGTTTGAACAAGTTGATGCAGTTTTTGAAAGAAAAGGACTTCACCAGTTTTCGTAAGTGGGTTGGGGAATCTGATGGTGATGCTAATGATTTTTTCAGAGCCATGTTTGATAAGTGTGAGGAGTATATGCCAAAGTCCAGCATTCCCAATCTTGTCATGATAATTGCAAAATACCAATACCAAAATACCTTTGTTGCAAACCCTGATATCAACTTGACTGCCTGCCTTGTTGAAATTTCAGCAGAATGCCAATTTAAATAAATGTTTTTAAATAATAAAAAATGCGGGGTTTGCAGCACAAAGCTGAAAAAAGATAAAGTGAATGAATTGAGACTTAACACAGTAGATGCTGGTGGCATAGCAATTGAAATTTGTGATGAATGTGCAGATTTTTTTGATAAATCGGCTGATTTATTGAGGGCTAAGAAGGATGAGTGACCCATTTGAATATGTGAATTCAATCAATTATACTAAAAAGAACTTGATAGAAAACTCTGATGATAAAACACAAGCTGAAAAGAGCTATAGTCCATGGTTGGTGAACACAGCATTGTCATATTTCCCGGATACCGTGTATTATGCCAACATGATGAACGGCAACTACCACCTTGACAACAAACTACAATATTCATTTTTAATAAATATAATCAGACACAAGGAACGATTCAGCAAATGGGTTAAAAAGAAAGAAGATGAAAATTTAAAGGCTGTTTGCAATGCTTATGGATATAATGTAAAAAAGGCAAAAGTTGCATTACAGATTCTTTCACCTGAGCAAGTTATAAAAATAATAAAATTACAGGGTGATTAAAATGGATATATTAAACAGTTTGGTAGAGGTGGAGTTGAAAGAAGAAGATGATTTTTTAAAGGTTAAAGAAACCCTGACAAGAATAGGAATTTCATCTAAAAAAGATAAAACATTGTACCAATCTTGCCATATTTTACACAAGAGGGGTAAGTATTATATCGTTCATTTTAAAGAGTTGTTTGCATTGGACGGCAAAAATACAGATTATTTTGAACAAGATGGTGACAAATCAAGAAGGAATACCATAGCAAAACTTTTAAGTGACTGGGGGCTGGTCAAACTTGTAAATGCAGATATTGTTACAGATCCAGTTGCATCAATGAATCAGATAAAGGTCATTTCTTTCAGAGAAAAAAATGATTGGCATTTGGTAGCTAAATATGATATTGGTAAAAAATAAAGGAGAATGATATGCTAGAATATATTGCTGTAATTGGTGCAGGATTGCTCGCGGGTTGGTACATTATGCGACCAGCGTGGGTCAAAAGTGTAAAGGAAGAAGTGCGTGAAGAAATTGTAGAAGCTGTTGAAGAAGTTAAGGCAAAGGTGTCAAGGAAGAAAAAGGTTTAATACACGCAGTTTTTAATTATGGGATAAAATTATATTATGAAACAATTGATATTCGATATCGAAACGTTAGATAAAAATTCTGAGTGTATAATACTATGCGCAAGTTTTTTAATCTATGATTTGATAGAGGATTCTAACACCAATTTGAAAGATCTTGAACTTAAAATCAAGACTTTCAAATTGTGTGTGGAATCTCAACAAAAGATGGGTAGAACGTCCAGCAAAGAAACTACAGACTGGTGGAAAACCCAATTAAAAGAAAGTCCACATTTAAAATCTATCCTATTGAAATCTGAAAACGATTTGACACCAGTGGATTTTTATTCACAATTAAATTCATGGTTAAAATCTGAAGGGTACAATAAGAAAAATCACTTTGCTTGGCAAAGAGGTTCATTAGATATAATGGCTATTGATAGTTTATTCAACATGTGTAATTACAAAGATAAAGATTACCCTATATTATGGTGGAAGGTCAGAGATTTGAGAACTGCCATTGATCTTTTGGGTGATACTCAGTTGAATGGATATGTTAAAAACGTAAAAGAAAAAATACTTGTGGAATTGCCCAACTTCACGAAACACAATCCAATTCATGATATTCTATTGGAAGTTTTCCAATTGCGGGAAATAGGTTTATTTAAAAACTAAATTAAAGGAAAAAAAATATGGAATTTAATATTGTACAACTAGAACGCAGTCTCCCAAGTGGTTTAGTAACAACTGTCCACTGGACGGCAAGTCAAACTACAAGTGGAACAACTGCATCTACTTATGGTTCTGTTGGTTTAAGTGGAGATCCTCTAGATCCTTCATTTATTCCTTATGACGATCTAACTAAATCGCAAGCAATTTTATGGCTTGAAAATGCATTAGGTGCTGAAGCTCTTGTTAGTATGCAAGCAAACTTAGATGCACAAATTGCAGCTATCAAAAATCCAGTTTCAGCTAGTGGCACGCCATGGTGAATAAACCATAAGTCGTTGATTTATAAAGGGTTGTAATCCTTTACTTTATTTCCTTAATACTTTATAATGTATTATAAGTTAAAGTTAAATAAAAGGAAACAAATATGATAGATGATAATATGGTTACAAGTAGTGATAGTATGGTTACTATTAAGTTTTATGTGGAAAAAGATGTTTACGAATTTACCGCAGAAAATCCATTTAAGGCGATGGAAATGTGTAACCGCCAAGTGATTGATAAATTGGATTTGCATCCTATGGCTTGGGCTGATGCTGGTCCAAATGCGTATTCGTGTCAGTCTGGCAACTTTTTTGATTAATATGAATAAAACAAACGAAACAATACAGTGGTTGGGTATGGCATTCATTCTAGCAATGTATGTTATATCCAACTTTTTTCCAGGTTATGACGATTTAAGAAATTCAGTGTCTTTAGCGGGTGCCCTGTGTTTTTTTACATGGGCGTATCGTGTGACAAATAAGCAACAGATGATCATCAATGGGGTTGCAATAGTTTTGTGTGTTGCAGGGTTATTGACAACTAATCTATAAACACATTACCGTAACTTATTGATTTATAAAGGGTTGTAATCCTTTACTTTATTTCCTGAATACAGTATCATAGTATTATAATTTAAATAAAGGAAACAAAATGATACGATTTATACTATTAGTTGCTTGTATATTGGTTGTGATGAATATGGCATTCAAGGATGAGGTTGAACAGGATTCTTTTTATACTGATATGGTTTGTGGCGGAACTTGGCCAAATTATAAAAATCTAGAAATGCATTGCAAATGACAAAATCCACTCAAAACAAAGCAATACGGCAAGCACAGCGGAGGTTTCCCATGAGGAATAAAGCAAGCATTCTAAAGAAAATTTATATAGTAATGTTCTTTTGTTACTTGTTCATGTCATTTTATATTGTGATAAATTTTCTATCATCACGGGTTTCGCTAGAATCTGATTGGTTTTTAAATTCAGTAGAGGAAATACCAGATAACAATGAAATTGTTGTTATTGATAATCCAGTTGATGTTATAATACCTGAACCTGAATTAGATAATGATTTTACAATAGAAGAAAAACGCTGTTTGACATTGAACATATATCATGAAGCAAGAGGTGATAATTATGCTGGTAAATTGGCTGTTGCTGATGTTGTAATGAACAGAGTACAGCACACAGAATTTCCTGATACTGTTTGTGGTGTTGTCAAAGAATCCAAGTTGAATAACAGTGGTGTCCCTAAAAAAAACGAATGTCAATTTAGTTGGTACTGTGATGGCGTAGATGATGAACCTAAAGACGATGTTGCTTGGATGGAATCTGAAATGATTGCAGAACAAGTATTTAATTATTTTTATTTCAGTGGGATATCTGAAGGTGCCACATACTATCACAAATACAATTCCAAACCTGCTTGGAGAAAACAAAAGGGTATGAAATTGATTGGTAGAATAGGCGATCATGTATTTTACAGATTAGATTGATGAGTAATGACGACCTTGAATACCTTGAGTATCATGTCCATGCATGGGTATACCCTACGGTTACATTTTTGTGAAGGAGGCAGTAAATGAGTAATATTAGCAAAGCACACAAATTGCAAGAGGCAATTGCGTTATTGATGGACGCAGACAACTGTATGCAAACAGCACTAGGGGCAACAGACGAATGCTACGAGTTGCACAATGCGCTAGAGGACATACAAGACACACTAATACGAAGAATACGTCTTTTACGCTAATCAGATAAACCAACTCAATGAACAGTGATTGTTTATTTTGTGATATTCAAAGAAATGTCAATGAACATAAACGTGTCGTTGCAAAAAACACTCTTGCGTATGCGATTCGTGATGGGTTTGCGGTCACCGAAGGTCACACACTATTCATACCAAAAAGACATATTATCGACTACTTTGGTCTTGTGCCAGCAGAAGTGTTAGCAATCAATCTTTTGATGGCGGAACAAAAGCAATTGCTACAAGATGCAGACTTAAAAATTGACGGTTTCAACATCGGCATGAACTGTGGCGAATCTGCCGGTCAAACAATTTTCCATTGCCACGTGCATCTGATTCCAAGACGAAAAGGTGATGTTGAGAACCCAAGAGGTGGAGTGCGCCATATCATTGCCGGCAAAGGTTTCTACTGAGGATATAAAATGTCTAGATTTGATTTAGAGCAAGAAATAATGAAGTGTTGGGGTATTGTGGATGATATAAAGATGATTTATAATAACACCGAAAAATTTTATCTTAATAATGACATGCAAAATGTTTTATTGGGAATGATTTCTTTGTATGAACTCAAATTTGATACACTTTTTCAAACATTTGAAAAGTGTATACAAAACAAAGAAATTTAACTGGAAATTATAATTCTTTACTTTATTTCCCAAATATAGTACCATAATAGTATAGTAAATCAAAAGAAAAAATAAGAGGTGGGCGATGAACCCTGATGAAATAATGAGCGGTAAAACAGTGAAAGTGTCAAGTAGTACAACTGGAAAGTATTATTACCCAGATAGATGGGTTGTCATCAAGATAACTGGCGATGATGAAACTTTATACAAAATTTTGGCAGTTTGGGTTGGTGGATTTACAAAATCCGATACTTGGAGATTGAACAGCGGAATAGTCAAGTGTGTTAAAAATGAAAATGAAGATGATGGGGAATATGGTAACTATGAATTTCAGGGTTCAACTGGTTCTGTGTATGTATGCGACCCACACGAATATGGTTTAACATCTTTATCTGGTGGTGTATTAGAGCAGCTGAAAGCCAGAAACCCAGATATAGAAATTTTAGATTCTGAAACAAAATGGGAAACCATGACATGGGATGGAGAATAACATGGATTTAATTTATCATGATGCTTTTTTTCAACACAACAAATCCAGTGGTCAAGAATTCTCTCATATTATAAATAATATGAGGAGTGTGCCTTGTGAAACCGGATGTGCTAATTACAAGAAATGTGCTTCTCAAGTGTTAGAATGCTCGGCATTTCGTAACTGGGCTACCAGCGGTAATTATAAAGACTCTGATGTTGGCAGGTTTGTGCGGGCTATAAAGAATGAGGATTAAATTTATCGAATAGAGGAATTTAAATGTATATTACTGTTAGAGGATTTGGTAGAAAACAATCAAACGAAATTAAAAAGGCTGCTTTGTTTTTTTCAAATCATTTAATGAGTAATAAACTGTTGGATACCATAGAACTGCAGATTCTAAGATGCAATGATATGGATTATTTAGGCTGGATAGAAGAAATAAATCAAGAGCTTAGAATATTTAAAATCTGTTTGAAAGATAATGATACATCTGAAATTCCAGTGATATCCGCATTAGCACATGAAATTGTGCATTTAAAACAATATGTCTGTGGTGAATTAGGTGCAGAAAGATTGAAATTGATGAGGGGTGGGAAAAATGTCCCATCAACCAGATGGATGGGCGGGTATTGGTCACCAAAGAAAAAGGAAGACCCATATTGGGATAGTCCATGGGAAGTAGAAGCATATGGTAGGGAATACGGTTTGTATCGTAGATGGTTGATTGAATTGCACAATAAATCGAACAAAGGCAATAAATGATATCTCTTTCAAATTTTAAAAATAAGTTTT
>Ga0181349_1000687_pt1 | contig 14446 bp, 14 predicted proteins | sample Su13VDMM110SD_FD_130106 | JGI IMG/M metagenome (GOLD analysis project Ga0181349, IMG submission 130106) | Freshwater viral communities from Lake Michigan, USA - Su13.VD.MM110.S.D | ecosystem: Environmental > Aquatic > Freshwater > Lake | place: USA: Michigan | collected 2013-07-16 | reverse complement strand
GTTATAATCCATCTAAACGGCGCATGCTGAATCAGCGGCTAATACCTACGGAGTATTTATGAGCTATAGCATGACGTACGACAGTCTGCTGGTAGACGTGCGACGCTACCTTGAGCGTGGTTTCACGCAAGAGAGTGATCAAATTGTTTATGACCAGCTTCCGCGCTTAGTTACACTAGGTGAGCGGCGCATTGCCCGAGAGCTTAAAATTCAGGGCTTTATCCGGGCTGTTAGTACTCCCTTATCCGTTGGTGTGGCTGTCTATCTTAAGCCTGACCGCTGGCGTGACACAATCAGCATGACTGTCACAGGGTCGCCTATCTTTGCCAGAGCTTACGAGTATTGCCGCAACTATTGGCCTAATGAATCTCAGACCGCAGCCCCTCAGTTCTATGCGGACTATGACTATCAGAATTGGCTGATCACCCCAACGCCTTCTACAGTGCAAACTCTTGAGATTTTGTACTACGAACAACCTGCCCTTTTGGGCGATGAATTACAAACCAATTATCTCACTGAATACGCGCCTGATGTGTTGTTGTACGCAACCTTGCTTGAGGCAGCTCCATTCCTTAAAAAGGATGAGCGTATTCAAGTGTGGCAAGGAATGTACGACCGCGCTGCTCAGGCTCTCAACGGAGAAGATCTAAAGCGCATCATGGATCGCTCAGCAAATAGGAGTGAAGCTTAATGCCTATCTATACAGACGTTTTTGGCGGCGCAAACATCTACCCAAGTGAGATTAGCTACAGCGAGATTGCGCTAACTGTGGATGTAACGCTAAGTTGGCCAGAGGAAACCTCAACCAACACTAACTTAGCAACGCGCATCATTGATGTAACAGCCGCTACTGCAAGTCTGTCAATCTTTTTGCCAGATGCCAAAAAGAGTGGCGTTGGCAACACCATCCTGTTCAACAACCAAGGCGCTCAAACTTTTATAGTTAAGAACGCTGGGGGTACGCAAATTGCGTCGATTGCCGCCGGGACGGTCTATCAGATTTATTTGACTAGCAACACCACAACAAACGGCTTGTGGGAGTCATTGCAGTTTGGCGCTACGGTATCTGAAGCTAACGCATCTGCTTTGGCTGGCACTGGCATTGTGGCTGTAGGCACACTGTTGTCTCAGTCAGTGCCTATTACCACTTTCAATAGCAATTACACCGCAGGCGCAAGCGATCGCGCTAAGATGTTTGTCTGGAGTGGCGCAGGCGGTACGTTTACTCTACCCTCAGCGCCTACTGTGGGTGACAACTGGTTTGTTTATTTGCGCAACGCCGGTTCAGGCGCTGTCTCAGCTGACCCTACAGGTGCGCCTCTGATTGATGGTTTAGCGTCACTGAGTTTTCAACCAGGTGAGTCTGCCATCATTGCAACAGACGGCTTAAATTTCTACACTATTGGTTTTGGTCAGTCTGCTATTTTTGCATTTGACTATACGGTTATCAATGTCGCCGGGACTGGTAATTACACATTGAGCGGCAGTGAGTTGAATCGTATTGCCTATAAATTTACAGGCGTTTTGACCGGAAACCGTAACATCATTGTTCCTGCAACAGTTCAGCAATACTGGATCAACAACGAAACAACAGGTGCGTACACCTTTACAGTTAAGACTTCCGCCGGAACGGGAATTAACTTTAGCACCGGGCAGCGTGCAATTATTTATTCTGACGGCACAAACGTAGTCGATGCAGATTCTTCTAGTTTGTCTTTGCCTGTTTCTATTGCTGACGGCGGTACGGGAGCTACCACGGCATCTGCTGCGCGTATCAACTTAGGCGCAACTTCAGTAGGTGACGCAATATTTACAGCTGCTAGTGAGAGCGTTGTCTGGTCTACGCTAGGAAACATCCCGATCGTTGACGGAGGCACGTACTGATGCCAGAATCCACAATAGTCCTAAAGTCTTTGCCGGGTATCAAGCGAGATGGTACCAGGTACGATGGCGACTTTTACGTTGACGGGCAATGGGTCAGGTTTCAGCGTGGACTGCCTAGAAAGATTGGCGGTTACCGCTCAATCAACAAGTACCTGACTGAAATCTCTAGGGGTTTTAATAGTTTTACTCAACAGAGTTTGCAGTATTGCCACTCTGCAGGTGCATCAACCGTTGAGCGTTTTACGATTGATGACACAAAGAATAGTTCGGTTATCAGCAATCGAACACCCGTGGCTGTAGCTGCAACAGGCACGGTCACTTTAACTGGTGGCGGCGCAGGAGCGGTTAGCAGCATCACGGTCAATGGCGTGACTATCACTTCAGGCTCTGTTGCATTTACAACTGACTTGCCTACAACTGCAATTGCTGTTGCTGCAAACATCACAGCTTTTGCATCTACACCAAACTATTCTGCTGTAGCTGTTGGCGCGGTCATCACTATTACGGCCGCAACTGCTGGCCAAGGCACTAACGGCTTTGTTGTTGTGGCTAACACAACAACGATCACAACCACTGTGACAAATATGGCTGGCGGCTTAAATGCGTTGGTTGTCAATGCGTATAACCAGTGGATGTTCCAAACTGCGTATGACGCGTCAACAACTGCTAACTCGATCATTGCGCACGTAGCTCCTAACTTGCAGTGCGTGTGTAACGATACAGGTGGTCAGATTTTCTATGGCGATGTTTTAGGAACTGCTGCGTTAAAAGAGATTCCATTGCCTGCCGGTGCAAATGCTACTGGCGGCATTGTGATGCTGTTTCCTTACTTATTTTATTTTGGCACCGCAGGTATTGTGGGTTGGTCTGTACCGGGCACTTTTACTGATTTGAGCGGCTCAGGCTCAGGCATTGCCAGGGTCTGGGGTCAAAAGATTGTCAAGGGCATGCCACTGCGTGCAGGCTCAGGGTCAGCGCCTGCTGGTATATTTTGGGCGTATGATGCTGTCATACGCGCTACTTTTACAGGCGGTGCAACCGTATTTCAATTTGACATAATTGCAACGGACACTTCGATCATGTCGCCTGACTGCGTAGTCGATTACGACGGCGTGTTTTTCTGGTGCGGTGTTGACCGGTTCTTGATGTTCAACGGCGTGGTGCGTGAAGTTCCAAACCAGATGAACTTGAACTACTTTTTTGATAATGTAAACCCAAATCACCGCGCTAAAGTGTTTGCATTTAAAGTACCACACTTTGGTGAAATTTGGTGGTGTTATCCTAAGGGTGATGCCACAGAATGTACGCATGCCATCATCTATAATGTGCGTGAGAATTCTTGGTATGACACAGAACTGCCTGAGTCTGGACGCGCTTCTGGTGGGTATAACAATGGCTTTGCAGCGCCTTTACTGACAGACTGCGTTACTACGGCAAGTGGTTATCGTGTATGGATTCACGAGCAAGGCGTTGATGCGATTGATGGGCAGTTTGTGTTTCCAATTCAATCATATTTTGAAACGGCTGACTTATCCGCACTTCCACAAGGTAAGAATGAGTATTTGCGAATCACAGAGATTGAGCCTGACTTTGTTCAAAACGGTTCTATGACTGTGCAGGTCACGGGTCGAGCTAATGCTAGAGCGCCTGAAGTTTACAGTAGCGTATTTACATTCCCTGAATCTGCAACTGAGCCATACCAGCAGATTGTTATGCTTAAAGAACAGCGCCGCGAGTTGCGTGTACTTTTTGAGTCAAATGCTGTAGGCGGTGATTACCAGATGGGCCAGATTATTGGTCACATTGATTCTGGAGACAAGACGGTGCTTGGATGAGCGTCCGAATCACTTCGCCTACTGGCATGGGGCTGCGTGATTGGGCTGACCAGATTGCGCTTGACTTAGATAGCTACGGAGCTCTTGGCAGGTTGGATGATATTGAGAATTGGCAAAACTGGGCAATGCAGTTTTTAAACAATACGACTCTAGGTAGAAACTTCCCTCTGCCTTATGATTTTGACGACTGGCGTGAGTGGGCTGAGCGGTTTTGTCAAACAGCTGAGTAATGAAATTTGGAGTAAAAAATGGATAAGCAACAAATTCTTGAAATTGCTAAAAACGATCCTCGTTTTTCTCAGGCAGTTTTGACTCTTGAAAATCAAATTGGCGACATGCCAATCACGACTGAGGGTCTTGACGAAATCGTACAGATGCTTGAGCTTGCTCTGAACAACCCAGACCAGTATCAAGAAATACTTAAAGCTGCTATTGATGACGACTTGCTTGATCCAGGCGATCTACCTGAGCAGTTTGACCCTGTAGCCATCATCTCTATTTTAGTGTTGATGTATGGAATGCAGGAGCGCACTAAGCAAAAAGGTTTTGCTAGAGGCGGCTTGGCGTCTATAGCGGCTAGAGGCCGTCTTGGCGACACAATGCTAGCCCACATTAATCCACGCGAAGCAGCAATGCTTAAGCGCATGGGAGGTTCAGGAACGATCAATCCGCAAACTGGGCTGCCTGAATATAAGTTTAGTTTAAAGAAGTTTTTGGCCGTTGCTCTGCCTATTGCAATAGATTTTTTAGTGCCAGGGGCAGGTACGGCAATTGGCTCCGCTATGGGCTTCTCAGGCACAGCAGCCGCTATAGCCGGTGGCGCTGTTATTGGCGGTGGTACTGCGGCCTTAACTGGTGGCGACCCTCTTAAAGGTGCCTTGCTTGGTGGTTTGGGTTCAGGAGCCGGTGACTACCTTGGTGGTGCGGCTAATACCCAATTTGGTTTAGGTTTAGATACTGCCGGTAAAAATCTACTTGGCAACACTTTGATTGGCGGTGCGGCAGGTATGGCATCAGGTCAAGGATTTGTGAAAGGCGCTGCTACAGGCGCTTTGGGCACTTATGCCGGTCAACAATTAGGTGGCTTGACCAACAATGCTTCAATAGGCGCTGGTGCTAGGCAGTTTGGCAACATGATTACCGCAGGGTACGACCCTAAATCAGCCATCATTGGTGGTGGTTTAACAGGATTGGCGACTGCTATGTCAAGGCCTGTTGAATCTAGCAACATGAGCTCTAAACCTTCTGACGCAGTCATTGAAAGTTTAAAGCTGCCAAAAAGCAGTGACTACTCATTAACCCCTGCAGATTATTCTTTGGCAAATCCAGTTGCTCCTGTAGCACCTGAAGGTTACGGCGCCCAAGAAACCAATATGGGTATAAAAACGGCAAGCCAATCTCCGCTGAACCAACTTAAAACCTCAGGCACGCCGGTTAGCTCTAGCCCGTTCACACTTAAGAATGCTGTACTAGGTGCTACGTTGTTGAGCAGTTTGAGCGAAGCTCCTTTGCAAGTTCAACAGGCTGTTAAACAGATGTCTCCTGAGCAGCAAGAGTACTTTGCCCGTCCTTCAGTTTCTTGGGACTGGACTAAAATGCAGAACGATGCTAATGCTGCTGGCATGAGTCTTGATCGGTTCATGGCTTCTAACTGGCCAAGAATTACAGGTTACGCATCTAGTACTCCGGATGCGCGGCAAGGGTCTTATAATCAGCCAGCGCCAATCGGTAAAGCACGTGGAGGCGCTCTGTCAGCTGTTGCCAGGTTTGCTCGTGGAGCCGGTTCTGGTCGAGCAGACACCATTAATGCCAAACTATCTGATGGTGAATACGTGATTGATGCAGAAACAGTTGCAATGCTTGGTGACGGCTCTAATCAAGAAGGAGCTAAGCTCCTTGACGCTATGCGCCAAAAAATTCGTTCGCATAAGGGTAAAGCCTTAGCAAAAGGTAAATTTAGCCCTAACGCCAAGTCTCCCTTGGCATATTTGAAAGAGGTTGCATAATGGGCAGTCTATTCCAAGGGTCTCCTCAGACCGCAACTTCTTACGCTACATCATCCACAGAGACGCCGAAGTGGATGCAAGATGCTATCTACAACCAAATTCAAGTTGCGCAGAATCTTGCCAATAAGCCGTATCAATCTTATGACTTGCCGACTGTGGCTGAATTGTCTCAAAACCAGCAAGACGCCTACAAAAACGTAGTCAGGAATCAAGGGTTTTATCAAACCGACCTAGATAAAGCTCAAACAGACATGTACGGTTTTGGTAGCAAAGGTACTGCTACAGATTTGCAAACCGCGCAGAACAAATACCTGCAAAACCCTGCAACGGCATTAGGGCAGTTGACCACAGGTCAAGGTTATTTTGACACGGCAGGTACTACTACTGCTCAGGCGCTGTCAAAAGAAGCACTGACCGCAGCTGATCCTTATCTAAGTGAAGCCAGTAAAGCCTCATATACAGACGTCAATAAATACATGTCTCCTTATCAAACAGGAGTCATGGACGTCATTGCTAAGCAAGGCGCTCGTAATTTAAGCGAGAACTTATTGCCTAGCGTGTCTGATTCGTTTATCAAAGCAGGCCAGTTTGGTGGCACTCGCATGGGTGAGTTTGGTTCAAGAGCATTGCGTGACACACAAGAGTCTGTACTTAACCAACAAGCTCAACTGGCCAATCAAGGCTATGGGCAAGCTCTTGGTGCTTCTCAAGCAGATCTTGCACGTCAAGCTCAATTGGCTAGTACGGCTGGCGGCATTGCCGGTGGAGATTTGTCTCGTGTGCTTCAAGGCGCTGGTCAATACGCTAATATTGGTCAAGCTGTAACCGGAGCGGGTCAAGCTCAGCAGCAGTTTGGTTTGAGTGCAGCTCAACAAGCTCAAGCAGCTAAGGCTCAAGATTACCAGCGCCAAATGTCTGCGCTACAGCAGTTTGCCAATATGCAGCAGCAAGAGCAAGCAATGCGCTCAGCCGACGTTGCATCACTTGAAAGCGCCGGAGCTGCTCAACAAGGCCAGATGCAACGGCAGTTGACTGCGGCTGAACAGCAGTACATTAATGAGCAAAACTATCCTAAACAACAGGCTGATTTCCTTAGCACGCAAATTCGCGGTATGGCACCGATCACACCACAAACTACAACAACCTCCGGCGGTTCAACCGGCGCTACGTATTCAGCCTCGCCTCTGTCTCAGTTGGCAACAGGGCTGTATACGTATAAAGGTTTGAACGCTTTAGGCTAAGGAGCAGACATGGGATATGAACTCAATCGCATCATGAAGCAGTACGGGGTGAGCACTCCGGGCATGGTTAACTATTCTGGCACAACTGCTCCTTCAGTGCCTACCGCTCCTTCGGGTAGCCGTGTGGAAGGCGAAGATGCTGCGGCTAAAGCCAGCCAAGTTACGTATGACAAGCAGCTTGCTGACTTTAATGCGTATAAAGCAGACCCAGCAGCTTTCAATGAGGCAATGCGTAAGTATGGTCTTGATCAGAAGTCTTATGACACCTACAAGACTGAATATCAGAATCGTTTGCAAAACACGCCGATGTACGCACAAAGTCAATTTCAGACAGGCAATCAGTCTTCATCTAGTAATACCCTAACGCCTGAAATTGCAATAAATTTGATGCATCGGTCTATGACGACCGGAGCGCCAACATCTGAGTTTGATAGATACGGCGGGTATGACGCAGTTCAATCTATGTATAACGCCGGTGGCGGTAGCTACGCAAAACCAACACAAGTTAATAATGCTGGGTCTGCGTCTGCAAGCACTAGGCCTGAATTTAATTTGATGAACACTACCGGCAGCTACTTTGGCAATCAACTTAAAAACCCGACGTATGGCGCTATGAATGCGTCAATGATCAATGCTACGCCTCAAGAAAAGTCAGACTACTACTTGCAGCAGCGCAACCTTGGTTACAACAATGCTGACCTTCGTACTGCATCAGAAAATACTTTTGGCAAAGTAAACGAAGGTGACTGGGCGCAAATGACAGCAAGGGCTTATCCGACCTACAACCAGAATATTGTTGACGCTTACAAAAGCATTGGCCGTAGCTGGGAGCAAGGAACGATTGACTCTCCAGGCTACAACTACTGGATGAACCAGGTTTCAAGCGGTGCGTTTGATCCTAAAAATCTTAATTCCACATTTGCAAAAATTGCTGCGGATGAAGCTGCTGCCAAAAAAGCACACGGTGGTTCTGTCCATGAGCTTGCTGCTAAGTATGCCTATGGCGGTCAAGTTAGGACCAACTACCAGACTGGCGGAGGTGTTTCCTCTCCTGGTCAAGCAGCTGCTTACTACAAACAACGCTCACGAGACGGCTACACGGACTCAGAAATCAGGGCTGCATCGGATAACATTTTTGGCACTAGTTCTGACGCTGACTGGCAATACATTAAAACCATTGCAAATGTAGACGCTGCGCCAACCATGTCTAACACAGGCGTAGGCTCAATAAATGTCGCCGGCACTAGTGGTAGCTATGGAGGCAGCGACCCATACGTTGATCCAAACCCTGCGTGGACAAATTTGTCTAATGAAGGAAAAGCTGCTTATTTTGCTGCAAATCCAATAGAGGCAAATCTAAACGCTCTTGCTATATATGGTTTTAAGAATACACCACTTGGCGCAATACAAAACTATTTTGACCCAAATTTACAACAACAACTTTTAACAAATTTGTCAAGCAACTTTGCGCCTGTGGAAAGCAGGGGTACAGCACTTAACGAAGTTGTTTCTAGTAGGAACCAAGATGTTCAAAATAACGACCTCGATGCAATACCGGGGTCTTATACATACGGCGGCGGCTTGATGGGTACTTTAGGCGACCAGCCGGGAGACTATGATGGTCAAGGTGGTGGCAATACGACTAGCATTGATGGTGGTGTAAGTGACACCAACAGTCCGGGAGCGGACGCGGCTTCAGCAGCCAACGTCGGTGAGAATAATGCCCGTGGCGGCAGGATCAAAACCCACTACCAAACAGCAGGTGCAGTTCGCCTACCTAGCGGCTACGGCAGCGTTGATGAAGAAGAAGATTTTAATATGCGGTTTCGTATGCAGCCTGAAGCTGTAACTTCTCCTGTGAATATGTCTATGCCTCCTAAACCAGTAATTATTGAGCCTGAACCTGTACCGGCCACTGTTATTACAAATGCGCCTAAGTCAGCTTTGACCAAGATTGCTGTCAACAATGCTAGGGATGTTGATGCAATTAACGCCATGAATGAGTCGGCTGGCACTCTATCTGTGCCGGTTGTTGATCCTGCTCCTGCCCCTGTTGCTGCAGTTGTAGTTCCTAAAGCTGCTCTTCCTGGCGGTGAGCGCATGGCTACCATGCGAGCAATGCTTGCTGCTTACGGTCCAAAAGACGGTGCTTATGACGCAGAATTAAAGACAGCTCGTGCTCGTGCTACGGCTGATAGCGATGCGTTTACTAGAATGCTCACTACCTCCATGAGCTCTCCTGAAGATGCACAGAGCTCTAAAGCTGAAATGTATTTCCGCTTAGCGGCAGCCTTTGGCGCTCCTACTAAAACAGGCCAGTTCAGTGAGAACTTAGGTATGGTCGGCAAAGAGCTTGGTGAATACGCCAAAGGCAAACGTGCTTCTGCTAGAGAGAAACAACTCCTTGGTCTTGAAGTTCAGAAATTAAAGATGGCTTCTTCAAAAGAAGACTTGAACACTTTGCGTGCATTAGCTGGTAAAGAGATGGATGACAAGCGAGCCATTGCAACCGAACTCATTAAAGACTACATTAAGTCTGGCGAGCCGCAGTCTGCTGCCGGCAAACAAGCTCTTGATGAGGGTCTTAAGGCAGGTACAGAGGCGTATCAGAAACGTGTGGCTGAAATTGGCAATCTGAATGTTGAAGGTAAGCTGGCGCAGATTAACGCGTCAATAGCAGGCATGAGCACGCAAGCGGCTATGTTGGCATTGGCTCAAAACAAGTTTGAACAGACAAAAGATCAGCAAGCTAAGTTAACTGGCCCAGAGGTTGAACTTAAAATTAAGACTCAAGACATGCTTGGCAGCACAAAACAAGCCATGGATGATCTTAAACGTGCTTATGCGTTGAATGACAACACGTTTGATACGTCTGTGGTAGATACTGCTCAGCGCAAACTTCTTGAGGCTGCGGGTTCCAAAGATCCTAAAGTGTTGAACACTCGTGAGCAAGAGAACTTATTGCAGAAGGGTGCTTTGGCGCAATTGAAGTCCACCTTCCCAGGTGCAATCTCAGATGCAGAAACCAAAACACTCCAAGCTCTTCAAGGTCTAGGTTCGAAGAGCAAAGAAGAACGTGCGCTCATCATGAAAAATGCTTTCCGTACTTTACAAGCCATTGAAAAGCGCAGCCAACTACGATTACTAGAAATTACGCAAGGCTCGTTTAGAGAAACCGTTCCAGTACCTCAAGGACTTGAATAATGGCAACAGCTAATCCATATGTAGGGGCGGCTCGTGCTGCTATTGGTCAAGGTCTTGGCATGGGCTGGGGTGATGAAGCAGAAGCATGGCTTCGTTCTAAACTTTCTCAAAGCCCTGGCTATGCAGCAGAACTTGCTAAGATCAACAAGGAATACGCACAGTATTCTAAAGAAAATCCGTTTGTAGCTCCTGCCCTGGAGTTTACAGGCGGCGCTGCACCGGCTCTAGCAGCAATGCTAGTCACTCCTGCCACAGGCGGTGCAGCTGCGCCGGCGGCTATTGCTGCAGGTGCACGTACAGCCGGCGCGTTGTCGCGCATGGCAGCAAACCCATTAGCTCGTGGAGCTGTTGTTGGCGGCACAACAGGCGCTGTTACAGGTGCAGGTTCTGCTCAGCCAGGTGAGCGAGGCACAGGCGCGGTTGTTGGTGGGACAGTCGGCACAGCATTGGGCGGAACACTGCCTGTTGTGATCCGCGGTGGTAAAAGCCTTGCAACATTTGCAAGAGACCGGTTGAGTCGCGATCCTGGTTACATTGAAAACCGAGCTGCTGCAAAAGTTAACACTGCACTAGAACGTTCTGGCATTACTCCAAAAGAAGCAGCTGCCTCAATGTCGTTAGACCGAGCTGCAGGAGTTCCTTCTACACTGGCAAATACAACCAGGCCAACTGTCGGTCTTGCAGAGATTGTGACAGCTAAAAGCGAAAGAGCTGGTGACACACTTGCCGATGTGCTTGAAGCCAATAAGTCAGGAATTAGAGAACGTGTGGTCGGGCAGACAAAGCGTGGCGTTGGAAATGAAGGCAACTTCTATCAGCAAGAAGATGACATGCTTCAGAGCTTGCGCGCCAATGCAAATAATCTGTATGACGAGGCTTACAAATTTGGCACAGTCAATGATCCTACGATTAACCGCGTATTGCAAAATCCAAGGTTTAAGTCATTCTTTGACGAAGCCAAAAAGATTGCAGACAATGAAAAGCTTGCAGCAGAGTTGCGTGGAGAAGATCCGTCCAAGTATGTCCTAGACGACATCTTTATTGCAGACGAGGCCGGCAATGTTGCTTTGTCAAAACTACCAGATGTACGAACTCTTGACTACATTAAGCGAGGCATGGACGCTGTAGTCAATAGAGGTTACAAAGGTGAAGGCATGAGCAGCGCTGAAGCCAACAGCTTAAAAGATTTGAAAAAAGCAATGGTCGGTGCTTTAGACAAAGCAACAGAAGTTGACGGTGTTTCTGCATATAAAACGGCCAGGGCACAATACGCCGGAGATGCAGAAGTGCTAGATGCTTTGCGTACAGGCATGTCTGACTTTAGGAAGTTAGACCCTGAGCAAGTCGTTAGCATGATGAAAGGTTTCAGCACAGCAGAACAAGAAGCCTTTAAAACAGGTGCTGTGCGCAACTTATATGCCACGGTGATGGACCCTAGCGGCAACATCAATGCAGCACAACGTGTAATTGGATCCCCTGAAGCTAGAGATAGATTGAAAGCCTTGTTCCCTAGTCAAGCAAAATTTGATTTGTTTGAGGCTGCTTTGCAGCGTGAAAGCCAACTCTTTCAACAGGCAAATAAAATTTTGTCAGGCTCTCCTACAGCTAGACGGCAAGCAGGCGTTGAAGCTTTTGACGAAGGTGAAAGTGCAATCAATGCTTTTGTCGGCAATTCCATAACTGGTGGCTGGGTCAATTCTTTGATGAACCTGGCTGCAACTACAGCAACAAAATCAGGCATCAGTGATGATGTTGCTGCCAAGGTTGCCAAGCTTCTTTCTTCTTCCAAACCAGAAGAAGTTGCTGCAGCAGTAAAGATTCTGGAACGCAATGCTGCTAAAACTGCAAGCGCCGTTACAAATCTGAACAAAGGCGAGACAGGCACTATCATGGGCACTATGACTGCGTTCCCACCTACGCCAGTTACTCCTGATGCTAGTCCGGCATCTATTGAAACTGACATAGAGAAAAGCCCTAACATACCTGGCTCGCAAATGATAGGGCCAGACATTGAAGCTGACATTGAAGCTGAACTAAAGAAAATGAAGTAAAATATGCATGCTGTCTCCTTCGCAAGAGCAGTTGCCAACTTTTAACCCCGCTTCGGCGGGGTTTCTTTTTTAAAAGTTCTCATCATAGAACTTGCGCAACACATCGTGCAAGTCTATGGCTTTAAACTCACCGCCTTGTCCTCCTTCGATCTCGCCTATCCAAACGGTGCCGGTGTTAGGCACTCTGCCAGGTGCAATAAACAAGTCTCCTACTTCAATGTGCCAAGGGCATTTAGGGTCAAAAATTTCCATGATTAGTCTTTCTTTTCATTGATGTCATAAAACCAATCGTCGCCTGCTGACCACTTACGGCTGCCGTCGACGGTCCACAATTTCCTAGCAGCTTGGAAGTCAGGGAACTTTGTCTCTGCAGGAATCAGTGATTGGTCGTACCACAAGCACCTGTTGTTTGGCTGGCAAGCAAACTGGCCGTTGTCTAAAGCAATCCAATTAAAGCTCTTGTGCTCTTCTGCTGTCTCAGTAAAACCTGTGTCTAGCGCCATTTCATCAGCGCAAAAATCAACTGTGAACAGGTAACGGCCAAAGTGCCATTGCTTGTCTTTGCCGAGGAATTTGACGCCAAGGTTACGCAAACCAATCTTTTCAACAATGGTGAATCGGTAGCCCATGCAGTCCCACAATTGCAGGGCATCGACTGGCAACTCAGGCAACACTGAATCCTCTGTGTGCCAGACGTAGGCATGTATCGGCAGCTTGTCGTACAGCGCCCCGTAGTCAGGCAGCAATGACTCGATGCGGAACACTTGGCCTCGCAGAGCTTTAAGGCTGACCCAGATGGCAGGCTCTAACTCGCCATGGCCTTTCTCAAAGTTGTAAAGAAACTCCCTCTTGACAAAACATTTAATCGGCGGGAGTGATGCGATCAGGTAACTCATCTTTTTCCTTTAAATTGGGCGATATGACCCGTTCCTCTGTTACAAAAATATGTTCGTTGGCACACTTACGGCGTCGCACTGTAACGCTCTTTTTGTTTCGTGTGTCAAGCACGCTAGTCCACACGTTGCACACCGGGCAGTTCATATAAGAAGGCTCCAGATGTAAAGCCCGGTAAAAAATATCAAAGCTGTTATTACTATCAGGGCCACAAATACAAAGCCAACTAAAACACTGCCAACGATCTGCCAAGATTGTGGCACTGGAGCAATGTCATCTGGTATTGCTGGATATGGCTTGATCTTGCGTGTTTCGGTGACTTGGCAAATGTGGTCACACTGAGGCTTGTGAGGGCAAATACCACCAGTGTCGCATTTCATGCTGGCTCCTTGACTTCTTCAGTTTTATCCAAATAAGCTTTTAACCGCTTGACACGATTCTTGTTATAGGTCACCATTGATTGCGCGTACTCAACGCCTGTTTCTGCTCTTAGGAGCTCATGCTCTGCATGCATCAACTCGTGTGCCATTGCTTGAGCTGGAGTCACGGTTTTCAACATTGTTTTCAGCTCTGTCCATAAGTATTTCCACATGATGGGCCTCACTTTACCAGAACGTCAAAGTACGCCAGCAGCAGAATCACTCCTACGCCGATTAAAACAACAGCTCCAATGATGCTTATCACGGCACGGCAAAGCAATGACTCGTTTTGAATAGGTGGGTAGTATGTGTGTTTCATTTTTCTTTCTCCTTTATTACATTGTACAACTATTTTTGTTTAACACCAAGATCTGCCAAAATTGAGTGAGCCTTATCAATGTACCATTGATGGTCAATGTCTTCAGGCGGTTTGTTTGGCAGCAGCATCAAAGGCTTGGCACCATCGGTCATAGCAACTTTATTGCCATTCTTTTTATAGTTGATTGACCCGGTCTCACCTTTTGCATAGTACCAGCGTACAGCCTTTCCTAAGTAGACGTTCCCTTTGACTGCACCGCCTGTCACAGACCTGACTGACACAAACATGCGTGCATCTTGGCATGACCTGATAGTAGTCTCAATAGGCACGTCTAACTGGAGATGGTCAACAACGGCTTGCACACAAATCTGAGCTGTTGGTGTTTTAGACAACTCAGCATCAGCATAAGCTCCTTTTGCTTTATAAGAGCCTGAAGGCTTAAAAGCTACGTAATTGTTGATGTCCCTGGAATAAAGAGCTGTGTAAGCTGTTTCTTCTGTGTTAAAGCCTGTTGTCTCTTCCCAGGCTGCAATTATTGAAAATAAGGCCGCTTGGTTGCGCTTGTGGCAATAGATCACTATGCCATCAGTATT
>Ga0181349_1000685_pt1 | contig 14488 bp, 11 predicted proteins | sample Su13VDMM110SD_FD_130106 | JGI IMG/M metagenome (GOLD analysis project Ga0181349, IMG submission 130106) | Freshwater viral communities from Lake Michigan, USA - Su13.VD.MM110.S.D | ecosystem: Environmental > Aquatic > Freshwater > Lake | place: USA: Michigan | collected 2013-07-16 | reverse complement strand
TGTTTTATTGCTTTTAAATTATCTTGATATAGATTAGAATCTTTACCATATAATACTACGTGATGGTCGTGTAGTGAGAATACGTAAGGTATCCCTCTTTCGTGAGCTTCTATGGCTAAATTGGCTACGTGGATGTGTACAATCTCTGACGATAAATCAATCTCGTTTAAGTATTTAATATCGACCTGATTGGATAATTGGGATAATGATAATTGGTAATTCCAAATAATCTTTTCAATTGCACCCCACCCTTTAGGGGGGATTTCAATTAGACCTGGCGTCACTTGAGTTATTTTCATATTTTTATTTAATTATGTTCATTATTAGATAATCAGAAATATAGTATTCGTATCTGTATTTTTCCACTACAATCGATTTTAATTTATTATTAAAGTCATCTGATTTATTGTAGAAATCGGTTGTTATTATTTGAGTTTGACCTAATGATGTGTCACAAATACCGTATAAATTTTTCTTTAAAAACTCCAAATCATTTTCATCGTCAATAAAGAATATGTTATAATCGCTATTAACCTCAAAATCATTAAAATTAAAGTCAAAGTCGTAAAATAATTCCCTAAGTAATTTTTTTTCATATGACGAAAGTTTAGTTTTGTAAAACGAGACTTTTAAACAGTCTGAAGTTTTATTAAACTTATAGTCCAATAGGCCTTTTGTAATATGGTATATTGGGTCAAAATATCTTTCAAATGTGTCTAAATCTTCGTTATTCCTTCTATTTCTGATACCTGTTATTAATATTTCATTTTCCATACGTAAATCAGGTACATCTTTTTGATGTTCATTTGATATTGAATCAGGCCTTACGGTATAATGATATAACATACGAGGTAGAGTTAAAACTTTTCCGTGTTCTTCTAATTTACAAACAATCGCCAAGTCATTGTAAAAATACTTCATCCAATTTCCAGGGTTGTGGTCTAAATTTAAACTACGTTTATTTCTCCACGCTCTTAAATAAGTTAAATTTCCTGAAGATAAATTGGGGTGTAATGTTATTTGAGTGCCTCCAAAATTAATCCATTGGTTTTCTCTGAATTTGTTAGAATAACAATTTATTAAGATTACTTCAGGAAATTTGGTAAAGAAATGATGATAAACTTCTAATGCTTTTTGGGTCATTAAATCGTCAGAATCTAATTGAAATATTATTTCAGCATCTTTACAGAAATTTTGGGGATTCCAAAACATCTCTTTTTTTGATGACTGTTGTACGTACTTAACTCTTCTATCTTTATCACATATAGATAGTAATATTTCTTTAGTTCTATCTGATGAAAAATCGTCAGTAACCACCCATTCCCAATTTTTATATGTTTGGGATAATATGTTTTCATAAAGTTGTTCTACAAATGGTTCTCCATTATAAAAACTCGTTGTTAATGTAAACTTCATAATTTTATAAAAAATAGTTATCGTAAAAACTAATATGACCACATAAATGTGATAAGTCAAAATCGGATATTATACGATTAAATGTTGTAATATTATTTTTATTAATTTTTAATTTAAACTCCTTAATAGGTAGAGATACGACCTCAAACGAATTTGGTACGCCACCAACATTTAGTACGGTTACATCATCAATTTCAATTTGATAATTACTGAAGTCTTTAAATACCGTAATTAAATCCATTTTACTCTTATCCTTACGAGGTATTATAAAATGGTCTGTGGTTGTATTATAGGATGTAACTTTATCTATTTCAGATTCTTTAAACAATACGATTGGACCAAAATTATTTGAGTTGTTATTACCTAATAATATGTCGTTAGAATAAGGTTTAAAATTCTTTTCTAGTATTTCTTCAAACGATAACAACTTTTTATTTTTATTTGAGTAATGAGTTATATGTGAGTCTTTAGTGTCCTTATATTGGAATTTTGATATAAAGAAATTAATTTCTGTATAGAAATATATTGCACCAAATCCTGTGTATCTATTGGATATATCGTCAAAGTAAGACTTTTTGTTTGTTATTTCACAAGTCTTAGATATAGTGTTAAACACATCTAATTCAGAGTCAGAGATAACACAATCCCCAACCATAAAATGACAGTGAGTGTAACCTAAATCAATTAACTTTTTAAAGTTATTGATTAATTGACTTGAAACTGAATATGATACGTCTCTCCAATTTAAAGGTATTGAATAGAAATTAAAATCTTTACAAACAAAACTATTTGTGTTTACCACTCTAATTGATTCGTGTTTAAATAAATCAAATATTGTAATTAAATCGTTTTCGTCAGAATATAATGTATGTGTTACGGAATTGGATATACGTTCATCGACTTCACATAGAGAAGTGTATATTATATCTAATCCTAATTTCTTTAATTGGTTAATACAATCTAAAACCATTAAAACTTTTTCATCAGTATCTGCCCAATAGTTAACTACAAAACATTTTTTCATAGGTTATTCCTCATTGTTATTGATTCATTTATGAAACCATTTCTTTCATAGAAATTAACTCTTTCAGGAAAACAAGACAAGATTACTTTATAACAACCTAATTCTTTTGCCTTTTCAATAAGATGTTCAATTAATTTAGACCCAATATTATTACCACGGTAAGATTCTCTAACCGCAACGTCTTCAATTAAACCTGCAATACCACCATTTCGAATTAATTTATGTTGAATGTGTAGAGTTGCGGTACCAATGATAACACCGTTATCCTCACATACCACCATATAGTTATGGTTTGATAAGTAATTACTAAGTGATTCCTCGGTAATTTCAGTTATCCACCAAACTTCTTTATAGGTTTCTAATAAACCCTTATTAATGTCTTCTTTATTGAACTCTCTAATTATCATAAGTACATTTTATACCCTTGTATTACTTTTTCCGCAACATATTTAACATCTTCATCAGTTAGTCTCATATGTATTGGTAGTGAAATTAATTCTTCTGAAACTTTATGTGATTTTGGACAAGTCCCAAATCCATAGTCATACATTTTGTAATGTGTGTTGTCTCTATAGTGTACTCCAGGATAAACTCCTTGAGTGTTTAGATATTCCATAATTTTATTTCTTTCAGGAACTACTATTTGGTATAGGTGTCTTGACGAAACTGTAGTTTCTGGAGACATAGAAACTGATTTAACTTTTGTTCCTGAAAAATATTTGTCATATAATGAACAAATCTCTCGTCTTCTTTGGTTATCCTCTTCTAAGTATTTTAATCCGATAATTGCCATTGACGCCATAATCGAATTACCGTGATACTTGTATCCGACATCAACTAATTCATACTCCCATTTATAACTCCCCTTATCATTAGTTCTTTGATACGTATCTTTATCGATACCTAACCAAGACAATTTTCTTGCTAACAAATCATAATCTTCATTTTTAAAACATATCATACCTGAATCTGCGGTTGGTAGGTTTTTAACTGCTTGAAAACTGAACACAGTTACATCAGCATCTTGACCAATATGGACAACCTCATCATTATTGGTGATTTTTGTTCCTGACATATGAGCAGCGTCCAAAATCAGTTTTAATTTATGTTGTTTACATAACTCAACTATTTTGGAGTATTGACCCGCATTACCTCCAATACCTACAAACAATACTGCTTTTGTTTTTTTAGTAATTTTAGATTCAACTGACAATGGGTCTAAACATAAGAAAGAATCTACATCAGCAAAAACAGGTTTTAAACCTTCATACATTATTGAGTGGTTTGATGAAACAAAGGTTAATGGAGTTGTGATGATTTCATCATCATCCGCCCATTTGTTTGCATCTTTTAAAATTTTAATTGACAAATGAAGACCTGAGGTGTTTGAATTTAAAAAATGAGCGTTTGGTAACCCCGTGTATTCTTTCCAAAGAGACTCAATCTCATTTGTTTTATACCCAAGACCTGTCCATCCTTTATCAAGACATTCGTTTATTTGTTCTAAGATTTCTTCGTTTCTAAAGTATGGAACGAATAAGTTTATATTTTTCATAATTTTTCTAGGAAATGACCGTTTTTAAAGTATTGGTTAATTGTTTGATTGTTTAAGTTATAAGTTTCGGTTTTATATAGATTATCACCGTCGTAAAGATTAACTGTTATGTCTAATGGGGTACCTGAGTAATTTATTTTTTTAGAAAATTCTCTTTGTTCTGAAATAATAATAGTTTCATTGTAAATTTCAACATCACTATCGGTTATTTGTAAGTTTAATTTTCTTTCATCTAAATTATAGGTGTAAAAATAAAACATCCATTCATTGGTTGAATCGTTTAACGGTAATAATGAATAATATTCTGAGTTTGATGATACACCTAAACCTGAGTTAGGAAGTATTGTATTTTCATTATTTCTTACAATCCACAAATAATCTTCATCTTTTAAAACACTCATAAAGTAATGTTCTAAAAAGTTATGACACCCGAGGTCTTTACACAATTGTGTAAATTTATCACCGTCTCTGATGTCGGGGAATTTATTTAGGAAATAATCTATTTTAAATAACATTGAGGTGGTTTCCATACCAACACCTAATTCGGTATCCATTGTTGATAAACAACAATTCCAAGTATCATCAATTTTTGAGAAATAGTCCTCAATAATGGGTACATCTAAATCACTTAGTATAACATCATAAACAACTGTCATAACTTTAGTGAAGTTTAATTCTTTTGCTAATTTAATACCGTTAAATAGGTTGATTAACGCGGCTAAAGATTGGTTAGATTTTGTTAAGTTATTTATGTTAATCTTAATGTCACGAATACCATTATTACTATAGAAATGGTCGTAAAAAGAATGAGGTATCATTAAATTATTTTTATCGTAGATATAATAATCAACCATTTCTTGAACCTTTTCAGATACGGGGTAGTGTGATACTAAAATAATCTTTCTGTTTAATTTTTTAAAACTGTTAATACAATCAACAGTTAGACTTTTTCTTTTTATAGTATTAGGGTATGTTGTAATAACAATGACTTCATCCTCAAAGTTATTAATTTCAGGATTTAATACCTTTATCATATTTTCAGTATCAACATCAATATCTCCTGTTAAGAATGTAATATTTTCAAAGTTAGAATACTTTCCACAATACACGTCCAAATCATACATCATCATCGGCATATTGTATTCTAAAGCTTCTTTAATCGCTATTGGATTTAATTCTTTGTTATTTTTATCACCTCTAGATGGGAAGAAAAATAAGTCAGAGGCTTGTAAGAAATCTAAAACATTATCCTTTTCATACCATATTACACAGTTTTTAGGTTTATTATCCATTAAAGGACCCCAATAAGACTTGAAATTATCTGCTTGATTTCCAATAAAGTGAAATTTTATTTTATAGTCTTTAAGTTTTTCCGCAATTTCAAAAATATACTTTTGATTTTTTCTTGGAGTGAAAAGACCAACATTAATTACGTGTTTCCATCCTGAATCTAAATTTAGTTTAGATTGAAATGATTTTTGTTCTTTTTCTTTAGTGTCGACAGGATATTCAATAATTGAATATGGGGTATCGTACATTGAATATCTGAAGGCGTTGAACGCACTTACAAATATAAATTTATTTGGAAACCATCTTTTACTTGATGTCGGAAAACTTGAATCGTGAGTTGTTTCGTAAATAAAATACTCTCTATCTTCTTTATATATTTTTTCGGTGATACTATCATCCATAAAAAATTCAGGAAATTCCTCAAAACTAATTACGTCTGGTTTGAAGTGGTTAATTATATTAAGGATTGTTTTTTTATCTTCAGGTAACGAAATAAAATTATTACCTAATAAATTAATAATTTTATTTCTTTGAACTACAAACGCCCAAGCAATTTGAGAGTACTCCACACATTTTATAATGTACTCATCCTTTAGTAACTCAATTTTATTCAACGTTACTTGAGGCGCACCACCTGTGGATAAATGAGGAGTTATTATTAATAATTTTTTCTTAGACATTTTTATTATTTATTATCTCTATTACTTTATTAAAAACTTGGTCAACTGACGGATGACATTCAAAAGTTTCTTTATTTTCTAAACATTTAACTAATGGAGGTACTCCTTGAATATTACCCCATTCTTTAACTCCATATTTCATATTTGAACTACAGAATATATTACAACCACCACCAACATATGAGTATTTATAATCCTGACTACCATTACGGTATGGGGCTCTTAGTTTGTAATTGATTGAACTACCTAACTGAATGATATTAGTATCCGTAGTACCTGCTAAATGTAGTAGACCTGAATCCATTGTTATAAAACATAAGGAGTCATTTATTAAATGCCAAGTTTGGGGTATGTCGACCTGATTCATTAAGTTCTGGCCAAGAGGTATGTCAAAATTAAACACAGGTTTTTGTACATTAAAGAATCCTGTCTCACTTGAATCTTTACCTGTTGAAACAACTGCAATACCCACTGAATTAAGTTTTTCGGTTAATGACATCCATTTTTCGGCGTCCCAAGTACGAGTCGCCCAAGTTTGAACAGGATGAATTAATACATATTTTTCAGGTAATCCTTCAATCAGTACTTTTGGAACTGAAACATAGTCTAACTCAAGCTCTGAATCTAAAAGTGAAAACCCTAACATAATTGCGTGATACTGTCTGATGTCGATTGTGTTGTATTTGTATTCGACACCGAATTCGTTCTTTTTACCTACATTGTAAAATGATGAGTGATATATGTGATTTGATTTAACAAAATCTAAATTAATACTACCCGATGAATAGTTTTTATTGATGTAAGGATTGTTTTGAAATAAAACAGGGTAGTTTGAAATTATGTTTATCTTTTTTTCATAGCATTCAAATAACTTCCTAATTACAGGAGTCACACATAAGGTATCACCTAAACCTTTTGATTCAGATAAATCTAAAAAAATATCTTTTGCCATATAAACAAAAAATAGTAAAATGATTGGGATAAATCAATGAAATGTGTTATCGAAGTAACACTAATTATTTCTTAGGAACAGATACATCAACCTTGTTGACTTTCTTCATCAACTCAAGGGTGTCCATATAATTTTTTTCTAGTCGTTTAATTGTTCTTTCATCAGCACAATTATCACAAGCGACATAGTAATCTCTTTCCGACTCCTCGACTAATTTCTGTATTGTTTTTATTAGTTTCATACTAATATAAATATATTCGAATTCCTCCTATTTATTAAAAGTGATAAAGTATTATCATTATTTTAAAAAAAACTATGTCAGAATTATTGTTTGTTACGGCACAACCAGATGTTCCATACTTTCATTGGCAATGTGAAATATATTGTCATAACTTCGTAGAAAGGGGAATTAACCCAAATCAGATACATATCATATTCGGTATGGTTAACGGTAATACCGAGCCATCTGAAGATGGATTAAATTTAATTAAAAAAGGTTACAATGTCCATTTTTATATTGATGATAGAGATGAAAAAGGGTACATACCGAGTATTAAACCTTTTTTAATTCACAAATGGTTAAAAGAATTCCCTCAATATGGTGAAAGTTTTTTCTTACACGATGCGGATATTATCTTTAGAGAACTTCCTGACTATACAAAATTAATGGAGGATGAGGTTTGTTATTTATCCGACACCAAAGGATATATCGCATATAATTATCTCATTGATTGTTGTCGTAGATATGAATCGGCTCATCCAACATCTGAGGTTAATCAATTATTACAAGAGATGGTCGATGTTGTTGGGATAGATATTGATTGTGTTGCGTCTAATCAAGAAGGTTCAGGTGGGGGGCAATACATTATTAAAAACACGACTTCTGAGAATTGGTATAAGATTTATGAAGATTCAAATAAATTGTATCAACAGATGCACAATTACCAACAAAGATTTCCAATAAGTCCTGGTGAAATTCAATTTTGGACTGCGGAGATGTGGTCATTACTTTGGAATTTATGGTGTTTTGGTAAAGAGACTAAAATCATAAAAGATTTAGATTTCTCTTGGGCCACAGATGATATAGATATTTATGAAAAGAAGCCGATACTACATATGGCGGGGGTCACCGATAATTTAAAACATTGTAAATTTTACAAAGGAGAATTTATTGAAGTTAATCCTTTAACTAAGATAAAAGAGGATGAAAATTATTTTAATTACGTAGATAAGAATAGTTCCACAATAAAATATATTGAAGTAATGAAGTCGATTATTCAAAAATAAAAAAAATAATTAAGTATTTATAGACTGAGTAAATTATTTAAGAAAAAAAGACTAAAAACTATATGTCGTGTTATAATACAATACAATTATCCTGTTTAACTAATCCCGCGATTATTATACAACCGTGCACACCTATTATTAATGGGATTGTCGGTAGTGCATTTGTTTTGGGGAATGTTTATTATAATGAGGTTGATGGAATAGAATGGTCTGCGGTTACAGGTTATAACGTAACTTCGATTAATTCGGGAAACTCTTTTATTTCTGGAACCTCACCAACCCAACCAACACAAAACTGTAGTAACTTATCTCCTTGTGAGAGACATTTATATGATGTAGAGATTACACAACAAGATTTAGATAGCTCACCGTTTGGTAGTGTTGCGGTTAGGTGGACTCTTGGAGGTAATTTTATTTTTAAAGGATATTTTGTTGCGGGAACGTATCCTCTTAGTATTTGTGTTGATGATGGTAGTCCTACACCTGATTTTTATTATGCAATGGGAGGTTTGCCTATTTCATCTCCAACATCATACACTACCGCAACAAGTGTTGCTTGTTGTGCTGACCCATTTGAATTTACCACATTCTCGGCTGAAACTTGTTGTACTCAAAACCCTATGTATCGTAATGGTATTGTTGAATTACCTGCAAATTATACTGTAGGTACTACGTTTGTATCTGTTGACGGTGTATGTTATACTGTTGTAGCTCCAATGACGGGAATACCTAATATTTTTTGGAATTTATCTGGAGGTACAATAGACTGCCAAGGATGTGTAACTAAAGACCCTTGCCCACCGTATGTACCTGACCCAAACTTACGGATTTATGTAGTGTCGGGATGTTGTGATTCTGTATTCACAGATGACCAATTTATGGCTTTACCAACTAATTCGTTTTCTCCTGATGTGTTTGTTGCGACTGACGGATTTTGTTATGAAGTCGTTTCCTCAGCTGATTTGGCAACCCCCAATTTATATTGGGATGGTACTCCTTCTTCTCCTTCTTCAGACTGTGTAAAATGTGTCGATGAACACCCTTGTGATTTAATTTATGCGTTATACGAGGTTTATGACTGTTGTACAGGGTTTGTTGAAGTAATGTCTTTACCTAACACTTTTGTTGCTGGACAAACTATTTTAAACAACTTGGGTAGATGTTTTACCATTATGGGTTTAGGAGGTTCTTCTGCCACTGTTATTTGGGGTGGGGGTACAATCTATGATGTCTGTAATGATTGTACTATTGAAAACCCTTGTAATGGACCGACCCCAACACCAACACCAGAAATAGTATATTGTTATGAAGCGTTTAACAATACAGGTGATGACTGTTCGGTTTCATATATTGATTGTAGATTTCCTGATACAACTACTACAATAACTGTTGGTAAAGGAGAAACAATATTATTTTGTACAACATCGGTTACTAATGACCCGTGTAATATATGTCACCCAACGGGTCAGATATGTGTTAATTGTGAATGTTTATTACCACCACCGACTGAAACACCAACGCCTACTCCAACCGCAACGCCAACTCCTACTCCAACTGCTACTCCAACTGCTACTCCAACCGCAACGCCAACGCCTACACTACCTCCTTGTCAATGTATTGAATATACCGCTTTATCAGGGAGTCTTGGTTATAGTTATATCGATTGTTCGGGTACTATAGTGAATGATACGACGCCTTCAAGCCCAATACCATTTATATTTAACGTTTGTGGTAGCGACCCTACAAGTGAGAGTGCAAAACTAACATTCACTATTGATGGGTTATGTAGTGATGGGGTTAAATGTGACGTGGCACCAACTGCAACACCAACCCCAACTCCGACAGAGACACCAACCCCAACTCCGACAGAGACTCCAACCCCAACTCCGACAGAGACTCCAACCCCAACTCCGACAGAGACTCCAACCCCAACTCCGACAGAGACTCCAACCCCAACACCGACAGAGACTCCAACCCCAACACCGACAAATGTAGGTTGTACTTGTCTTGAAGTTGATTCTAATTTGGTATCTTTAGCGACTGGTAATACAACCTCTAGTCTTAATAATGTTGTTGAAATATTTTATACTGATTGCGATGATAAAACACAAACATACACTCAAACCGTTAATTCGGTATTTTATATATGTACTCAAAGCGGAATTATAGACCTTGTAAGTTTTTATCAAGACGATGTTTTAGTGTCCTCATCAATACCACTTACCAATCCTTGGCAACCATTTCCATCTAGTTTATTTGGTATAGGGTATGGTAATTATGGTTCTTGTAGTGGAAATTCTTGTGGACCAACTCCAACTGAGACACCAACACCAACACCTACTGAGACACCAACACCAACGCCAAGTCCGACACCCGTAACTTATTATTTTGCGGATTGTTGTGACCCAAAAATTAAATTTGGAATTATTGGACTACCAGGAACATTAACACTTGGTGAAGTTTATGATATTAATATTAGTAGTGCTATAGGAGGATACTCAGGATGTTCTGAGGTTAATGTTGATGCGGTTGTTAGTCCTATTTATGACGCTTCTACTGCGTTTTTAGTAGGCCCTTATGAGAATTGTGATGATTGCAGAATTTGCCCGACACCTACCCCAACACCTACACCAACACATACTCCCGTACCAACTCCAACTCCTTTTGTTCAGTGTAATTGCGTTGAGGTAATAGTTGGAAGTGGCGATATTGTAAGTGCAACGGGAAATACTAATCCTTCGTTAAATAACATAGTTAATATTACTAACGCTTATAATTGTAGTGGAAGTTTACTTAATTATAATTTCACAAAACCAAAGACCAAATGTTTTTGTTTGGATAATAATCCCGTATTACCGACACCAACTCCAACAATTCCTGTACTTGATTGTTTAACCTCGTTAGACATTATAATAGAATATGATAATAGTGCCCTATCAAGTGGAAGCCCTTGTGCGGGTGGACACCAATGTAATCAAGCGGTTTTTTCAGTTTTAGCAAATACAGTTAATCTTGGTTCAGTTTCTTTAAATAATAATGGAGGGACTTATGATTTACTAAACCGACCACCAAGTTACCCAAATTATCCAAGTGCGAGTGCGTTGGATAGATATGGTACCGTTTCTATGAGTTTAGCCCAAGCTCAACAAGTTGCTCTTAATGACCCTTCAGGACAAGTTCAACTTAATATTGTGTGTGGTTGTGTTGGAGGGGTTACCTGTCCAGGGTCAAGTTGTCACGTAGGAGTTAACTGGGTTAGGATTTATAGAGACGCTAATTTAATATATAGTGGATGTCCTACAGGAAGCGCAGTTAGTTTCAATCCTTGTACTTCAGCCCCAATAGTTACACCAGGGCCGCCAACACCAACACCTCTACCTTACGTTATTAATCCAATTATTAGTTATTATCAGGATAACGAATTAGTAACCGCAACTCATAGTTCGTTTACTATTAATGGTACTTGTAGTGTTGATGATGATTGTTGTCGATGTCCTAATGACTCCTATTGTTTAAACACGGGAGGTGTTACTATATACGACGGAAATTACTTATATGGTGGAAAATATAATGATAGAGATTATTTTGTGGGGGGTAATACGGTAACAGGATATATCTTTTTTGATGATACTAAATGGTGTTTATCAGATACCTTAGGTGGTGATTGTATTTTATTTGGAAGAACCAATTGTAACGATTTTTGTCCTGATATTTGTGATGAAGAATTAATTCCAGGACAGTGTCAAGTAAGACCAACTCCAACGCCAGGGATTTGTGATGATTTTGATTTTAATGCTCTTTTTAATTGTTATAACCCGACACCTACACCAACACCATCCCCAACCGCAACACCAAGACCTACCGCGACACAAGGACCAACTCCAACCCCAACACCAGATTGTTCAGGTAAAGAGATTAGTTTAAGTGCGACGACCATTGTAGTTATCACACCAACACCAACTCCAACACCTACGACAACTGTTTTACCTACAATTTGTTTTACAGGAGATGTTGTATATAATTTATTTGATGAAACCTTTATGTGTTCAACAACTAAAAAACTTGTTAATTGTTATAATGGTGATGAGTATTATATTACTGACCCACTTGAGTTTAGTGGAATCCCAATTGAAACAGGGGTAACTGTTAGTGCAATTATTAATGAGAATCTTGTTTGTGTAACTTACGAGGGATTGTCTAACATATCTTCAAATTCTATTTTAACGATAGTAACAAATATTATGGGAGTAGGGTGTAGTAGTTGTACATTACCAACACCGACGCCAAGTCCAACGACTACAAGACCTATAACACCAACACCAACTAAAACACCTCCACCAACGCCAACGCCTAGACCTACAAGAACGCCAACGCCTACACCTACAAGAACGCCTACGCCTACACCTACACCTACAATAACCTCTAGACCTATAATAAAATAATTATAAAATAAAAAAATAAAATTGGCAAAACAAATAACCATAACGAATTTAATAGGAACTCCTCCGTTTGACATTTATCTATGTGATAATGTTTATAATAATTGTATATATATTAATACAATTACTGCGTTACAGATTCCTTATTCATTTTTAGTCCCAACCTCGTTTGAATCACTTACGTCAGTTGGAGTTAAGGCGATTGATGATGTAAATTGTGTGATTAAAAATATAGTTAATATCTAATGGCAGTTATAGAACAAATATTAGGGTACGGTAATTCCAATGAGGACGCGTGTTATAATTATAAATTCGCAGTTCCGTTTTATACTGACCCATCATTTACCACAAATACGGGGTCTACTATTACCTATTATTCTTGGGTTGATAGTGGTAGTACTTTTATGTCGGATTCAGGATATTATTCTAATGGTTCTATTGTTAGATATTTTGACGGAGACAGTGCTTTAGGGCCTGCAGTTGTTTGTCAATCAAGCCCATATGTTAGAGGTTGTTGTAATCACCAACTATATAAATTAAAGTCGGACACAAATTATAGTGTTGGTACTTTATTAGTTTCTAAAACAAATAATTTCTGTTATACTGTTGTTGAAATACCAAAACAATTAGTCCCTTATTTAATTTTAAATGATGATTCAGGATTTATTGTTAAGTCCCCTGATAATGATTGTGAATATGGTGAGTGTACTCCTTGTCCTCCACCACAACCACCATTACCTCCAGGACCTGCAATCCCTGGGGTTAGTGAAAATGAATGTGCCCCAATAACATTATTACCTTTAGGGGTTAAATGTGTTAGTATTAACCCTACTGAAGAATCTCCAAATTCGGGAGTCTTATCGGTAATTGTTACAGGAGGAACTGCACCATACACTGCAGTTTGGACAGTTGCGGGAACTCCATCACAAATTACAGGACAAACATTATATAATCAAGTTGAAGGGGCATACCCTGTTTTAGTGTATGATAAGTATAAAGATTTTAGTGCCTATACCGTATGTAGTTTAGAAATCTTTAGAGAATGTTCATTCTCAGGAAGTGTTACTGAAATATACCCTGTTACTCCAACACCAACACCTACACCTACAAGAACACCAACACCGACGCCTACCGCAACATTAAAACCATATTTTACTCCGACGCCAACACCAACAAGAACCCCAACTCCGACACCTCAAGTTTGTGAAATCACAGTTAATTTCAATAAAACAAGTAATTGTTCTAAGAGCCACGGAAGTATTATCGTTGGCTCAACTACGGTTTATACTTGGAGTGGAGGTACTAATACAGGTTCAGTTGTGATTAATGCAACTACAGGTCAAAATATTCAAGTTCAAGGATATGCGGACGCTCCGACTAGTGGTTGTCAACCTACAGGATATAGATATTCAGGGTTGAATATAACTATTAATTCAAATGGTTCTCAGATTTATAATGATAATGTATTGAATGGTAATCCTGCATTGTACAAAGCATTTGTGTTGACAAATTGTAATACCAATATAAACATAACATCGAGTGTTAGTTAAAATAAAACTATGGGTTATTTACTAAAAATATAATTTTGATAATTTTAAAAAAGAATGAGTAGATATTTTAATATATTAATTACAGGGGGAACATCAGATGGCCCATATTCTATATACTATAATAGTGTAGGGATTGGGAATCTTGTTAATCGATACCCTAGTAATGTTGTTGCAACAGGGATAACCTTATCCCAATTACTATCAGGGGTTGGTGTTGTTACTCATAATAACGCAAATTCAGTTCCTTTATTTAATGAAAAGGGTAATACCTCCCAGAGCGGTAGAGCACACGTCT
>Ga0181349_1000682_pt1 | contig 14571 bp, 39 predicted proteins | sample Su13VDMM110SD_FD_130106 | JGI IMG/M metagenome (GOLD analysis project Ga0181349, IMG submission 130106) | Freshwater viral communities from Lake Michigan, USA - Su13.VD.MM110.S.D | ecosystem: Environmental > Aquatic > Freshwater > Lake | place: USA: Michigan | collected 2013-07-16 | reverse complement strand
TTGATCGTTGATGCCTTCAACAGGCTCTTCGTCCTCAACGGCGGAGAGAGCGACGACTACGGCGACGGCAGGGGCGACGACTACGACTACGGCAACGGCGGGGGCAACGGTACCGGCGACGGCTACGGCGACACCACCGCACCCGAAGAGTGGCACATCAAATGATCACTCTCATCCCAATCGAGCAGGTGGACGACGCCCACGGTGCCTTGATCGTTGATACCTTCAACAGGCTCTTCGTCCTCAACGGCGGAGAGAGCGACGACTACGGCGACGGCAGGGGCTGGGGCGACGGCGACGGCTACGGCTGGGGCGACGGCAGCGGCTGGGGCTACGGCTACGGCAACGGCAGCGGCAGGGGCAACGGCAGGGGCGACGGCGGGACGGACGCACCCAAAGAGTGGCATATCAAATGATTATACTTATCAAACAGCCACCAACAGGTGTCCTATGCAACACGCACCAGTTGATGGTAAAATAAAAACAGGAGACAAGATGCAGACCAGCAACCAAACACTTTTTCGTCGAACTTCTTTTGTTGTCAACTTTTATAACAGCTTTGTTATTGACAGCCTGACACAAAAGGCATCGAACTACGAGTATGAGATGGCAAAGCTTGGCGGTGGTTGTCCCCCGCTCAGCGAAACAATTCATATTGCGATGATGTGGTCGGAAGCTTTGGCAACTGGACCGATGGGCGACGCGTAATGTTTATTGCCCCATTTGCAATCTACATCTATCTTATGCGTGAACTTGCACGTGACTCTTTGCGACGGATCACAAATCACACCATTTCTGTAAACTGGTCAAAGAAACCACCAATCGATTTGTAAAGCTTTGCGATCTTTGACGCAAAGCTGTATATTTACCTAAAGGAGCAGCTTATGTCAAACACCAATCGCAAACTTGACAATCTCATTGATCATCTTGCTGACATCCGTGGTTTGCTCCGAGCAGCGCATTTTGCAGCCGGTGGCGATCTTGCGTCGTGGCGTGGAGTTCACTTTGTCGCAGTCAATCGTCATGCTGAGGCGCAACAAAAGCAGTGTCGTCGGCCACTGCGGGAGGAAGATTGACACGATTCCTTCCTGGTGATCTTGTCTGGATAAACAAGAATGAGGTTGGCATCTTACCGTTGAAAGCTGATGGAAGCGAAAGCGGTTATCAAGGACCGTTACCAATCGCAGGAACAGCTTGCACAATCATCCGCCACGCTTTTGCCAGAGACTACCCATCGTCACAGCGCCGTGCAACATTTGAACCAGGTCTAACATTCGCAGGTCTTGCCGCCAGCACAAGCTGGCTTGTAATGATTGCAAATGAGCTTTGGCTTGTCGACGACGGACGGCTGAACAAAAGAATATACACACCACGACGGACCACAACCTTGTAAACAGCAAGGCGACCGCGTAGAATAAACCACTTAGGAAAGAAATGAAACCGTCTCAAGAAGTGATGAAGTATCTAAAGCATCGTAACGGATCTGGTCCGAAGTGGTGTCCAGAATGGAATGCTCGCTTTGGTGTTCTAAAGGAGCTTGATGATCTTTGTCGTGCTCAGCCTAAGGAGCGGATCTACAGCAACGCATATAGCGAGCTTCTCGCAGAGCTGCGTGCCTCAGCAAAGACACCGGCTGAACTTCAAGATTTAGATGAGATGACAAAGAAGCTCCTCCGCGGTGGAAGCATGCAACCAGTGTCTTAGGAATATATAATAATATTGTAAGAGCGCAAACGCTTCTCTTTCTAAGGAGTTTCAAATGTCTGATCGCCCAATGCTGTCGAGTCTTCGTAACGTAGGTCTTTTCGGCAGCATCATCCTGCTGGTTGTCGGTGTTGCAATGGCATGGTCAGAGTCTAAACATCCGACCGAGCTTGCTCAAACTGGTGGTCCTGCGGGGGCACCTGGGAAGATGGATGCACTCATACGCGCACTGACAAGCTGGATCTCTGGCAAGTCTGGGCAGGCGTAACGTGGCTCTCTGGCTTGCATCAGACCACCACTTTGGGCATGCTAACATCTTTATGAAGTATTGTCGAAAAACGCGCCCCTTTGAAACGCTTGAAGAAATGCACACCCAGCTCATTGCACGATGGAACGAAGTTGTTGCACCTGATGATGAGGTGATTGTTGTTGGTGACATGATTGCCACCAGGAGACCAGATCGCGCCCTCATGGTTGGAATGCTGAGCATGCTTCACGGAACAAAGTCTCTTGTTCGTGGAAATCATGACCCAGGCGACAGCATCTTCATGGAAGCAGGCTTTACGAGCTGCGAAGATCACATCTGGATGCCCAAAGAGCGCATTCTAATCATCCACAAGGCCCCAGACATCAAATATGGCGCTTCAGAGCTGCGGATTGCTCAATCGCTGCAGCCGGAGCTTGTCATTCATGGTCATGACCACCGACATGATGTCCCTGAAAAGCCACGCTGTCTAAACGTTTGTGTTGATCGGTGGGACCTCCGCCCTGTGAGCTGGGCGCATGTTGAGACCCGAATGGCGGCTGCGGCTGCCGAAACTGGCACATGGGCAGCCATTTCCTGACGCCAGGGGGCCTGTGGTAGGCTTCCGGCCTGCCGCCTATGGTGTAACCTGGCTGGAGGGCCTCTGGTGGTGGCGGGCGTCCGCAGTGTTGGCACGTGACTCGTGCAACACCGGCGGCGGTATGATATAATAATCCTACCAGCTGAGGCTTCGCATGCAAATCAAGGTAACCACTGCTCAACTCAACGCTGTTGACAACTTCTTGCGACAACACAAGAAGATTGATGCCATCAAGTTTGTTAGAGACACCGGGCGTCCTCCCGGCCCCATACTCGCGGTGGGTGGCGGGGTATCGCTCAGCACAATCTCGCTGAAAGAAGCCAAAGACGCTGTTGAACATCGTGAGTGGCACATTGACTGTCGCTATGATAATGATGCCTTGATGGGCTCAGCTCGCCGCGGTGTTGAACATGCTGATTCTCAGCTTGTTCTTCGTCAACCGATTCGTCGAATCATCTGCGACTTTGGCTCTGGAGAGATTGAGCTTGACATGGACGGGCTCAGCTTGCGTGCAATGAGCGGGCTCAATGGTTCAATGAAGATTGAAGATGCTCTTGATCTCATTGATCTTTTCAAGCGGATCAAAGACTGGGACGCGCGGGAATGACGCAGCACCATCCGGATCCTGGCGCGCTTGTCCGAGTCAAAGGTGACAGGGGCGCACCATTCGCGGGTCTCCTGGGAATCGTGATTGGTCCATCAGTGGGGGTGGGCGAACACGTAGATGTTTGCTTCAGCAACAAGATCTGGAGCATATATTACGGCAATCTTGAACGTGTCAGTGACCAGACATATTAACATTCAACACTTGATAAACTGCACCGAAAAAAAAGAAACGCTTCATGCAACTTTCTCGGCGGTATGATATAATAATCCTACCAACAAAGGAAAAGCGAAATGATTCATGAAACAATCATCCTTGTGGGTGACTACACAACTCGCGGTGGGGTGCTATGGCCAGCTGGCACTGAGCTCGAGCTCGAGCAAAAGCTTCGTCAAGGATGGCAAATCGGATATAAAGCGCTAGACGGTCGCGTTGGCACTGCAAGCATTCCTCGCGATGAGCTACCAGATGAAGTTCGTGAAGCACTCCATGCAGCTGCAGCATAATAGAAACTCACAACCAAGGCGGTCAAATGAATATTTACATCGTAAATTTTGCAGTTGGTGGCCATTGTACCGAGTCACGCAGCTCGTATTATCATACGGAGGAGGACGCTCGGTGCGCATATGATGTGTGCCTGGGCACCGTCGGCATTGACGCAGCGATTGTTGAGATAATCTATCTAGACACGACAACGCTCGCCGTGACAACTCTTGATGTCTTTGAGGGCAACATGGATGACCTTGAAGATGAGGAGGAGGAAGATGAACCCGAAGACGAGTGACCTTGTTCAAATCAAGAAGGGTGTGTATGGTGCGGGCGACATCGGGGTGGTGGTCGGACTTGCAGATGTTGATCGCTGGGGTGATAGCGGTGGGTGTCTCGACGTCTTGTTTCACGACGGGATGCGGCGTGTCCATCCAAGCAACATTCAGAAGCCTGATGTCAGGACTTAACATAGACAGGCAGCATGCAAGGGCCGCGGCGGCATAGTATAATAAACTTATTGGTGGCATATAACTTTTTCATCAGGAGCAAATCATGTCGCAGCACTCTTCCATCATCAACCTTGCCGACCTCCTTGCCCGGCTTGAACGTGACTCGTCGGCATGCTACAACTTCTCACTTGAGGAAATCCGCGCGGCAATGCGCGAAATCGGTGAGACGGAGACCCTTGTCGACGCGCTCCTTGCAGCCGAAGGTCAGAGCATCGAGGCCCGAGCGGATGTTGCTGGTGTCCGGGTCTCCGACTTCTGCTACTGAATCCACTGAACACTCGCCAACAGGCACCTGTGCAAGGGCCGCGGCGGTATAGTATAATAAACTTACACAAGGAAGATCAAATGGAAAAGAAACCGCAGGTAAAGCTTGTTGGCAACGATGGTAACGCATTCGCAATCATGGGGTCATGCAGGCGCGCTGCTCAAAGCGCAGGCTGGTCGTCTTCGCGAATCAATGAGGTTCTTCACAAAATGACGGCCGGCAATTACGACAACCTGCTGATGGTTGCTTGCACAGAGTTTGACGTCTCGTAAAGCGGGCAACACAACATAAGGAATCAAAATGTTTGATAGCACAAAGAGTGGAACGGTGTCTGGCCCAAAGTGGAAGCCACCAACCACCGTAGCAGTTGGCGATGAGCTTGTCTACTTCTCGCATGCGACCCACTTCACCTTCAGGGTAGAGAGCATTCAACATGATGGAGCGTGGCTCTTTGGGCGTGATGTCCGTGACGGGCCCAACACGGCACTTGGACCTGTCGCAGTGTCGCTGGCTCATTGCATGACACCAGCACAAGCAAGCGTGGTGCTTCAAGGAATGACTCTGCACAGCGTTGGTATGTGTGACACTGATGACACCCTTGTGACAAAGGAGAACATGTGATGCTAGAGAGCATGCCGATTCTTCTCTGGGGCGCTTACAACATGCTTGTTCTTTGGAGCGCCCTTGGTGATTCAAAAGGCACTCCTCTTTCGCGGAGTATCGGGTCTATTGTCGCGTTTACATCATTCATTACATTTGGCTTTGCACCCATCACGCTGTTTCTTGCTTGCGAAGCATTCTTCTGGTTTATGCAGATGCTCGCCGGTGTTTCGCATATGCTAACGGCTCCGCCAAACGGGACGGCCATCAGTGGTAAGTGGCCACTGCTGATAGCTGGAAATGTTCGGGCGATTTTGGCAATCGCAGTGTGTCTCATCTAAAACTTTATAAATCAACAACTCGATGAATAGTTATTTACGAGACCCATACCCTAACAATGAGAGACCCAGTGTTTGACTTTGCAGTTGAGAAGTTTGTGACAGCATTCCGCGATGGTGAAAACATAAATACTGTTTGGCAGGAGCTTCTGGCAGACGGTGCAAGCGCGGCGTTGCTGCAACGTGCAGTAGATCAAGCAGCGATGCTGACTGACGACGAGTAATCACAAAGCACCGTGGGCAAGCCAAAACAGAATCATGCAAGGTTGCCTGCATGATGGTATAATAAGCTTACACAGGGACGCTCAAATGACATTTGTTACTCTTATCGTTGCTATTCTCTCTTTCTTGCCAGCGCGTGTTGAAGCTGGTGTTGTCATTGCTGCTGACTTTGACGCCGTTTGGGTGCCTGAAGGCAGCGTTGGGCCCATTGTTGCCGCGCCGTTTGATCAACAGATCTTCTAAGGTTGTTTCTTGAATCATGCAAGCCCCGTCCGTTCATGGTAGAATAAGCACATAAGGGGGGAATCTCCTCCCCTTAGAAATCAGCCCAAGGAACTTCAAATGACCAATCTCCTCCTTTTCCTCTCCGAAACCCCGATCTCCATCAATGCCCTCTCCAAGGTGAGTGGGCGGAGTGCAACGGCCCTGGCGCTTGCCCTTGTCGAACTCGGCGGGCAGGTTTCCATTCAGGACGGTGGCATTGTCCGTGCGGTCACGCCCCTCACCGAGCGAAAGGCGATTGGTTTCCGTGGTCCCAACGCGGCGACGAAGCCCCGGCTTGAGATTGCACGGAGCGCGCTCTTCTCGCTCACGGAGAGCGGCCCGGTCGATGCCGTCATGGTTCTTGCGCAGATTGGTGCAACCGCCCTCTACACCGATATTCTTCTCGTTGCTCGCGAAGAGTGTGCAAAGGGCACCCTCGTCGAAACCCGCCGTGGTCGTAAGGCGATTTGGTCCCGACCGGTCGCCGAGATTGCACAGGTCGTCGAGGAAGACGCGGGCGGTTCCGTGTAAAGCGGCGGCGCCGGCCGACGGCAACGACGAGGGCTGCGAAGGCAGCCCTCGCCCATGTTAGAAGCATCTCACCTCCATCCCGACCACGGGCAGCAAACAATGACCGATAACACACGAAGCTACATCAGAACGCTTCTTGACAATGCTTTCTGCGGCGGCGAACTTTCTGTTCCCGAGCACGCAGACATGATCAGCGAGCTCGACGCCATCCCAGAAGGAACAAACAAGCATCGTTTCTTTTGGAACGGTGTCGAGTTCAAGCTTATGAATCCTCCTGATGAAACCGTTGATGTCTTTAGCAATGAAACATTTGAACATGAAACATTTGAGAATGTATCACTTGAGAATGTATCACAGCGACATCAAAGCTGGCGAGGCCGCACCTGGTGAGCCTGTGCAACCAACACGGGCCCATGATATAATGTTCTTACCAAGGAGACAATCATGAAGCTTGCAAAGTTCGGATGTTACGTCACGCGTTACAAAGACGGGCACGCAGATGACCGCAATGTTTGGGATGAACATCTCAGCTTCCGCGCCGATCCTGCGCTCGAAGGTACCGCCGCTGTTTGGGCCATTGCAAAGATGGCGGCTCAGAAGAAGTGGAAGCAGACCGCCCGCTCCGGCTGGACGATTAGTGAACTTTGGATGGAGGCGCCTCGAAACTGGTGAACCGTGCAACGGCCGACGGCTGATGGTAGAATGGAAACATAAAGGGGCAAAGAATGCTTATCGACAATCTTATCATCATCGCGACTGCACCGGTTGATTGGAGCATGAGCGCCGGTCCGGTGTGGCTCGCAACAGGTTTCTTTGTCTTCAGCGTCTGCGCTTTCGGCATGTTCGCGTCAACCAAGTAATCAGTGTAACAGGAGACTCTCAATGACCAATACGAATGCACTCACGAGCGAGCAGGAATCAGCGATTGTCAAAATGCTCAATAAAACGTGGAACACCATCAACTGCGACTTGCCGGAGCGGATGACCACTGATGGCGCTATTGAAGTGCTGCTGGATGCTGACTACGCCTTGATATACGGCGGCGATGGTGTTGCCTATGACTTGCTCATGGCGCTTCCTGCCGAGCGCCAGGAAGCCATTGCAAGACGCCTCTTTGGCGGCGGCAAGTGGGTGTGACTCTCGTCGTGGAGACGCAGATATAAGTGTGTCACCGATGACACCGGCATCAATCAAATAAGTTGGAGGTCTGGATGGGAGTTGTCATTCAAGCTGTGCTCACGCATTGCGAAGCTGAGGTCGAGAGCTTACGAAACAGGCGACCTCATATTGACAATGAGACCGCTGCGAAGCGAATCGTGGAACTCATGGCGGCAAGCCTTGCACTTGATAACGTTGCTTTCTCGGGATTCATTGAGCTTGTCATCAGCACGCGGATATCTATTCGCGAGTTAGAAAGCAGTTGATGCAGCTGTCTTGCGTTGACGGAAGCTTAAGATTCATCCGGTGATCTCTTTCTGGCAACCGTGCAACACCATTCCCACCATGGTATAATGAGCATATAAGGAGCCCACAATGTTCTTCCTGCAACTCCCGTCTGGTGTCTTTGTTCACTCGTATTCCCGCCATCAACGGGTGATTACGCGGTCCCCGTTCACCATCTCAGCGATATCCTTCAAGACAGAGAAGTCTGCGACGTCTTGGATCAACAAGCACTTGCCGATTACCCTTCTCAAAGGGCTTGCCGGCGTAAAGATCGTTCATGAAAGTGCCCTTCTTGATTCATGCAATGACACTGCGCTCTTGGCGTAAGGAGCTCACAGCACAAGACGGCACGGCGGTGAATGGAACACCCCCGGCAAATCTTTCTGATTTATGCAACGGCCTGAGTCTCTTGGTATAATAAGCATATAAGGACGGAATCCTCCGGTCTTCCAAACTTTCCAAGGAAACTCAAATGCCTAAGAACTTCAATCTCAACTTCACTGTTTACAAAGATGACTACCTTGATCTCATCAAGAAGTCCCAGGACCTCAAGATCAAGGTCGTGGACAACATCCAGAATCTTGATTGGGAACCCGGTGATCCCTGTGAGGAAGCCCAAATCACTTTTCGTGGTTCCAAGAACTCCTTGGTCGAATTGGCTGCATTTGACCATGAACTTCATGGTGGTGGTTTCTCATTCAATGAGGAAGAAGTCCTGGACTGTCTCGAATAGTTCCGTGCAAGCCACATCCGTTCTTGGTATAATAAGCACATAAGGGGGGAATCTCCTCCCCTTAGAATCCGGTTCAAGGAAAGCAACAATGACCAATCTCCTCCTCTTCATCTCCGAAACCCCGGTCTCCATCAATGCCCTCCAAAAGGTGAGCGGGCTCGGTGCAACGGCCCTCGCTCTTGCCCTCGTTGAGCTGGGCGGACAGGTGGTTGTCAAGGACGGTGGAATTGTTCTCGCGGTTGCACCGGTCGTCGCGAAAAAGTCCGTCGGTCCTCGTGGTCCCAATGCGGCCACCAAGCCCCGGCTTGAGATTGCACGGACCGCAATCCTTTCCCTCACCGCAAGTGGTCCAGTCGATGCCGTTGTCCTCCTTGCATACGTCGGCGAAACCGCGCTTTACACCGATCTTCTCCTCGTTGCTCGCGAAGAGTGTGCAAAGGGCACCCTCGTCGAAACCCGCCGGGGTCGAAAGGCGGTCTGGTCGCGCCCGATCGTCGAGATTGCACAGGTCGTCGAGGAAGACGCTGCCGCCCCTGAGTAAGGGGCTCTGTGCAACGGTCGGCGGCGGATGGTATAAAGAATCACGGTGGGGACGGACCCCAACCAAGGAGACACGATGACCTTCTCAGACGCTCTTGCGATTGCACGCTCTCCGGGCTACCCTCTCACCGCCGTGCAGGCGGGCGCCCTCCGAGAGCTCATCATGCGGGCTGCCCGTCGACGGGCATCGATCGCCGACGGGAAGGCGTTCATCGAGGACCACATCGACGTCCTGAAGCTGTGCAACGACGCCCTCCCCGATCCGGCCCTCGCCGCCCTCCTCCGCTCGGTGGGCTGACTCCATGCAACGGTCGGCGGCGGATGGTAGAATAAGCATATAAGGAAGGAGATTCTAATGATCAACTACGAAATCAAGTCGCGTGATGGTCGCCTTCTCAGTGTTGTTGCCGCCGCCGACGCCGTCTCTGCCCTCAAGATTGCAAGCGATCGGGTGTTCACGCGGCTCAACAAAGACTATGAAAGCAGCCTCGACGTTACACGCTACATGCAAGTCTATGATGGCGCGATCGCCGCACCTTCACTGCGCGGTGCTCGTCACGATTGATTCCCCATGATGCACAGGACTTCCATCCCCTTCAAGGAAACTCAAATGCCAAATGATAATGCTCAGCACATCGAAAACTTCGAAGACTTTTGCGGTCACTTTGGAATCCCGGTTGGGTTCGACGACTGCGGCGATGATTTTGCTACCCTCAGCGAAGTCTATGAGCAGCATACCACCCGTCGCAGCACAATCAATGACAGCGTTCGTTTCAGCGCCGACGATGATGACGCACCATATGACACTGATTGCGGTGGTGGTTTCATCTAAAGTGTGTCACCGATGACACAAGCGCAGCATCGCAAAGGACCCTTTTGATCATTGATATCTTCAACAAGTTCTTTGTCGTCAACGGCGGATAGAGAATGTTCTTACACGAACGGTGCAAGGGCAGCGGCGGTATGATAGAATAATCTCAACAAGGAGCAAACCACATGGCAGCAGTCAAACAGCATTTTGAACAAATCATTGCGGATCTTGAATATGCGTATGACACCGGCGATGATACTCGAGCGCTGGACATGCAACGCTACTTCGCTGGAGGTGCACCCTCGCTGCTTGTAGGCATCTTGAATCAAAGCGACACCGAATACGTCGAAAGCAACAAGAAGTTCTTCACGGAAGAATGGGATGCCCTCATCGCGGATCGCAAGGAGTGGTCGAGTGACGGATAGCCTATTGATGTTGTTCAGCGTCTGCCGCGCCGCCGTCGCGCTCGGGCAGCAGCCTCTGGTGAGGATCAGAGGTCCCCCTTCACGACCTGTGTAACGGTTCTGGGCTCATGGTAGAATGAGAAGGTGGAAGGGCACAATGAACATCACGGAAATGCTCAAAGCCGGCTACAAAGCTTGCTGCAGTCGCAAGGTCAATCCCTCCGGCGACACGGTTGTGGTTTGGTGGTGGCAGCGACCACGTCACTAAAAGCGGCGGGAGTCAAACCCCGATTCATGCAACGGTTTGAGTCTCATGATAGAATAAACACATAAGGAGGAGGGAATCTCCCCTCCCCTTCCCTCCGCGGAGTCTTTCATGACCACCATCGTGTCCCTTATCTCCCTTATCTCCCTTATCCCAGTTTCCATCAATGCCCTCCAGAAAGCGAGCGGGCTTGGTGCAACGGGTCTCACGCTTGCGCTCGTGGCCCTTGGCAACCAGATTGTAGTCAAGGACGGCGGGGTTGCTCTCGCGGTTGCACCGGTCGCGAAGAAGGCAGCCGTCGGTCCTCGTGGTCCCAATGCGGCCACCAAGCCTCGGCTCGAGATTGCACGGAGCGCGCTTCTGAGTCTTGCCTCGGTAGGCCCTGTCGATGCCGTTGCGCTCCTTGCACACGTCGGGACGACTGCCCTCTATACCGATATCCTCCTGGTTGCTCGCGAAGAGTGTGCAAAGGGCACCCTCGTCGAAACACGCCGGGGTCGTAAGGCGGTCTGGTCCCTCCCGGTCGCCGAGATTGCACAGGTCGTCGAGGAAGATGCCGCCGCCCCTGAGTAAGGGGCTCTGTGCAACGGGCGGCGGCGGATGATAGAATAAGCATATAAGGAAGGAGACTCTCAAATGGCCTACACCACCTCGAACTTCAAGACCAAGAAAGCCCTCAAGGACGCCCTCGCGACGGGGGCAGAGGTCGGCGTCTACCAACCCGGCTTCGGGACCGTCCCGCTCAACGGGACAATCAGCCTCGAAGGGCCCCACTACCCGGCGGCTCACACCTGGTACGGGACCGGGACCATGAAGGATGGACGGCTGGTGAAGGTTGTTTGAGTCCTGTGCAACGGCTGGATGCTCATGGTAGAATAAGCATATAAGGAAGGAGACTCTAATGACCACCCCCGCAAAAGTCTGGACCCGCACCGAAATCGAATCCCTCATCTGCCGCAATGACCGTGCCGTTGAGCGCGCAATGGTCTCCATCTGGGAGCACCAGACTGCCAGCGAGCAGGCCTCCAGCGTGGTCAATAAGAATAACGGTATGGGTTTCGCGGCTTGGGGGGCCCGCTCCGGCACTTATTATGCCGAGTGGGTGATTAGCGGTCGTCACTTGTCCGGGAAGCACCTGGTCAAGGCCCGAAAGATGGCCATGTATCATGCTGGCCAGCTTACCGCCATCGCAAATGGTGCCCTCGGAACGCCTGCGTAAGGTCGCGAGAGCCGTGCAACCTGTTCCCTCTCATGGTAGAATAAGCATATAAGGAGGGGAATATCCCCCTTCTTTCTCCAAGGAAAGCAACAATGACCAACCTTCTCCTCTTCATCTCCGAAACCCCGGTCTCCATCAACTCCCTTCAGAAAGCTTCTGGGCTTGGTGCAACGGCCCTCGCGCTTGCCCTCGTTGAGCTGAGCGGACAGGTGGTTGTCAAGGACGGCGGGATCGCTCTCGCGGTTGCACCGGTCGTCGCGGCGAAGGCGGCCGTCGGCCCTCGTGGCCCCAACGCGGCCACCAAGCCCCGGCTCGAGATTGCACGGAGCGCGATCTTTACCCTCGCCGCCGCCGGTCCTGTCGATGCCGTTGCCCTCCTTGCACAGGTCGGGACGACTGCCCTTTACACCGATATTCTTCTGGTCGCTCGCGAAGAGTGTGCAAAGGGCACCCTCGTCGAAACCCGCCGGGGTCGAAAGGCGGTCTGGGCCCCCCCGGCCACCGAGACGACGATTGCACAGGTCGTTGAGGAAGATGCTGCCGCCCCTGAGTAAGGGGTTCTGTGCAACGGGCGGCGGCGGATGATAGAATAAGCATATAAGGAAGGAGACAAGAATGAACGCATCTGATCGCGCAATTGAACTCAACAGCGAATCGGTAGAGATCTTTGGCGCGGGAGGGATGCTCCTGACCATCGCCCAGGAGCACTGGCTCGAGATCGGAGTCAGCACCGGCGATGATCTTGACGCTTACCTGGCGTTTTGTGAGTTTGTCGATGCATATAAGGATGTCAACGGGATCAAGCCCCGGTGGATGGCATGGCAGGACCGCTCCGCCGGCGACTGGCACGCGTTGAGCGACGGCCTCGCCGATGAGCAAGCCGAGTCCGCGCGTCTGGCGGATGCCGACCTAACCGACTGGCTGGCCGAACGCACGCCCGCCGCCCTTGCGGAGGCCCGTCTTGATGAGCTTCAGGAGCGGCTCTCTGGCTGGCGCGGGTCTCGTGCAAGTTGCATCTGAGCATGGTATAATCAGCATATCAAGGAGAGGACAACATGTACTTCACGACGACCGACACTGCGGCCCCCTGCGACACCTGCCGCCGCCCCTCCCAGGTCGGCTTCATGCACACCCACCTCGAGACCCCCATCCTCTTCGAGTGCCACCCGTGCGCCGAGCGGACCGATCCGGGGGGCACTGCCCGTGCAATCGAGCGCTCGAAGAGCGCGTGGCAGCCGGGAGAGGACACCGAGCCGCCCGCCCGCTAACGGTGCAACCCGGACGGCGGCATGGTATATTGTTCTTACAAGGAGGCAATCATGACGCATTTCATTACCGACGAGCACGGCAACCGGACCTTCGAGCACGCCGGATGGCGGGTCAGGATCTGGAGTGGACGGGGTGATGTCCCGACCGTGACCGCCCCGGGGAGCAGCGAGGACGTGGAGATCTGGTCCGAGGGCATCCGCGTGTACGGGGAGTCCCATGTGGGGCGGGAGACCAGCCCCCACGCCGTCATCATCCCCTGGCCCGTGGTCGAGGCGATTGTCGCTGCCCGTGCAATCGTCGGCTGAGCATGGTATAATCAGCATATCAAGGAGAGAGCAACATGAACAAGCCCGAAACCAACGGTTACCTCGCCGCCGTCACGGCCCAGCTTCGCGCGGTGGAGGCCGCGCTCGACGAGATCAACAGGACCGGTGACCTCACCGGCATCGCGTTCGACGTCTTCCGGGAGGTCCGGATGCACGCCTTCAACGCCAGGGTGAAGCTCGACACCGTCCGCAGTTGGAACCTCCGCGACTGATCCTGTGCAACCCGGCGGCAGATGATAGAATAAGCATATAAGGAAGGAACTGTTCATGGCACTGCAAACTCTCTACATTGTGCGTGGCTTGCCAGCCAGCGGCAAGAGCACACGGGCTGCCCTGCTCCCGAATGTCACCGTCGTCTCCGATGTCGCGGTCCCCGGTGCCATTGCGCGGGTGTCAGCAATCCTCGCGGCAGGCGGCTCGGTTGCAGTGGTGAATACCTTCATACAGCGGTGGGAGATGGGTCCCTACATCACCGCAGCCATCGGGGCAGGTGCTTGTCTGGAGGTGATCGAACCGCTTCACGGGTTTGACGGCGGCAAGAGCAACGCGGAGCTTGCCGCAAGGAGCATTCATGGTATCACGGAAGCGTGCATCCGCGCGATGCGCCTCCGGTGGGAGATTGACTGGAAGACAGGCGGGCGGCACATCGTTTGCAGCCCTCGGGCATGAGAGCAACGGACCCGGGACAATCTGATCTGTGCAAGGTCAAGATGTCCATGGTAGAATCAGCATATCAAGGAGCCCCCAAATGACGTCCCTCATCATCACACTCGAAGGCAGCATCGGCGATGCAATCTACTTGGTCCATCCAAGCGCCTTCAACGAGAGCGGGGGTCCTCGTGACCCTTGGATCCGAAGCGCGACCGCCGCAACAGCGTTCTCGACGCCTGAAGCCGCTTGGGCTGCTCGTGACGATGCACTCCGGGCGGTCGCAGATGTATCACCTGACAGGAACGCCAATCTTGCGCGCCGATTGAGAGATGCACGCCTCGTTGAAGTTGCGGCACATGATGTTGGGGGTGCCCTCATTCTCAACGAACAAATCGTCATCATTCACAGTGCCTGAGATTACGCAACCCATGGCGGGGCCCCCAAGGAAATAGGGGGGCGGGCCCCATTGAAATAGGGGGGCCCCGGGGCTGGGGCTGCCTACCCTGTGGGGCTTCTGGGGGCGGCGGCCGCCATTTTTC
>Ga0181349_1000681_pt1 | contig 14575 bp, 13 predicted proteins | sample Su13VDMM110SD_FD_130106 | JGI IMG/M metagenome (GOLD analysis project Ga0181349, IMG submission 130106) | Freshwater viral communities from Lake Michigan, USA - Su13.VD.MM110.S.D | ecosystem: Environmental > Aquatic > Freshwater > Lake | place: USA: Michigan | collected 2013-07-16 | reverse complement strand
GTAATACGAATTAAAATCATCGTTGTCTGCCATGATTAACCTTTCAATATCTTGAGCAATTCGTCGTTTACATCTTCATAGCCGTCCACCAGACCGCCTTCTGCATAGGGGGATACAAACATCTTTTCCTGTGATGGGTTAGCAAAAATGCTATTGAAGTCGTAAACGTATCCAATCTTAGCCGGATCAGCGGCTTTTACGGTAACTTGTTGACCTTTGGTGTCTTCTGCCTGCCCCAACATGCTGGTCAAGGTATTGAGGTTACCCATGCGCTGGGTCTTAGTTGCAGCCGCCGCTTGTGCTTGACGAGTCTTTTCTGCGTCCGCAGCTTGTGCTTGGCGAGTAGCCTCGGCTTCGTCTGCCACAGTCTTGAACACACCGGTAGGTGCCCACTTAGTGCCCGTAGCAGGATTGTATTTAAATGGATCGTCGGTGTCTGGTTTATAAGCCGTTTCCTGTGATCTGAGATACGTCTCAATCGCAGTCTTGTCTTTTTGATCAATTACCTTATCGCCGTTGTAGTCGTACTGCTGATCGTATGCACCCTGAGTCTCCAGCATCTTAATTACTGCATCCAGATCGGCTTGCGTGGCCTTCTGGGTATCTTGACCCAAAGTCTTGGCCATGTCCGCTTGTGCCAGTGCAAGTGCTTGGTCGCGTGCAATACCTGCCTTCTCATACTCAGCGGCTTTATCCAGCACTTCTTGTCTGGCGGTGCTGATGTCGGTCTTCAGTTCAGTCTTGGTGCTGGCCAGATCAGCTTTGATGTTGGCTTCAGTCTTGCCAATCTGTGTAAGGATGTCAGTGCGTGTGGTGCCAAGATCGGCAGCCACGTCGTCAATTGCTTTACCCAAGGCTTCATCGCGTCCAATACCAGCCTTCTCGTATTCGGCCATGCGCGACAGCACATTAGTTTCAACGTCACCAATCTTGGTCGTTAGGTCGTCCTTGACCCCTGAGATTTCTTCGCTCAGCTTTGTTTCGGTCAGCCCCAGTGCTTTAAGGACGGCTGCTTGCGAATCTGCAATCTTGGTGCCAAGGTTTGTTTCAACCGCCGCAACTTCTTCTTTTAACGAAGTTTCAGTCTTACCAATCTGCGTTAGTAAATCAGCTTTGGTGGTGCCAAGGCTGGTTGCAACATCGTCAATTGCTTTAGACAGCGCCGTATCACGGTCAATGCCAGCCTTCTCGTACTCAGCCATCTTGGTTAAGATGTTGCTTTCTACGTCGCCAATCTTTGTACTTAGTTTGCTGACATCACCACTTAGGGTGTCAATTTTCTTGGTCAGGTTGACTTCAGTTGTGTCAAGTTGTTTGAGGAGGGCTTCCTTTGTAGTGCCAAGCTCTTTGGCAACATCGGCAATGGCTTTTTGGGTAGCCTCATCCCGCTTCATACCAGCTTTTTCGTTTTCAGCGATCTTGGCAAACAGGCCAGTTGCAGCCACATCCCCCTTGGCAGGTGCACCAATCAGATCGTTGATCTTGTCAATCTTGATGTTTACCCCGTCGATGTGCGCGTAGATGCCGGTGGCCGCAGCCGTGTCTGTACCAGCACTGCCTATGATCTTATCCACCGTACTCTTAACGTCTTCTTTTGTGAGCCCTGCGTCACGCAAGTCTTGAATGGCTTTGTCTACGGCTTCAAAATTTTTGTCTGTGGCAGTGCCCAGTGTAGTGATGGCTTTTTCCAGATCAGCCTTGGCCGTATCTATCTTCAAGTCAACTTTGGCAACTTCTAATCCTGTGGCAGCAATTGACTTTGTAAGGTCAGTACGCACCAGTTCAATGGCTTTTCGAGCTTCTTCATCTGTTGTACCTGAAGCCATGTTGTTGATCTGCTCGATCAAAGAGTTGTAGCGTGCGGTCGGTAAGTAATCAGTAGCTTTACCGGTTAGTTGTGTTTCATCGTACTGGCCAATCAATTTTTTAACGTCAGCTTGCGTAGGTTTAGTCAGCCCCAGTGCTTCGTACGCCGCCTTAACTTCACCTTCATCAACAACACGTGGGTCAACCCACGCTGTGATTTTTGTAGCTTGCTCGGCTTCGTTGACCTGCCCAACAAACCGGTTGACATCCGCATCGGTGGGGGTGTACCCCTGATCAGTCAGATACTTCTTAGCCTCGTCGAACGTCACCTGACGCGGGTTTACGTAGGCCGCTACATCGGTCTGTGCTTTTGATTCGGCAGTGTTACCAACAAACTGTTTAATCTCATCCGCAGAAGGTGTGTAGCCTTTTGCAGTTAAGAACCCTTTGGCTTCGTCATAGGTTGTTGCCTTGGGGTCAAACTCAGCACGTGCCGCAGTAACCGCCGCAGCTTCATCTTTCTGGCCAACCAACTTAGCGGCTTCTTCATCTGTGAGCGTATAGCCTTCAGCAGCGGCAGCGGCTTTAACTTCAGCAAGGTCAAACACTCGTGGGTCAACATACGCCTCGGCGCGACTTGCCAATGTGAGGTCGGTGCCTTGGCCTGTCAGTGCTTTGACATCTGCATCAGAGTATGTGTAGTCCTCACGCTTAGCCAGTGCCGTAGCAGCTTCGGCGCTGCTGGTGTAGTTGGCATTGTCAATAGTGTTCATCAAGTTGGACTTGATGGTGTTATCTGTGACACCAAAGTTGGCCAGTGCAGTAGCAGCGGCGGCAGGGTTACCCTTGTTGGTCTCCAGAATATTGGCGATCTGTGGGTTACCTTGGACAGCGTTGGAGATGACATCTCCGGTACGGCTTGCGGCATACGCACCGCCAGCAATTGGGCCACCAGCAATGAAACCAAACGCCGCAGCCTGCGTGATCTCTTTGGCAACATCACGGGTCTGGTCAAGTTTGTACAATTGACCTTCCAGTGCAGCTTGCGTAATACCTTCCTCGCCAGCTTCGGAAGTACCTTCTTTGATGGCTATCTTTGTGCCGGTCTTGGCAAAGTCACCAAGAGTTTGCAACGCATCGCCGAGTCCCGTACCAGACCTACCTAAGAGAGCTTTCTCAAGGGCTGCACCACCAAGACCCATCGACACGGCAGTAGTAGCCGCAGCAACAAACGCTTGGCGTTGTGCAATCTCCATGGCAATCTTATCGGCATCCGCTGGAGACTTGCCCACTTTGATGGCCGTTTTGTACGCTTCGTCGTACGCACCTGTTGCAGCACCACCAGCCGACTCAACAATATCAGTCATGATACCTGCGGTCATACCTGCGGTACTGCCCATTCTGGCGGCAACAGCTTGGCCATACTTCAACGCAGCCGCAGCACCTTTGGCACCCGAGGCAACAACGCCGCCGATAAGAAGTGGTGCAATTTCTTGGATACCTTCAACGCCGACATACTCTGCAACGAATTGCAGTGGGGCAGACTTAAATGCACCGTAAATTGCTTTGAGCGTGCCGCCAACACCTTTGGCATCGCCAATCATAGCGTTCATGTTTTTGACGGCAGTTTGGTATTCCGCAGTATTACTTGCTTTACCAAGATCATTCAGAGCGTTTGAAAACTTGCCCAACGCCGTAGTTTTCGGTGCAGCACCCATAAGGACAGAGATGCCGTTGATAGATTCAAGGAAACCACCACCAGCTTTCAACACGTTGGCTGTGGTGTTGATCAGTGTGGAACTACCTGTTTGCTGTGCCCAGCCGACGACCGTTTTGGCGGCGTTGATCATGGCATCACTCACGACACCGTTGACAGCAGCCGAGCCGCCCAATTCGGCCATGGCAATAATTTTTTCTTGCTCAGTAGGCTTCTTGCCTATTATCGTGACAGGCGGGAGTTCATAGTTGCCGGTCGCTGGATTCCACGTTGCCACAGCAGTGCTGGGGTCGGCTTCAATCCATACGGGGGCTCCTTTGTTGTCGTATACCAGACTGGCTCGACCACTATCAAACGCTGCATACGAAGCTAGTTTCATACCCGCAGGTAATGTAAATCTGTCGGATGAAGGCTTTTGCCATTCACCGTAAGAACTACCGGCAACTTCAACTCTTAGAACACCGTTTTGTTGGTCACTTACCAACTGATTGACCGACGTAATGTTGCCGTTGATCACATCTTGAATAGACGCAGCTTTGAGTGCTGAAACATTGTTGCCGTAGTTCTTGTCGATGTTGTCCAACATCTTGGACACCATGGCGGGGTCAGCCGTGGCCAGAGTCACACCTTTGCTTTCCAGCGCCTGAGTAATCAGTCGTGTACGTTCTGTTGCAATTACTGACTCAGCGGCTTTGTTGTTTGTTGGCGCACCTTCAAATTGGCCCTTGGACAAGTAGTGATCGTAGACATCAACATCCGCGCCAAGCCCGTTAAGTTTGCGGTATTGGTCAGCGTTGAAGTTTGTATCCATCGCTTCGACAAACGCACGGTTACTTGTACGGTAGATGGGGTCAAGCGCATTAGACAATGTATCTGTCTTGGTGCCAAACGCTTGCATGGCCTTTTCGTAGTCGCCAGTGAGCACCGCATGTTGTTGCTTCAGTGTGTCTAATTCCCCGCCATATTTATCAAGGCGTGGTTTGTATGTCTCGTTGTAGTCTATATTTAACGCAGTCACGTACTCGTTGTACTTTGTAATTGCAGCGTTTGCGGCTTTACCGTTTTCTTCGGTTGGGTCGGCGTCAAACGCCTTGACTGCGGCGTTGTATGCGTCGCTAAGTCTGTTTTGTTCTGCTATCCGCTCTTGCAGTTGCGTGGCGTTATTGTTGTATTCCCATGCTGCGGCTTTTTGCGCTTCAATGTTTGCATCTACTTTACCTGCGGCTGCATCTGCGGCTCCATAAGCCTTTGCGGTTTCGCTGGTAGCTGTTTTAAACGCGCTCGTGGTCATGTCGCCCAGAGCTTTAGCGCCTGCTTTCATCATGGCGGCTTGGATGACGTTGGACGCTTTACCACCAGTCAGCGCGGCAGTGGCTGTACCCATGAGCACATCGGTCAAGATGGTGCGCTGAGTGGCGTCAAGTTTTGTACCATCAGGATCAAACGACTTAATTGCGTCCGTCACAATGCCAGAAGCAGAAATGATGCTGCCCATGATGGCAGCAGTGGGGTTGGGGTTGTTTGTAATCTGCGCTGTGATGGCTGACTGGATAGCCGCCTGTGCAGTAGGAGGTAGCGTTTTAAATTTACCCCCTGTCATCTCATCAACTTTACCCAGCACTGCGCCGGTTGCTGCACCTACACCGCCTGATATAAATGCTTTGAGGGGGTCTTGCCCAGTTACGATAGCAACCGATGCAGCGCCTGCACCGCTACCAAATATCTGACCTGCAATGGCACTGTCGGTGGCTTTGGCAACAGCAGTGCTGGCTTTACCACCAACAAACGAACCAATTTCTTGGGCCACGTACGCTTTGGCCGTAGCCGCCAGTACATCCCCCAGATCGCCGCCCTTTAGGGCAACGGACGCGCCATCAATAAGCGGGAGCGCCCAATACTGCTGTGTAGCGATTGCGGCGATTTTTGCAATGGTTGTAATGGGATCGTCAAGCGCGGCTTGAATAACATTGCTGACTGTTGAAAGAACGGGGTCGATGATCTTGTCAACGACAAAATCAGCCAACTTAAAGACGGCTTTACCAACTGACGATATGGCATCACCAACTGCGCCTACTACGTCTCCAACAAAATCAGCAACTGCACCCATTACGCGCCCTTCAATATGACGTATGCACGCATGGCACCTGTGTTCAATTTGTACACTTGCATACCCCACTCTTGGAGTTCGGGGCGGCGAGCAATTGTGTTGAACAACTGCAAAATCTTCTTGTCGGAGAAATCGCTGGTCATGCGCTCAACTCCCTGTTCCGGCAATGCTTTGACGTACTTGATGGAGCTTTCCAAATAGTTTCGCGCAGTATCCGCGTTAAACGCACGCATGGCAACTTCTTTACCGTCTTCGCTGTAATGTGACATGAACACAGTGTTGCCAATTTGCTCAACTTTGGTGTTGGGCATGGAGCCTTCGGCAATAACCGACAGGATGGCCGCTTGCAAGGTCACCTGCTTAGGTATTTGGCCAGCGTCTTTGGCTTCCCCCACAGCCCGTGCAATGATGGTGGAGGTGTCTAATTCTTCTTTGTTGCTATCTACAAGCTGCATGGTTAGGCTCCTATGGACAGCACTGCGGCTGAATAAACATTTCCCATACCCGCCGCGAGGCTAAGCACCAATCCTTCAGGGGTCGGTAGGGGCTCCGATAAGAATACATGGTCTTCTTCGGTTCGGTTTTTAATCGCTGGCATGGTTCCTTCCCGCAAAGAGTTAACCAAGAGCGCAGTTTCCAGCAGCCCACTGGCTCCCATTGTATGCCCAATGACAGGTTTATAGGAAGTGGCAACGAAGCCATCCGGAAGAATTTGTGATAGCGCACTACGTTCTGACACGTTATTGGATAGTGTTCCAGTCCCGTGAGTCTTGACAATACGTACGGCATTGCTTGAAACACCCGCAACTTCGATGGCTCCCTGTGCTGCCCTTACAAACCCAAGGCCAGAGTCAAGTTGCCCAAGCGCGTTGGTGCATGGCTCGCTGGCGGTGTACGCCCCCATGAGTTTGGCCAGAGGTGCAAACCCCGACGAGGCCATCCCCTCACCGGACTCAAAGACGGCAAAGACCGCGCCTTGCCCAACGTGAAAGCTACCGTTCTTGGAGTCAAAAGCAGACGGAACGATGCCCTCCTCAGCTTCCCGTTTGGCGGTCAGGCATGCCTTGGTCTCGCCAAAGAACTCCAGTACCAGATTTGATACGGCGTCCTCCACGGACAAGACGACTACTCGGGTAAACCCGTAGAAGTTCAGCAGGGTCTGCACGTCCATGAGTGCCTTGAGGCTGGATGCACAGGCCGTAGAGTCGGTCACGATGTGATCAGACGCCCCGCACGCTTGGGCGATACGGCTGGCGTAGACCTGCGTCAGTGTCAAAGGTAAGGGTTTGTATTGATATGACAGACGGGAGTTGCGGGGGTTTGCCGGTACGCCAGCGAAGTGGGCGTTGCCCGCCGCCAAGATAAACGCCGTCTTTTTGGACGGGGTATCCCGCAGGAGTTGGATTAGTACAGGGTCGAGCACCTTCTCAGCAAGTCGATGCGGGGGGTAAAACAGCCCCGTAGAGACGCGAGCGTAGGTCTCGGGTAGCCAATGTACCCGCTGAGGGAAAGAAATGTCCTCAAGCAGTTCTGTGGCTTCTGTGGATATGGTTCGGGTGTGGGTCAGTGCAATCATTTGACCAACTCCATGGCAGCATCGACCGACTCGGGTTCTTGAGTCTTATGCTGGTGCACTTGCACCATCAGTTCAGCGGGGGAGCCAAACGTGAAATGCTTGGCAATCTCATCGTCCAGACCGTAGATGTCTTCCAAATAAATGAGCATCATCAGTCCATCCATGCTGTCCAGACCCGTTTCGGGGAAGGAAATGTCCATCGTTTCGATGGGTACGTAGTTGGTAAACGCGGGTCGCACGTGACGCGCTAACCGGTTAAAAAGTTCAAGTTCGTTCATGTTCGCACCTTGGTAAAGAGGGACGCATAGTATCTCTTACGGCGCAAGCCAGATCAACATCAAACAGTGCGTTGTTACTACCCGATCTTCCAGTTGGCCCCATCCGAGTACACAGGTACCTTGTTTGCCCCGCCGCCAGCCACAGTGGATGCAAAAGTGGTTGCGTTGGCATCAGACACAAACGCCCGTGCGCTTATGCCAGAAGTTACAGCACTTGGCAGGGTTGCCACCGTGTACACAGTTGTTGGGGGGATGATGCCACCCGCAGTGTCTAACTGCCCCAAAATGCTTTGCAGTCGTACAAAGTACAGCCGAAAGACGCTGTTTAACTGATCTTGATACTGGCGCTGGTAGTCCTCCGGCGCTTGGGGCAGCGCAGGCGGTGCAATCCGTTGAAGTTCAAATTCAGAAATAACAATCATCGACGGCCATCCTGACGCATGTCAATACGGGGCGAGCCCAACTGCCAGTTCACGCCCAACCCGGTGGACTCAAACTTGATGGACATCTGGCGACCACGCACCCGAGTAAAAATCTGGCCTGTAAACTGCTCTACCGGCAGCACCGCAATACGTGTAATGCTGGCAGAACTTTGATTGGCTACAGAGTGGTTGGCATCCGTTGCTGAGTTGACTGAGTACCCAGAGCCAGAGTTCTTTAACGGCAACAGGTACATTGTGGCGCTCGGCGAAGCAGCGGTCGAGCCGTCAAACGTAACGTCAGGCAGGACACGCCACACAAACATAAAGTTGTGACCATCATCCAAGTCAAACTGCGCAGAGATGATAGACGCCGTAATTGGCAGTGTGGTGGCCGTGGCGTTATCGTCCAGCCCATCCTCTTGGTTGACAAGGTTGTTGTAGTACGTTGCGGCCAGCGGAAAGTCACGCAGGCCAGAGTCCAGCCATGCAGTACGGGCCAAATTGCCGTAGTACCACACATTCTCTAAGTAGTTGTAGACCACGTACTTGTCAATGTCGGTTGAAGTTGCAGAGCAGTAGAACCACCAAACTTCATTAAAGCCTTCGTTAGTGCCGGAACACACCTGCGAATATTGTGAGGTGTTGATGTCCTCAAACACGTAGCGGCGCAAGTCGCAGTTCAATGTCTGCGTGCGGCCATCGTATTTGTAAAACTTGTCTTTACCCATCCAGTAAGCCACGCCCGTAGCGTACGACACGGCGTTTTGCCCGACGATGGAGATGTTTTCACCCACAAGCTGCGCACCCCAGACAATTGGTGCACCTACGTACTGGAGCGAATACAGGGCAGCGTCAGTCCACACCAAAACTTCTTGCCGTGACTGAGTGGCCGTAATAATTTCGGAGCCACGAGATAAGCGCAAGAAACCTGCTTGGTTGGTTGATGCGGGTGTCCAGTTGTAGGGGTCTTCCTGATCTGACCAGCGAATTAGCATTGGGTCAACTGTGGCTGTGCCGTAGTCGTTGCAACCAAACGCAAACACAAAACGGCTGATGTCAGACACCAACAAGTAGTTCTGCTGGATCGGTACGTCTGTTGCGCTTCCAAAGTCAGACAACATATATGCGTTTGACAAGATGCGCACGGTGCCTACAGCCGCAACGGTAACTATGATGAGTGCCCCTGTAGGAGTTAACGAAATGTTAAACGATGAACCTGACACGTTGCGTACGTAGTACAACTCACCCGGAATAATACCCACAGGTAAGGTAGCGCCAGAGTCAGGTGCAAAGCGCAAGGGTGTTCCGTTAGCGTATTCGGCGGCGGCAGTGATGACTGTGGGGTTAGCTACCGTGGCAGAGAACGTAATCGAGGTGTACCCGGAGGTGGCATCCCAATAATAGATTGCGCCTTCTCGTGGGCCAAAGATTAAGTCTTCGCCGTAGTTCTGTTGACTCCACAAACGAATGGCGTCCGTAGACGCTTCACCAATACCCCATGCGCCAGCACCCCAAGGGCCAGCACCCCAACCTACCAGCGGCACCACGTAAGCAGGGCCAACATTGATTTGATACAGCGCATACACAGTACCGCCGCCCGAAGCATTCGACGTAGCGTTTGAGCTTGCTGTGATGGTGTATGTGTTGGTTCCAGTAACCGTAATCTCGTACTGGCCAAAGATGGTTAAACCACCTACCGCCGTGCCGCCGTAGAACGACACATAGTCACCATCAATGTAGCCACCATTGGCATCAGTCACCTGCACAATGGGGGAACCGACGTAAGTTTGAAATGGGTTGGTCAGGGTGACCTGATCGCGGAACGGGGTGATGTCGTTGTAAATACCACCTGCCGCAAGATAAAACTTGAGGTTGGTGCCTACGCCAATCAGGTTGATACCGCCAAGGGTTACCCAGTTCCACAAGGAACGGCAGATGCCCAGAAAGGTGGATGAGGAGATACGTGTCCAGCCGCCAATCTTCTCGGGCGTGCCTTGACGAAAGCGAATCTTCTCGCTCTCGTACCAGCCCCCTTCGTTGGTGTACCGCGTGTTTTCGCGGTTAACGCCGGGCTTGAGCAGTATCTTCTTTAATGGCATACCGTCACCTTACGCATGAAGCCCCGGTAAATACACAGTTTTTCCGCCCTCTTTTACGGCAGTCAAATCCTGCTTTTTCAGATTTGCAGGGTCGTAAGACACATGCACCCAACCTGAATCCGGTACACCACGAGTATAAAACTCAAGGATCAATTGTGTATAGGGGAGATTTAATTTAATCCACTCGGCAAGCTCGTGGTTTGGCACCCCCGGAATCTCAATGTCTGCGGCCATGCCGGTGCAGTGATCAGAGGTGCGGGAGCCGCCTACCTTGGCATTGACCTCGGGATGACGAAAGCCAGAGTTAACTTTGACGCCTTTGTCGAAGTGCTCACGTACAGGTTGGAGTACATGTACAGCCAGCGCCTGCAAGTTACTGATTACTGTTTGGTCGGGCGTGTTGTCCATGTCATGGCGCAGCGCAGTCTCGCTTTTGGTCATCTCTGACAGCGTGAAGTTTTGGGTTAAATTCATTTTTTAATTCTGTCTGCAATTTTTTCCATGGTGCGGCCACCAAAATAAAAGCTCATAACGAGCATGCCCCATTGCCCTAACAACTCAACATACGCGGCGCGAGTCTCGTATTCAAAAATGGAAGCAATGGCAAAGCCGGAATAAGCCACCAAAAGAAATATTAACGTCATAGGGCGTATATTCTTGGACAGCCAAGAGTCACTGCTCATATCGGCTTGCATGCGCTGTGTGAGGTTGTTTTGCTCAGTCTCGTACAGCTTGGTCTCATTGGCTAATTTTGTTAACTCACCATCTTGCGCCATCTTAGCCAGTTCAAGTTGAGCCTTGGCCTTGGCTTCTGGGTCTGGGATGAGCTTATCAATGAGCTTGCCGCCCACACTTAAAAGTGCATCAAGTCCTAACATTTTGTGTCCTTTGGTTTAGTGTCTTCATTCTGCATAAGTTTGATACCAGACAGGAACCCAATCATGCCGCCAATCAAGGTGCTAAAGGCAGGGCTGATCATCTTGAAGATTTCTGCGTTGTCCACTTCTTTGGCCCATAACCCAAGCATAAACGCAACCACCATAGCTAAAACAGAAATGCACAAGGTAAAGCTGACCATCAACGTAACCCAAAGAGTCAATTTGTCCTTAGTGTCCATTGACACTTTCTTCACTGGTCTGGGTATCGGCTTTCTGGTCATTTTTTATCACGCGCAAGTGCCTCTGTATATCCTTCGATGACCGCGCTTCTAAGTTGCGCAGTGTCTGAAGTCCCCGCCCAATTCGGCAGGTTGTTCCAGATCATCACGTAATCGTCTACTTTGCAATAAGGCGCATTGTTTTTGAGCCACTGAATCATTTGCTGATGGCGTTCGGACGGGTTGTGAATGGTGTAGCCTATTCCATAGAACTCGCGCACATGGCATCCGCTCTTGGCTACGGCTCCAACCAGCCCTAACAACAGTAACAATACGATCCAGCGCATCATCCATTATCACCGCTCCCTACATTACGCCGCCGAATATCGGAGGCAGTGTTGTTACTTGGATGGCCACGTTCTGCTTTAACTCCAGCGGTTTGCCGCAATCAGAGCAGGTGTCGGCGGCAAGCTCCGCCTCATCCAAGTCGTAACCACAGTGGAGACACACGGCCTCCACCTCGTGGGCTGCTTCTACCGTGCCATCAGGCAGCGTCTGCGGGGGCTTTTGCAGCTTCATTGCTCATGTCCGGCATGGGTAGCTGAGGCGTGGCTTGTTCGCGGATGGCTTGCACCAGATCAGCGACTTGCTCGTAGGGGGCTTTGGCCAACGCAGCCAACACAAAGTTCACTGCACCGAGGGGCAGTTCAAGTTTGATAGGCGTAGCGTTCAGTTCTTGGTCAGTCATATTTACTCCGTTTTTGCAACCGCTGAGATGGGGCAGCGGCGAGACCCCGTGCAATTATGCCGCAGCCCAAGGCAAAGGGGTGTTCTCAGGCGACACAGGAGGTGTGATCATGCTGTCGATCTGGCCCTGCACACACGCTTGTGCGCTTGCAAGCTGGTTCTCAGGAATCCAACCAATGACGGTGGCTTCTGTCAACTGATCGTAAGGGATGAATGCACCCACTTGGTCAGCAGAGTTGAACTGCGTGTTGCCACCGATAGAGGCGGTGTTAGCGCCGTCTACGCCAGTGACTTCCCATAAAGCATTGACCACATAGTTAGGGTCAGGCTGTTGCAGGGTGTACATTGCTGTAATGCGGGTTGTAAAAGTGGTCATTTCAATTTCCTTTCAGTGTGGCAATTTCTGCCTTGAGTTGGTCAATCATATCTGCCATCTCTTTAATGGCGTTTGCAAATACAGGCATCATGTGTGAGTCTGTAATCTTTAGTTTGTCTGACTGCTCTGTGTCAATAATAACTGGGGTATCACCTTCTTCAGCCAAAACATCTTGTGCGCCGAAACCATATTTCACAGCGCCATGTGGCGTATTGCTTTCACGGTTCTCTTTAAACTGATATTTGATTGGCTTGAGTTTGCGAACAAAGTCTAAACCAAGTGGCACATCACCCAAAACAATCTTGTCACGCAGGTCAGAAACAACAGTCCACGCTACTTGTACATAGGCGTTTGTAACTGCCGTATGTCCCATAACAATACGATTATTTTCAGTTACCAAACTAAAAACGGGGGAATAAGCAGGACTTGAGGAAATTATGCCTATTACAGTATTACCGCTTCCAGTAGTGCAATAATATCCAGCCTCTCTTCCTAAAAATGTGTTTGCGCTACCAGTAGTATTACTATTACCAGCGCTTTCACCCATAAAAACGTTTACGGCTCCTGTCGTATTAGCACCGCCAGCGCCTGAGCCAATGGCTGTGTTTGCACTTGCTGTTGTGCTATTTCTAAGTGCGCCTGTGCCTATTGCAACGTTTGAACTGCCTGTGCTGTTGTAGTAAAGAGCAGGTAGTACTGAGCCATTAAAGGTTCCAATTGCAACGTTATTTCCACCAGTGGTGTTGTTTGCCATTGCCGAATCGCCAATCGCCACGTTACTACCCGATGTGGTGTTTGTCATCGCGGCATGACCAATTGCGATGTTGTAATTCGCAACAGTGTTGGCGTAAAGAGCCTCACCGCCTACCGCCGTATTGCGTGTTCCAGTTGTATTAGAGAATAAGGCATTTCTACCTACGGCAACGTTACTAGACGCTGTTGTATTATTGAAAAGCGCCTGAATGCCGACAGCAACGTTATAAAGACCAGTAGTAGTTACACTTAATGCACTGCTTCCAATTCCAGTATTTGCCGATCCAGTAGTTAAACTTCGCATTACGCCGTTGCCAATTGCCGTGTTTTCATCTCCCGTAATCCCAGCAGAGGCGTCCATTGTCAACCGACCAATTGCCGTGTTGTAGTTACCAGTGGTAATTGATTCTCCCGCCTGATAACCCATGAGGGTGTTGTTTGTACCAGTGGTAATGTTGTACCCTGTCTGAAAACCTACAGCAGTATTGTTAGATGCTGTGGTGTTGGAGAAAAGTGCCTGACGACCAAGCGATGTGTTGTTTGAGCCTGTAGTTGTTGAATAACCTGCCGCACCGCCAACAGCAGTGTTTGCCGCACCAGTCGTAGTTAATTTTCCTGCGACTGAGCCTACAAAAGTATTGTCATTTCCTGTTGCGGTGTAACCTGCTTGGTAGCCAATATAAACAACATCAACGCCTGTCTGGTTGGTGTACCCAGCCTGATAGCCAAGAGCAGTGTTGCCTGAGACTGTGGTGCTGGAGGTAAGAGCATCATAACCAATAGCTACGTTATACGAGCCAGTTGTATTAGCGTCAAGGGCATACCCACCGATACCAATGTTGCTACCCCCGCTTGTATTTACAAGCAAAGCAGAGTAGCCAAGAGCGATGTTGTAGTTGCCTGTATTGGTGTTTCCAGAACCCATTGCGCCCCAACCAGCCGCCAAGTTGTACGAGCCAGAAGAGATGTTTGCGCCAGCGGTGTAGCCAAGTGCTGTATTTCGGTCTGCGCCTGTGGTTTGGTTGAACAAGGCTTGATAACCAACGCCAACTCCGCTGTCAGTCACGTTGTTTTGACCAGCCTGAGTACCAACAAAAACGGTGTTGTTGCGGTTTGTGGCTGTGTAGTTGGCTAAGTAGCCAATTGCAACATTCCCAGCGCCAGTGGTGTTGCTGTACCCCGCCTGATAACCTACAGCGGTGTTGTTAGATGCTGTGGTGTTGGAGTAAAGTGCAGTCCAACCAACAGCAACATTATTAGCACCAGTTGTATTTGAAAATGCAGATGCGTATCCAAGACTTGTGTTGTACCCACCTGTTGTAGTTGCTTCTAAAGACCTAGCACCAAAAGAAGAATTTTGCGTCCCAGTAGTGTTTGCATACCCCGCCTGATAACCTATTGCTGTGTTAAATGATGCTGTGGTGTTGGAGTAAAGGGCTTGTGCGCCATGTGCCGTGTTATTAGCACCAGAAGTATTAAGACGTAAGGCTTGATAACCAACACCAGTGTTGTAGTCTGCATTTGAAGCAAGCAAAACAGCGCCACCAATAGCCGTATTGTAACTAGCGGTAGTATTGGTTGATAATGCACTACCTCCT
>Ga0181349_1000680_pt1 | contig 14580 bp, 10 predicted proteins | sample Su13VDMM110SD_FD_130106 | JGI IMG/M metagenome (GOLD analysis project Ga0181349, IMG submission 130106) | Freshwater viral communities from Lake Michigan, USA - Su13.VD.MM110.S.D | ecosystem: Environmental > Aquatic > Freshwater > Lake | place: USA: Michigan | collected 2013-07-16 | reverse complement strand
TATCTAGGTCGTCTTCGTCTTCATCCCAGTAGTTGTTGCTCATAGCAACCCACCCTTCTATTCGTTTAGTCGCAAGCCTCAGATTCCAATCGGGGGATTGGGCTGGCTCTTGCTATCGGTCTAGTACGCTATGTGGGGCCGATAGGTCCGCATAGGAATTTAGTATTGTCCCTTAGTTGAGGAACTTAGTGAGTTCTTTGTTAAACCAGATGAACCAGCAAATCGTCCTTGTTCTTGTTTAACTAAGTTTTCTCGTGCACGTTTAGCGGATGCCAAGCCAAGGAATGCTTCTTGTTCCGCTTCTAATCTTGTGTAATCTTCGCCACCTGATATTGAAGATAAAAACTCTGCACGTGGAGTTATTTCAGCAACTTGTTGATAACCTGCACGGGCTTGGTCCTTAGTAACTCCAAATTCAGCCAACTGTTGAGCACCTAGTGCTCCAGATTGAACATTTGAATATAATGCAGATTTCATACTCATAGAATTTATGCTTGTATTTAATCCTTGTGATAGAGCAGCACCACCAATTTCAGCAATTTGTACCTTACGCTGAAGTGCTGGTAAACCTTCTTTAGGATTAAGCATTGCTGTAACAATGTCATTTGTATTTAACATTGGATAATATGTAGCAAGCATCTTCTTAGTTGCAGAGTCAGCATTCTGTACACGGTCTACTGCTAAACCAACTCTGTCTGATACCTCAGTTGCTGAAATACTATTTCCAATAAAATCACTAAGTGTTGCTCTTGTTGCTAGTCCCGCTACGCCATAAGACTGCATAATTTCTGTGTATCGTTTTTCAGCGGCAAGATATTCTCCAGCACTTAGGACTGCTTTACCTTGACCAGCAAGAACTTTATTTGCTGGGAAACGTTTTTGAAATGCAACCGCAAGAGGGTCATTACTGTTAGGGTCTTGCATAATTAATTGAATTGTGTCAGGACTATATCCATTAATGATTGCTTTAGTAATAGCATCACCTAAATCACCAATACCATAAGAGCCAAGTAGTGCGATAATACCAGCAATTGCATCTGTTTGAGTTGCAGTAATAGTTGCTGTATTTAAAGTTGAGGCTATCCAGCCTTTTGCATCATTCCAAGTATATGTTTTGCCATCTGTAGGCATAGGTGGTTGCACAAAGGCTTTACCATTCCACGCCCAAGCAGGACCCTTAGGCGAACTTTCTTTGCCATCTGTATAATATTTGCCATTGTATTGACCACTAAATGGTGAACCTTTAAAGTTTAAAATACCATTGACGCTGGCGTAATCGTCTGCTGCTTTGGGTACAACATTTGGATTAACGTAACGAGCAGGAGCATTGTCTTCACCATCATCAACAACGTCATCACTTGAAACTTCTTCAAGATTGACTGTTTCACCAATAACTTCATCAATAGGAACGGCTGCTTCTCTATCTCTGCGACCTGGCTCACCAAGAGCATAGGCTTTTGCTGCTTCGTCTGCTGTAATTTTATCTAATGCTGCACGCATACCAGCAGGACTTAAAGCATATGCTTTTTCTGCTTCTAAACGTGCTGCATTTTGTGAATCAGTTTTTCCGCCGCCTGCTGCTTCTAAACGTGCTGCATTTTGTGAATCAGTTTCAGCACCGCCGCCATATTTTGCTTTGGCTTCATCTAATGCTGCCTTGGCTTTTAACATTAAATTCCAGTCATACAATTCATCACCTTGGAAACCACCTCTATCTGCGGCTTCAAATGCTTTATCGTATGCCAGTTGTGCTGCTGCTAATTTTTTAGCCTCAACTGTGTTAGGAGCAGCAGTTGGAATACCAGCACCTTCTGCTGCTTTAACTGCTGCCGCAGCAGCCGCTTTTTTAGCCTGTTCGTCAGGTATTCCTTCAGGGTCATTGCTAATATAAGTAATTGAACGTGCTTGTGAAAGCGGTACTACTTTTCCCTGTGTAGGGTCGTATGTATATTGCGCCATTAGCCAACCAAACCAAACATCTCGGCAATGCCACGTGACAACTTACTCATATTGTCTTGAGCATTTTTGGTGTATCTCCACTTTGGGTCACTACGTAAAGAAATTTCATAATCATATAAACCCATAAGTCCCTTTGGATTCTGAGCAACTTTAGTAAGAGATTTTAAATCAATTGAATCTGGGTCTTCTTCTAGAATATTTGCACGAGTTTGGATATAAGGGCTAAGTAATTGTTTAACTGTGTACCCCTGACCAATCTTTTCGGACAAGGCTGGAAAATAAGTTTGAGCCTGTAGATTGATTAGGTTAATAGTCGAATCTAACTTGTTCTTATCTAATGAAATCTCTGCTGCCTGTTGAGCAAGTGACTTATCATTGATAGGTAAACCATTGTTTGAGTAAGCATTGCGCAAAGTAGTTAGCGTGTTACCAAAGGAACCCTTGTTTAGACTTGCTATAGCACCAGCGTCACCTGTTGCAGCGTTAAGTATTTTGGTATTGGCATACTGATTGATGTACTTATTTAAAATATCTTGACGTTCAATAGCAGATACGCCCTCTGTACTAACTTCAACGCCAGCAACAGTCTTAGTCTTTGTAGTACGTGACTTTTGTAGAGCAGTAAGTTCCTCATAGTATGCACTGATAATGTCTTTAGGAACTGTGTCACCAAAAATCAAACCAAAACTATCTGTAATCTCTGCTTGAATTTCACCCTTAGAAGATACTACTGCTTTAGGCTTATTGTTTGCAGCATCGTCAGCCGCAGTTGTATATGTGCCTAGCGCCGTAATTCCTTTAAGGATAGATTCCTTAGAAACCCCACGAGTTTGCTGATAATCAAGAGCATCAATAATTGCATTTAATAATTTATTATCTGGGTCAAGTTTGCCATTAATTGCACCCTTATATCGTTTAAGAGAAGTAAGAGTAGACTGATATTGCTTAATTGTTGCCGCAGGTAATTTAAAAAGATACTTAGCAAGCATAGTACGGTCCATTGATTCAACGGTTCCGTCAGCCTTTGTTACATTGTAAATACCACTACCAGTTACAAGTCCAGTAGTTGTTGGTGTTGGAGTTGCTGCTGCTGGAGTAGCCTTATCTTTTGAAGCGTCTTCAGTCTTTGCCTTATCAACACCAGCAGATGGTTTTTCATTTGGATTTTTAGGGTCTACATACCAAGAAAACAAACCATCGCCATCTTTATCCTGCCAAGTACCTGCCATGGTTATTCTCCAATCAGAGGGTCAAAAATTATATTAAATAGTGCTGCTGCGTTTTCATTCTTGCTAGAAAGATTTACAAGTATGTCTCGCAAATCTTCTTTTGCTTGCTTTCTACGCAGTTCTTGGATAGTCGCTGAGCCACTATTTTGTTGAATGATTACTTGAGTTCTGTCATATTCTGAAATCATTGCTGAGAATATGTTGCCAAGTTTTTTATCAGGCGCCTTACCTTCAGAAATTAACAGACGTAAATCACCTAGTGCTTCGGTTAATTTAGCCTTGCCAGCGGGGTCTGGGGAAATTGACACAGCCAGCAATGGATAAACGGCTAACATACCTTTTTTACGATTTGCTAGTTCTTCACGCAAAACTCGCTTAACTACAGGATTTGGTGCTGTAGCAATTCGTTCATTGTAGTCATCGTTCATAGTGAAATACTCTTGACGAGCACCTGCGGTTGCAACTTGACGCAAGAATATTTCTAATTCTTTATTCTTAACAACGCCTTCGCGCTTTAAGAATGCGTAAGATTCTAAATCTCCATTACCTGAAATAGGAATAAAAAATGCAGCGCCTTCTCTGTGGTCTAGCATTAAGTCAGAATTCTTTCTTACAAAATCAGCAGCCTGAATGCTCTTACGGAAGTCAGCCTGTGTTCCAGCATCAGTAGCAGATACTGTATACGCTAACTTAGAAGGATATAATCTTGTAAATCCAACTAAAGCCTTTTGGAATGCTTGTGGGTCGCCATCATACTTTTTCAAAAACTTTTGAAATTCACTATCCCAAGTAAATACTCCAGCGTTTAGTAACTCTTTAGGAATATCAATATTCGAAAAAGTCTGAACAGATGCAGGGGTGCCTAAGCCCATTACTAATTTAAGGGCATCAATGTTTCTGGCTGTAGTTTTTGTGTCCAGTAAAAACTTATCAATCTGAGATGGATTAGTAGGTCCACTACCAGTTGATACAAGAAGTTTCATTGCTTTAACTACAGAAGAAAATCTACTTTCGGTGTTTTCAGGAGTGCCAGCCATTAGGTTATACGCACGTTTAATGTTTGCTGGGGCTGCTTTTTCCCAAGTTGGGACATCTACATTGTAAGAGCCAGTTAATGTTTTTTCTACGCCACGTAGATAATCTCCAACATATGGGAGTTTTGTTAAGGTATCTAAAGTAATAGAAACAAACGGGTTAGATAAACGCGGCAATGAAGATTCTGGGTCAAGAGATGGTGTAAGCATCTTTACGTATCCTCCAAAATTAACTGGAAGAGGTTGATATGTTCCTATGCCAATCATTTCAAATGTCTTAAATAGCACAGAGTTAAGAAGGTCATCTCCTGGGTAGGTAAAGTATTGCTGACCATTATCATCTTTGTGAATAAAACCTGAGTTTTCAAAGGTTTGATTTATAATTGCAAGACGAACAAATGCACGCTTTTCATACTTTGTAAGGCGCCCTAGACGGCGATAGAAGTCCTCTGTGGCACGATAGTAGCGCCCAAGGGTACGCAGACTGTAGGCTAGATTTGTACGCACATCACCATTGTCAACAAAACCAAGGGTTCTATTGCGTGCCATATCTAAAGCAGTTTCGTGTACTGTAAACTTGGCAACGCTATCTGCGCCTTCAGCACTTAAGCCGTTGTCCATATAATTCTTTTTTATTGCTTCTTGAGTTCCTCTAAGTTCTTTGCGGAACATAAAGTAGTTTGCAAGAGTAATTGGCTCACGGTCTAGTAGAGCAATTTGCTTGCCAACCCAACCATAACCACTGTTAATGACTCTATACATAATTTGCTCAGGGTTGCTGCCACCAAGTGGAATAATTTCTTGACCCAAGATTGACTCTGGGCGAGCATACGGCTTATCAAGTTTAGTTAAATCTTCAAGAGTAAACTTTTCCATTCCGCCTTTAGAGCGGATAGAGTTTACTAAGTCCATATTGATTCGACCAGAATAATCGCGCAATGGATAAGTAATATCAAGGTACATATTACGTGCTAAGCCTTGAGCGCCATCTTCGGCATAAATAGCAAAATCTTTAGCAATAGCATTGCCTTCGCCTTCAATGTAATCAACAAGTTTCTTGATAACTACATCTTGTTTTTTGCCAACGTTCCAAAGAACAATATTTCCAAACTGACCATTACGCTTGCCAACAGTGTTGTTTAACTCAAGAAGCCAGTTAAATACAAAGTTATTATTTGTATAACTGATTTCTGTAAATTCTGGAGCAAAACGCATACCAAGAAGTGCTTCTTGATTCTGCACATTAAGTGCAACAGAAGGACCAAATTGATTTAAAGAAGATGAAATTTCTTCTGACTGTGAAGCCATACGTTCGGCACGAACTGATGAACCATTAATATCATCCATTATTTTTTTGCCATCAAAGCGAGCAAAGTCTGCAGCGTATTCGCCAATTTCTTTGCTATCTCTGCTCAGCCAGAATGCTGGACTAAAACGATTTCTAATCATAGCATTTGCTACAGCAGTAGCCATTAACTCAGGGTCATTTGCCATTGCCAAAAGTTCATCTTTTGTATAATGTTTTTTAGTTATTTCAAATAACTTATCGTAGATAAAACCCAAATTGTTGGTTTCTTTTTCTTTGTTAAAAATAGTTGTCTTTACTCCAGCAGGAGTAGCAGCACGTAGTTCACGAGAAACCAAACGTGCTTTTAAATAGCCGCCGAAGCCACTAATAAGACCAAATGTTCCAACTTCTTCAACTGTTGTACGAACGCCAAGTCTAGGATAAAGGTTTCCAAATGACCAAGCATCTGTTAACTTTCTATTGAAACTTGCGTTAGTTGCTTTTCCAAATACTTCAGAAAATACACCAGCACGAGCGGCGGCTTCGCGCCATTCCACAAAGTTTGGAAGGCTACGATAATCAGATAGTTGATATAAGCGAATAGCGCGTGGTGTGCCATCTAGGGTCTGTCCAGCGTTAAAGCGTTCAAGATTCATTACTTCAATATCTGACAAATCTTCAACAACATCATCTGCAGTAGTATCTGTCTGGCGCTTTAAGGCTTTCTTTGTCTTTAATTCTCTGCCGTATTTAGCACCAACAATTTTAAGTTCGTCAGCAAGAGTTGTGGCTAAAGCATTATCACCTTTGGCAATTGCTTCATTGCGCAATGCTCGCAAAGTTTTTACCTGGTCACCGTATTCAGCAAGTTTTGCATTTACAGTAGCAAGCAAACGGCTTGTTTTTCCTTCGGCACTTGTAGATGTAATTGCATCTTGAACAAGAGCACGCACGCCAGTTGGATTGGGCATACCATTTGCTTTAGCAACTTTAAGAATGTCTGCTAAGTCGCCAATATCAACTGAACTCTGACTAACAGAATAAATTTCTTTTGACATATCATCAATATTAGCAAGAAGTACACGACCCTCTTCAGATAGGTTAAGACCCATACCAACACCCAAAGTCTTAAGAAGACCTTTAAACATTAATAGTCTTTGACCAGTGTCCGCGCCTATCCAGGCTGTACGAAATGTGCCAGCAGTTGTTTTATCAACAACGGTGCGAGCAAGTGCAAAGATTTGATTAGCACTGCTACCATCAACAATGCTAATAATTCTGTCGTTTTTAGGAGCAATTGCAAATTGGCGAACTACACGGTCAATTTTGGCAAGTGTAGTTTTATCTTTTGCAGTAAATCCAACTGCTGCTTTTTCAGCACCAATTTTATCTGCCCAGACAATAGGGTCATCTGAAAACTTTACAGCAAATTCTGCAATTGTTTCAGGAATATCCATACTTGCGTAGCGTTCAGTTCCAAGTGTTTTATTGGCTAGGGTCCTTACGCCATTTGACATACTGCGAACCATTGTTACGCGTGGAAGCAATGTATCTTTGCCAGCAAAACCAATTCCACCACGCATCATTTCTACAAAACGTTGTCCATTAACAAAATAGTCAAGAGCATCGTCTGCATTTTTGACTCCAGCGTTGGCTAGGTCTTCAACTACATTGATATTGATTTCTCGATATCTTTCTTGTAGTCTATTTAGTGCTTGACCCTTTTGGGATAAATTTCCGTTGCGATAAGTATCAATTAACTTACCAGCATTGTTCCAATATCTACGCACAGTAGGACGACTAAATGCTTTTTCTAAAGGAATAGCACCTTCGCCAACTTTAAAGAAGCCTAAACGAGCAACATCAATAGAACGTTTTGCTTTTCCAACAACCAGAAGTGGGTCAAGACCAACAGTTACGGTAAAGTCAATATAACCAGAGATACCATTAAAGAATTTTTGTGCATTACCATCACCAAGCATTGCTTTTTCATACTCGTGTGGGAACAAACTTACCAAAACACGAGCAATGTCACGCCCTGGACTTATCTTAGACTTTTCAAAGCGTGCTACAGCGTAGCCAACTTCTTTCATTGCATCTTCATCGCCAGAAACATAACGATTAATCAAGTCCATTACTTGTGGATTGTCTTGAAATTGCTCGTAGTTATCTATTAAATCTTGCTTAGATGCAAGCAACTTGCCAACATATGCTTGTGCTGGTGTAAGTTCTTTGTAAAGTTTAGCAACTTCACTATCATCATAAAGAGTTTCTCTATCACTGGCGCGTTCCCAGTACTGCATAAAATTTGTAGAGTTATCTGAAACCACTGCATCTTCGCCGCCAGGTATAAGTTCTTCAAAACCTTTGGCAATAAATTTACCAGCATCTACTGGACTAAAGCCTTCGGCTTCAGCCTGAGCACGAATGGCAGTATAAGGTTGCTTAATTAATTTATTTTGTGGGCGTACTAAAGTTTCAAGAACTTTACCAACACCTTCTTTGACTGGCTCTGGAGTTAACTCAGAGACAGTGGTTGCAGTTACGGCTCCAGCCGCTTTAACAAGTGATGGTAATGGGTTATTTGCAATTCCAAGAACTTGCTTAGCAATATCTATACCTGTTCCGCCACCATAAAATACGGCAGATTTAACTGAGTCTAGAATTTTTCCAAAAAAATTTTTATCTTGTTCAGAATACTTTGGGCTAAACATAGATGTTAAAGCAGCACGAGTTTCTTTTGGTAATGCTTGATACTGTGTATATGCTTTTTCTTGTGGAAGTGCAGTAAGTTTATTATGTAAAGTTTTTAATTCAAAAAGAGCAGCAATTTGCGAAACTTCTTGTTTAGGTAAACCAGCCTGTGCGGCTGCAGTTGCTACGCCAGGTGAACCCATCGCAATTACATTTAATGGTTTAAGTTTCTCCATTAAAGACCTCTTGATACAACAAAATCGTATAGGTCTTGAACGTCTCCAGTTGGGTCCATATCAATCATTGAAGCAAGAATTTCAGATAGCCCACGTTGTTTTGGAAGGTTAAGTGCTTCACTTCCAGGACCAGGACCAAAGTCCATACCAGATGTTAATGGTTCGTCAGGACGTTCAGTTGGTGCTGTTAGGGGTGTAATTGATGGCAGCGAAGGCATTGGCATAGTTGCTGCTGCTGCGGTTGGAGAACCAGCCATAGGTGCAGATTGCTGTTGCTGCATAGTTGTCTGACCTTGACCATAAGGAAGACCAGAAATATATCGAGGCGCTTGGGTGCCAGATTGTCCTGCACCACCTGTGCCAGATACGTTAGCAGGATTGTTCTGTGGCGCTGTTGGGCGCATTCCGCCGCTATTCTCGTTACCAGCCATTTTAACTCCTACTTAGAATATTGAACTTCTACTTGAAAAGGTCCTTCGGAAAAGATACTTAATTGAGCAGCAATCTCTACTGCTCTTACTGCTTCTGCCCCTGCGTACAAGGCTCCTAGCGCAATCTGTGCGCCAGAACCTACTCCGTAAAATCCATCAACATTACGCATAACCGATAAATCATCACCAACATCAAACAGTTCTCCATTGACAGCAATTAAAAACTGAAAGCGAGAACTAGAATCTTTTTCTTGTGCTTCATCAAAGTTGTAACCATTTGTCTTTAAGCATTCACGAAGAGAAGGCATAGCCTTTGTAATCATAAAATGGTAAACATCTTTTCTATCTTTAGGCGTTAATGATGGTGGTTCCCAAATATGCTGGGCAATGTCGCAAGGAGAAACTTCTCCAGCACCACCAATTAAAAATTCTCCACGTCTATTGATTTTACTCATCTGTGGATGTGACCAAGTGCGACCAGTATCATCACTTACAAGACTGTCAGCAACTAAGGTGCAACCGTTGCTGCTTTGTACACCAATAATTGTTGTCATTGTCCCCTACTTAGTTATCCTCTTGTTACTACTCTTGCGTTGCCTTTGCCGCCTGAGGTAAGACTTGTAATGATTGATTGAATATCAGGTGCTGCTTGTGGTGGCGCCATACCTTCTGGAGAAGAAGCGCCTCCTGCTGGAACGCCTTCGGGAGCAGGGGACGGTTGCTCAACCGCTTCTGGTGCACCAGCAGGAGGAACTTGCTGCTGCGGTGCGAATGTTTCTTCAATCGCATCTTCAAGGGCTTGACCTTTTTGGCGAGCCTTAATAACCGCAGCAATTTTACGTACTACCTCTGACGCATCTCCGCCTGATGCAGCCAGTTGAGGAATAGCCTGTGTGTAGGCAGTTAGCGAACCAAGTAATGCGGCACGCATATCTTCAATTTCAATTTTCTCAAGTTCCTGTGTGACGTTTACAGTAAATGGAAGTTCACGCATTGCCATATCACGAGAGATAAGTTTGCCACCTAATGCCTGAAGCATAAAGATGAGTCCCTGCGCGGGGTTTAGACCAGCAAGCATTCCGTATCGGACATCTGCTGAGTAATCAGATTTGATGTCTTTGGTTGGTTTGTAAGTGATTTCGTATGGAGAACCAGAGTCAACACCACGAATGGTCTTCTCTTCTGGATAAATAACTTCATCAGTTTCAAAACAAACAGCAATTACGTCCCGAAGTGTTGCAGCAAAAATTGCTTGAGCAGATTTAACTTGTGTATCAAAGGCTCCCATAAGAGCCTGTACACCTTGGCCAGTAACAACTGATGCACTAATATTTCCTGTACGTCCTTCAGGATAACGAGCACCAACGCGAAGTTCTTGGTTGAGTAATTGTGACTCAGTAAATGCGCCTTGTGGAATTGAAAGTTCTACACGGCGTACACCTGCTGGGTTTGAGGTACGGATAACCGCATCTCCACCTAGTTGCAACTCTTGTACATCTTGTGGAAGTACAATAGGAGCCTGTACAGATTTCTCTGCTGCTTCCATTGCCAGCAACGCAAAGCGATTGCGGAGTAATTGGATACCTAGGATGTCATCAAACTGACCACGTAGTTCACCATCAATAGATGGCTTACGTGCAACTATTACCATCATCTTGCCAAGAGGATTCTTAGCCTTAGATAGAACTAGATTGTCTTTTGATGGAAGATAAATGATTGACTGGTCTTTATCGTAATAACGAATTAGTTCAACCTGGTGATTGAGGTCTTGCTTGTAGCCGTAGCCACCAAGTAATTCTCTTTCATACTCAGGGAATTGAGTTACTAATTCGCCTAGCGTCATCATGTATCGTTTTGCAAATGCCACACAGCGTCCATAGCGGTCAAACTCTGGGTAAGCCCCAATAGGATTTTCTATGCGAATACGTGGCAGTTTTGCTTCTTCGTCTAATTCAATGATGAAAGGGACGAAACCATAAGTTATGTACCAGTCGGCTCCTGAGTACATTTGAACAGAAAGGTCAGAATGCGAAAAGTAATTAGAAGCAATACGAGTACGCTTATCAGCGAAAGTACGGGCACGGTCGCTAACTTGATTCGCTGCCGAGCAGTTGACGGCTGGTAGTGGTGCCATAACTTCGGATAAGTCACGCGCAACAATGTCAATAAAATTTGCCACGACATTGGCGTCTACTCCATCTGGAAAAAAGTCAGGATAAACTTCAGCAATTTTTCCTTTACGGACAGCAAGAACGTCAAGGTTGCGAGCATCGCGCTCGTTATTGCGGTAGCGAATAGCCTGAACGCGGGCTGCTACCTGCTCCATTGATAATGCCATTGTTGTCCTAACTTAAAGGGAAATTATTTAGTAACCAAAATATGTTTTAGATTCTCTTTTACTTGGTTTTGGTTTTGGTTTAACAGTAGGCTTAGGCTTTGGTGTCGGCTTAACAGTAGGTTTAGGTGTCGGCTTTAACGTCGGCGTTGGCTTAGGAGTAAATTTTGGAGTTGGTTTAACCGTAGGTTTTGGTTTAACCGTTGCTGTTGAAGTATCCGATGGTGGTCGCACTCTAACTGTTGCCGTTGGGGTATCCGACATTGGTTTAGATGGTGTCACCTTAGGCGTAGGTTTTACAGTAGGTTTAGGGGTAACTGTTACTCTAGGTGTTGGCTTAACAGTAGGCTTGGGAGTTACCTTTGGCTTAGGCGTAACCTTTACGGGTGGCTTAGGAGTGGGTGTGCTTTTGCGTCTATTATCTTGATAAAGCCCAGGAGGTAAAGGTTTGTTAGCCATTGTTGTCCTAACTTAAAGAGAATTATTTATTTTTGTTTCTTAATTCTTTATGATATCTAAGACTTTCATCAGACTCAATTGGCTTAGTTCTAAATGTATATTGAATTTTTTCCCAAAGATTTTTTTTGTTACCTATTTCTTTATAATCTTTAGTTACATTTTTGCCAGCAGGACCAGAAATTCCACCTGTTATTCTTAATGTTCCAGATGTTGCAGTCTTTTTTGGATACATTACTTTTGGCAATGTTGGTTTTGGTTTTCTATCATTTGTAATAGCCATTGTTTAACGATTGCCCATTTTATATTTGCTAGTCATCTTGTTCATTTTTGCTACCTGTGCAGCAGTTAAAGATTTTGTACCTGTTGCTGAACCAGTGATTTTAATTGGGGTATTAGCGCCGCCCATTTCACGATAAGGGGTTTGAACTTGTGGATTAGTGATTCCACCACTTGTACGTGGAGCGCCGCCGCTTTTAGGTGACCTAGGTAGTTCAAGTGCCTTATCTATTTTGCCAGCGTTGCCTGGTAATGTTTTTCTTTTTGGTGGCTTTGGCGGTTTCATTTATTTTCCTATCCGTATTGGTCAGCCCATTGCGATGCAAAGGCTTCATCTAATTGAATTGAACCTCTACCAGCCATTTGTGCTCTGGTAGCCCATCTATTATTTTGATACTGCCCTATGCGTGTTGACTGTTGCATTAATTCTCGGATACGGATAACCGCAAACCAAAGAGCCATCACGCAGTCTGTAGGGTTTTTTGTGTCAGGCTTCCAAGTAATCAATTCTTGCACCAAAGTCTTCAAGCCTTCTGAGCCTTCATTGCTTGGTAGTTCGATTAAGTTGTTATCTTGGAAGCGTCCATCTCTGGTGTTGCCAAAGAGCATAGCCATAGATGCAACACCAAAAGATGTGTCCCATTTATTCTTACCAGTAAAGTGTGAGTTTAACTTACATCCGTAGGATGCTAAAAAGTTTCTTAAGTTCTCATCCAGGGCATAAGCCTTCTGGTGAGCATTGATTTCAATACGTAGTTCTTGAGGACGATACTTATCAACCCACTCTTCAATTAAATTTTGAATCTTGGCTGGAGTAGGCTCAGTCATATTAATACAATCTAAAACATATATTTTGCCATCGGTCCGATTGTATGAAGCAACTACCGCACCTGTAGCACCTGCCATAGCAGGGTCAAGTCCTATGACTGTGTATAAAGAATCACAATTTTTAGGATGTCCAGGGGTGCCAGACTTTAATGGTCCGCGTTTGCGCATTCCGTTGACGGAACCTGCGACACAGGTAGGACTAAAGATTGAGTCTTCTTGGACGTCTTCTTGCTGGTAGACCATAGCCCAGACAGATGGCGCAACTTCAGAGCGGCGCGTAAAGAGAGCGGGTCCGTCCCATTTTGGAAAAAGTCCATCATTATCTGCCTTGTCTATCTCGCCCTCTGGGCGGTCTGTCTTAGCCCATAACGTTTTCCAGTTAAGAGGCTTTTCATCAAATTCTAAAACTGCTGGCATAGACATATAAGTAAATGGGGATTTGCCACCCGTCCATTGCTTACCATCTCGAAGCATCTTATATAGGTCAACAGATGCTACTCTGGTTCCGACAATGATTAACTTGCCGTATCTACCAAGACGGGTGATAACTTCTTTCTGAAGCCAGTCCATCTGTTTTTCCCACTCGTGGGCGTTAGAACCCATCACAGCATCATCTACAATAATCAAGTCGGCGCGAGCACCGTAAATCTGTGAACCAAGACCTAAGGCTTGAACCGTAGGGTCCTTCTCACCAGAGTCACGGCCTGTACCTAGGTAAATCATATCGGCTGACCATTGAGTAGCATCAGCCTTAAATCCACCATTAGGTCCAAAGGCTACCTGTAACTTCATAAAAGCGGGGTGGCTAAGTCTGGTTTTGATTGCACCAAGAAACTTTCTAGCCATACCCTGAGTCTTTGAAACAATAATGACTCTTGAGTTAGGATTTGTAACAATTTGATATACAACATAGTTAATTGTAATAACTGTGGACTTGGCGTGCTCAGGTGGTACATTGATTAGTACGCGGTTGGCAGCCCCAGGCTCATAGGTCATAGCAGGGTGCATCCATCGTGGCTCGACGCCATCAATTAAGTCTACCCAGTTTGTATGGTGAGGAAAAAGTTTTGTATCTAGGAACTGCTCACAGAAATCGGGGAAGGATATGTCCTTTAAATCCTTTAAGTCTGCTTTGACGCCTTTGCCCGATAATCTGGCTTTGTCGGCTCGTTCTTTAAAGTCAGGGTCTTGCATTGACCATTGTCGAAAAGTTACATCATTTCGTCCAACGGTTGCCATAGCGGCAGTAATGGTGGCACCTTGTTCAAGAAGTTGGAGCATACGCTCCTGTGCTTCCTTCTTTGAGATATTTTGAATCCCAGGTTTGCGTCCCATAATTGTCCTAACTAGTCGCCCTCTGTCGGGCGTTATATCGGTCTATTAACGCTGTCTAAATGACGGCATAGATAGGGCAATATAATTATATAATTAATAATAAGTTATTAATTACTAAGGATTAACCGTAGAGCAAACGGAGGTTAATCCGTTAATAGATTATTAAAATCTATACATATAGATAACCCGTTGGAAACGGTAAAACCGAACACTCTATATTAATATATTTTATATAAGGGGGGCTATATATATAAAAGCCCTGGTCAGGGCTTATAATATAACAGAAATTTAGAATGGGAGAGTACATTAATATACAGACGCACGATTAAACAACCCTGGGTCAAATGTCTAACCCTCGACCTGATGGTGAGGCATAGTCTTGCCTACCTGTGTGAATGTATTAGGCAACCCATTCGGTTGCTGTAGGTAGTAACTAAGTTATTTCCTAGGCACTAAACGAAATTCTTCGGATAGTT
>Ga0181349_1000679_pt1 | contig 14591 bp, 24 predicted proteins | sample Su13VDMM110SD_FD_130106 | JGI IMG/M metagenome (GOLD analysis project Ga0181349, IMG submission 130106) | Freshwater viral communities from Lake Michigan, USA - Su13.VD.MM110.S.D | ecosystem: Environmental > Aquatic > Freshwater > Lake | place: USA: Michigan | collected 2013-07-16 | reverse complement strand
TTGACTGTAACAGTGGTTATAGTGGACTGTAACAAGTTGACTGTAACAGCTGATACAGTGAATTGACTATAACAGGTGGTACAGTGAAAAACTTAGAAGAGGTGATGGGGGTTCTTATGACTGAGAAGCAGAGGACGATATTTTTGATAATTGATGAGCACTGGAAGCGGTTTGGGTATGGGCCGTCTATAGATGACATCATGAGGATGACTGGGGATAAGGGCCGGGGAAATGTTCACCGTACTATTAAGAAGTTGGTAGAGTTGGGGGCTTGTAAGAAGCTGGCCAATAGTGCCAGGGCGGTGAGGCCGTCTTACATTAAGTACAGGAACATATGAAAACCATCATCCATGTTAACCAGCACGTTATTAAGTCTAATAGGAAGAATGGGGTTAATGAGCCGGTGCTTACTGTTAAGACTTACAAGGATAACCAGTATGCTCATGAGGTAAGCATCTTAGGCCCGAGTAAGGTTGTTTATGCGGCGGATAAACCGTTATCTTGCGGGGCGCATGTTTGGATTGAGACACAGAGTGAGGTTGTAATTATGCCGACAGAAGAAGACTACCTTGCGGCACTAGGGCCATGCAAGTGAACATTGATACTGTTATAGCCAAGATCATGGAGCTTCCGATAAATGAGCAGGAAGCTTTCTTCGATAGTCTGTCGGAGTATGAGAACAGTATTAAGAGGGAGAGAGCGCAGAGTGACTTTGCCAGTTTTGTAAAAGACATGTGGCCTGGGTTTATAGATGGCAGACACCATAAGGTGATGGGGAAGAAGTTCCAGGAGATTGCGGACGGTAAGTTAAAGAGGCTGATCATAAATATGCCACCTCGGCATACTAAGAGTGAGTTTGCATCTTTCTTGCTTCCGGCTTGGTTTTTGGGGAAGTTTCCGGGTAAGAAGATTATTCAGACATCGAACACTGCTGAACTGGCGGTGGGGTTTGGCCGTAAGGTCAGGAACTTAGTGGACAGTGAACAATATGCCAAAACATTTCCCAACGTCAGTCTTCGGTCTGATAGTAAGGCTGCTGGCCGGTGGGCTACTAACGCTGGCGGCGAGTATTTTGCTATCGGCGTGGGCGGTACGGTTACGGGTAAAGGTGCGGACTTACTTATCATCGATGACCCGCACTCTGAGCAAGAAGCTGCGTTAGCCGCTACCAGTCCTGAGATATTTGATAAGGTGTATGAGTGGTACACCTCTGGTCCTAGACAGCGTTTGCAACCAGGCGGGGCGATTATTGTCGTTATGACCCGCTGGTCTAAGAAAGATCTGACCGGTAAAATTCTCCAATCCATGATTGATAAAGATGGAGAGCATTGGGAGGTTATTAGTTTCCCTGCAATCCTGCCTAGTAATAATCCCCTATGGCCAGAGTTCTGGAGTTTGGCCGAACTGGAAGCGCTGAGGTTAGAACTCCCGGCGGGTAAGTGGAATGCACAGTACCAACAGGAGCCAACGTCCGAAGAAGGCGCTATTATTAAGCGGGAGTGGTGGAGGCTGTGGGAGCCAGAGAAACCTCCACGGTGTGAGTTTGTGATACAGAGCTGGGATACGGCGTTTACAAAATCTGAGCGGTCCGACTATTCTGCCTGTACAACTTGGGGGGTGTTTTACCTAAATGAAAACCCCAATGATCCCAATGTAATTTTGCTCGATGCATATAAGAAGCGCATGGAGTTCCCAGAGCTGAAAGAGAAGGCGTTTAACTACTACAAGGAGTGGGAGCCGGATGCATTTATCGTTGAGGCCAAGGCTTCTGGCGCGCCGCTGATATTTGAATTAAGGGCGATGGGGATCCCTGTGCAAGAGTTTACGCCAAGCAGGGGTAATGATAAGATGGTCAGGATCAATTCTGTATCTGATTTGTTTGCAAGTGGGAAGGTCTGGGCGCCAGCAACAAGATGGGCAGACGAGCTGATAGAAGAGATGGCCGCCTTTCCAAACTCGGACCACGATGACTTGGTTGACTCCAGCACACAAGCGCTGATCAGGTTTAGGAAGGGTGGATTTTTGCGTCTACAAACAGACGAGGAAGACGAGCCTCTCAAGTTTAGACGCAAGATGGCTTATTATTAAGGACGATCATGATTGACAAAAGCCTATACGAAGCACCAGCTGGTTTAGAAACTCTAGACGCAGGTGAGCCCGACATTGAAATTGAAATTGTCGACCCCGAAGAGCTCAATGTAAAGATAGGCGATACAGAGATATCGTTGGGCGAAGAGGAGGACGACACGTTTGATGAAAACCTGGCCGAGACTTTACCCGACGACGTCATCCAAGAGATAGTCTCTGACCTGCTGGCCGACTACGAGGACGACATAGCCTCCAGGAAAGACTGGATGCAGACCTATGTTGACGGTCTTGAGCTTTTGGGTATGAAGATAGAAGAGCGCGCGGACCCTTGGATTGGGGCTTGCGGTGTCTACCACCCACTTTTGTCTGAAGCACTGGTTAAGTTCCAGGCTGAGATCATGATGAGCACTTTTCCGGCTGCCGGACCAGTAAAAACACAAATTATTGGCAAAGAAACACCGGAAAAGAAGGATGCAGCCACTCGAGTTCAAGATGATATGAACTACGAACTGACTGATCGGATGGTTGAGTTCCGCCCAGAACATGAAAGAATGCTGTGGGGCTTGGGTTTGTCGGGCAATGCGTTCAAGAAAGTGTACTTTGACCCCGTAAAAGACCGACAAACGTCGATTTTTGTGCCAGCAGAGGACATTGTTGTTCCGTATGGCGCCTCGGATATCGAAACATCCGACCGTGTCACCCATGTTATGCGCAAAACAGAGAACGAATTGCGCAAATTACAGGTTGATGGCTTCTATATAGACGTAGACCTTGGTGAACCAGAGAACAATCTAGACGAAGTAGAGAAGAAAATTGCCGAAAAGATGGGATTTCGGGCAACTACAGACGACCGATACAAGATTCTTGAGATGAACGTGAACCTGGACCTAGAAGGCCATGAGCACGAAGATGAAGACGGCGAACCCACTGGAATTGCACTCCCTTACATCGTTACCATTGAAAAAGGGAGCGAGAAATGCTTGGCCATTCGCCGGAACTGGCGTCCAGAGGACAAGAAAAACACCAAGCGCCAGCATTACGTCCATTATGGATATGTGCCAGGGTTTGGCTTCTACTGTTTTGGCTTAATCCATTTAATTGGGGCTTTTGCCAAGTCTGGAACCTCTATCCTGCGCCAGCTGGTGGACGCCGGTACTCTATCCAACCTTCCGGGCGGTTTTAAGACTCGCGGTCTTCGGACAAAAGGGGACGATACACCCATCGGACCGGGTGAATGGCGCGATGTTGACGTTCCAAGCGGAGCGATCAAAGACAACATCATGGCTTTGCCCTACAAGGAGCCGAGCCAGGTTCTGGCTGCGTTGCTTGACAAGATTGTTGACGAAGGCCGTCGCTTTGCCTCGGCTGCTGACATCCAAGTTGCGGATATGTCGGCCAACTCACCGGTGGGAACTACGCTGGCCATTTTGGAGCGCTCACTTAAAGTCATGACCGCCGTACAGGCGCGCATCCATTACTCTTTCAAACAAGAGTTGTGTTTACTCCGAGACATTATCAGAGACTACACCCCGCCCGACTATTCTTATGAGCCGGTTGAAGGTAAGAAAACTGCCAAGCGCGCTGATTACGATTTGGTTGACGTCATTCCTGTTAGCGATCCCAACGCGGCCACCATGGCGCAGAAGATTGTCCAGTACCAGGCGGTTATTCAACTGTCCCAACAAGCCCCGCAGATCTATGACCTCCCGCAGCTGCACCGCCAGATGCTCGATGTCTTGGGTATTAAGAATGCAGAGAAGCTGGTTCCCTTGGAAGATGATGAGAAGCCCAAAGACCCGGTGACTGAGAACATGAACGCACTCAAGGGTAAACCCATGAAGGCGTTTATTTATCAAGACCATGACGCCCACATCATGGTGCACCAGTCATTCATGCAAGACCCCAACATCACTAAGACGATTGGCCAAAACCCACAAGCCAACCAGATCATGGCGGCTTTGCAAGGACATATTGCAGAACACCTTGGGTTTCACTATCGCAATGAGATTGAGCGACAGATGGGCGTCACCATGCCTAACCCTGAAGATCAATTGCCACCAGAAGTTGAAGCCGAGCTCTCCAAGCTTATTGCTACGGCCAGCCAACAGCTGCTGCAAGAGAACAAAGGCGAAGCTGCTCAGGCACAAGCGCAAGAGCAGGCCAAAGATCCTTTGGTACAGATGCAGATGAAAGAATTGCAGATCAAGGAAAAGGATGTGCAGATCAAGGAGCAAAAAGCACAGCTCGACGCCCAGGCCAAGCGGGCCCAGATTGCAAACGAGTCCACCCGTATTGCCAATCAGAAGGAAGTCGACTTTGCCCGCATAGAGGCAGACATGTCTAAGCAGTCTGGTTCTTTGGAACAACAAAGAATGTCTCTAGAACAGCAAAGAACAATGGAAAGAACGCGAATGAATTTGGATTTGGCCAAGACCACAGCCCAGCTGAGATCACAACAAAACAAGCCTAAACAATGATTGACAAGTACTTAGAACACTTGACCTCCAAGGTCAATGACAAAATTTTGCAACTCCAAGAGGCTATGGGTGACGGTAACGCCGCCGACTTTGCGGAGTACAAAAAGATGTGCGGAGAGATTAAAGGTCTTCTCACCGCGCGTTCCTACATCAAAGACCTACAGGAAAGATTAACCAGCCATGACGACGACACCTGAAATTTTGTTTGCGACCAACCCCAACAATCCCGTTGTAATTGGCAGCTCACAAAAAACAGAAGAAGAAAAAGCATCTCAACTTCCAAAGCCATCTGGCTACAAAATCTTGTGCGCAATTCCTGAACAGGAAAAAGAGTACGAGGGAGAAATTGGGATTATCAAAGCAGACGAAACCATGCGATACGACGAGCTGCTGACTACAGTCTTGTTTGTTGTTGCCATGGGGCCAGACTGCTATATGGACAAGGCAAAGTTTCCAACCGGGCCTTGGTGTCAAAAGGGTGATTTTGTGTTGACTAGACCCAACGCAGGCTCACGTTTACAAATTCACGGCAGAGAATTCCGCATCATCAACGACGATTCAGTTGAAGCTGTTGTAGAAGATCCCCGTGGTATCAAACGCAAAACTTATTAAGGAGCGTACATGTCACGATTTGGCGAAGAATACAAGTTCCCAGATGAGCAGGAACAAAAAGATCAGGTGGACGACGAGATCGAATTAGAGATCGAAGACGACACCCCGGAGCAAGACCGGAACAAAGACCCACTTCCCAAGGAAGTTAAAGAGGAGCTTTACAACGATGAGTTGGAAGACTACTCGGCCAAAGTAAAGAAAAAGCTGGTCCAACTCAAGAAGCTGGCACATGACGAGCGCCGGGAAAAAGAAGCGGCCATGCGTGAGCAGCAAGAGGCAGTTCACTTGACCCAGCGGGTGATTGAGGAGAACAAGCGCCTCAAGGCCACCCTCAATAACAGCGAAAAGAATGTACTCAGCTCCATCCAAAGAGCGGTAGATCTTGAGCTGGACGCGGCCAAAAAGGCTTACCGCGAGGCTTATGATTCCGGGGATACTGACCGAGTCATGGAGGCTCAGGAGCGCCTGACTGAGATATCGCTCAAAAAAGACAAAGTCAAAAACTTTAAGCCGCCCGCTTTACAGACCGAAGAATATGAGGTACAAACGGCACCAAGACAACCCGAGCCCATCGCTGTTGACCCAAGCGCCCAAAGTTGGCAAAAGAGGAACCAGTGGTTTGGTGAGGACAAGTTGATGACAGGCATGGCCATAGCCCTGCACGAACAACTTAAAGAAGAGGGTGTTGTCCTTTCTTCACAAGAGTATTACCGTCGCATTGATGAAACGATGCGATATAGGTTCCCAGAGAAATTTGAGAACGAAAAGCCCGAGGGAACTCGCGGCACAAGACCTAGCTCGGTGGTGGCGTCAGCCAGCCGCAGCACAGCATCAAAGCGAGTTCGATTGAGCACAAGCCAGCTGAACCTTGCTAAAAAACTTAACTTAACTCCTGAGCAATATGCGAAAGAGTTACTCAAATTGGAGGCCTAAATGGCTGAAAACAGAAAACCAAGAGAGCTTGCCGAGCGAGTAATCACAGAACGCCCTAAACAGTGGCAACAAGCTGAACTTCTTCCTGAGCCGGACAAACAGCCAGGATACGATTACAGATGGGTTCGGGTATCAGTTTTAGAAAAAGTTGACCAGCGCAACATTACCGGCAAGTTCCGGGAAGGTTGGGAGCCGGTGGCAATCGAAGAACAACCCAAATTTCAACTTTTGATCGACCCCGATAGTCGATTTAAAAATAATATCGAAATAGGTGGGTTATTGCTTTGCAAGTGCCCGTCTGAGTTTATGGAACAGCGAGATTCACATTTTGCAAAAGTTACACAAGCCCAGACAGATGCTGTAGACAATAGCCTAATGCGTCAAAGTGACCCGAGGATGCCACTCTTCCGAGAGAACAAGTCGTCGACAAGCTTTGGCAAAGGTGTTTAATTCAAGGAGTCCTTAAATGGCTTATCCCGTTGTATCAGCTCCGTATGGGCTGTTGCCGCAGAATCTGATTGGAGGTCAAGTATTTGCTGGTTCTACCCGCATGTACAACATCCAGTACGGTTATGCGACCGACATCTTCTATGGTGATTTTGTTGTTCTATCCCGTGGCTTTGCCACACGCGCCACAGTCGATACCGGCACTGGTTTGAACCAGACCGTTGGTATTTTCTTGGGCTGTACATACACTAACCCCACAACCAAGCAAAAGTTGTTCTCTCAATATTGGCCCGCAAGCACCGCTGCCGGTGACTGCCAAGCCTATGTTTACGATGATCCTGATGCTGTGTTCAAGGCTGTTGTTTGTTCTGCTACAACCGCTGTCGCTTCTGGCGCTATGGCGATGATTGGCACTAACCTGTCAGCCATCAACAATACCGGTAGCACAAATACTGGCAATTCCGCCAATGCCGTTTTAGCTCCAACTAACACTCCTGTAACTACCACTTTGCCTTTGCGTATGGTTGGTCTGGTTACGGATACCGCAGTTTCGTTGGGTACAGCTACTTTCAGTACGGGTACAACTACCCTGACCGTGAGTGCTCTGCCTTTCGCATTGCCAGTTGGTACGGACGTTTCTGTGTTGACTACTAGTGGTCAAGTTGCACAGACAGGTTCTTTTGTAGATACCGCAGCCTCCGCAGGCGCAACTTCTGTTGTGCTGAACCAAGCCGCCACATTCACATTGAATTCTGGTGTTTACACATCGACCGTGGTGTTCACTCAGTATCCTGAAATCTTGGTTAAATTTAACCAAGGCTTGCATGGTTACTACTCTGCCACTGGCGCATAAGGAGCAACTAAATGGCTATTTCACGCGCACAACTGCTTAAAGAGCTGTTACCCGGACTTAACGCTTTGTTTGGTTTGGAGTACTCCCGCTACGGCGAAGAGCACAAAGAAATCTACGAAACAGAGACATCTGAGCGTAGCTTTGAAGAAGAAACCAAATTGTCTGGATTCTCTGCTGCACCAGTCAAGAACGAGGGCTCTGCCATCGCTTATGACAATGCACAGGAAGCCTGGACTGCTCGCTACAACCACGAAACCATCGCCCTGGGTTTCTCACTGACCGAAGAGGCCATTGAGGATAACTTGTACGACAGCTTGTCTGCTCGCTACACCAAAGGCCTGGCCCGTGCTATGTCGTATACCAAGCAGGTCAAAGCTGCTGCTGTTCTGAATAACGGTTTCTCTGCTGCGTATACCGGCGGTGATGGCGTTGCTCTTTTCAGCACTGCTCACCCGCTGGTTAATGGTGGCACCAACAGCAATCGCCCCTCTACAGCTGCTGACTTGAATGAAACTTCGTTGGAAAACGCTGTTATTCAGATCGCCGCTTGGACAGACGAGCGCGGCCTGTTGATTGCAGCCAAGCCTAAGAAGTTGATTGTTCCTCCATCATTGCAGTTCGTTGCTACCCGTTTGCTGGAAACCAGCTTGCGCGTCGGCACTACTGATAACGATGTGAATGCACTTAAGAACAATGGCTCGATTCCTGAAGGGTATACCCAAAACCACTTCTTGACCGATACCAATGGCTGGTACCTGACTACTGACGTACCCAACGGTATGAAGCACTTTGTCCGTACTCCGCTGGCTAACAGCATGGACGGCGACTTCGACACCGGCAACGTGCGTTACAAGTCCCGCGAGCGTTACAGCTTCGGTTGGTCTGATCCTTTGGGAATGTACGGCTCCCCTGGTTCGTCCTAATGAGAAGGGGGCCTTGTGCCCCCTTTTCTTTTAATGTATATTGGCTTCGGGGTAATTCCGCCCTATTCACACACAGGAGTACACACATGAATCCATTTGAATTGCGCTTCCAAATGCTGCAAACAGCCCGTGAGATGCTTGAATCAGAGTATCACGCCAAGAAATCGCATGATGAACCCGCGACTTGGCCTACTCTTGAGCAAGTTTTAGAACGAGCAAAAGCGTTAAACAGTTTTGTAAGCGAGAAATGATAAAGGGGGCCTTGTGCCCCCTTTTCTTTTGGTGTATATTGAAGACATCCCGAGACTCATCGGTGTATCAAACAGGCTCGGCTGACCTCATGCAGATTGATACACTACAACGCATGTATAGGAGATCCTCATGGGATTCGCAACTCACCTTGGCCCTTGGTTGTTGGGCACTGTTAAAAATACAACTGGCACTACCGCAGGCACTATCCGTAATATGGGGGCAACGATTGTTTCTCAGTCGTACACCGTAGCTACAGCCACTATCTTGGCATCCCCAGCCGCAGTACAAATGTTTACTTTGCCTGCTGGCGCACAAATTATGCGTTTTGATATTTATGTAATTACTGCTTTAACTGGCGCTAGTAATTGCGGCGTTGTAATCGGTACATCGGGTACATCCAACTTCTACATGACTACGCTGAACACTGGAACATCAGTGGTTCAAGTCTCTCCTGCAACGATTGCTGCGGCTACCGTTGCTTCTAAGACCAACAACGTAGGAACAACTGACGCAATCATCTACGGTACGTTCACAGCAGCTACTGCTGATGCAACTGCGGGTTCAATCGTTGTGTCGGTTACATACACTGTCCGTGACTCTGACGGTTCTGCTAACCCAACCGCCACTCAACAATAATTGATCTGGGGGGCTTCGGCCCCTTTTTAAAAGGAGATTGATTATGCCAATGCAGACGGATGTACAAGCGGCGCACTTAAGTGCGGCGGGTTCTTACTATGTAGGACGCACACGGTTGAAGGGTATTGTTGTCAGTCCTAAAGCCAGCACAGCCTCAACATTTGAGATTAGAAACGGAAGCGCTACAGCAGCCGTTCTTTACACAATGGATATTGCAAGTCTTGCAACGCCAAACACGTTCTATGTCTTAATTCCCGGCGAGGGTATTTTGGCCTCTACGGGGCTACATTTAACAACAAGTGTTGGTACGGTAACAGGTATCACAATATTCTATGGCTAAGAAGACTCCCTCCCTTGCGATTGGTCGCGGTGAAAAGCTACCAGCTTCAAAGGGGGCGGGCTTGACTGCCAAAGGCCGTGCTAAGTACAACGCAGCAACAGGAAGCAACTTAAAGGCTCCACAGCCCCAAGGCGGCCCGCGTAAGAAATCGTTCTGCGCTCGTATGTCCGGTATGCCCGGCCCGATGAAAGATGAAAAAGGTAAGCCTACCCGCAAGGCGGCTTCTTTAGCAAGATGGAAATGTTAGGAGTAAATCATGGATGAAGACTATCAATTACCCAACGAAAATTCTTTCAGAATAAGCAAAGATGCGGCGGGCAATCCTGTCTATACGCACAATAATGTTGCTTTGCCCAAAGACGTTTTTGACCAAAGAAGTCAGGCGTCTACAAATGCAATCAATGCCATGGATCAGGCCTCTAAAAATGAAATCAATGCCATGAGAAATAGCGTTACGCCCGGTTTTGATGATGATCCAGACATGATGGCTATGCAAGCAAAGGTTCAGGCAAAACAAGCCGCAATCCAGGCCGCAAAGAAGCCAATCAAAAAAGCAAAAGGTGGGGCAATTAAAAGTTCGGCTTCTAGGCGTGGCGACGGCATTGCCCAGCGCGGCAAAACAAAAGGGCGGATGTGCTGATGGACCTAAACACAATCTGGTCAGCTGCACTGTCTCTTGCAATGGGGGCAGTGTGGTTCTTCATTCGTGAAAAGTTTGAAGAGCTGTCCCGCCTAAGTATTTTGTTGAACAAAACACGCGAGGAGATTGCCCGTGATTACGCAACTAACGCAGAAGTGCAGAGAATTACTGACCACATTGACCAGCGCTTTAACCGGCTTGAAGCAAAAATTGACCAGCTTATTCAAGCGGGGAAGTGATGCCGAGCACAAGTAAGAAGCAACACAATTTCATGGAAGCCGTGGCCCACAGCCCGGAATTTGCCAAGAAAGCAGGAGTCCCACAGTCTGTGGGCAAAGAATTCAGCAAGGCCGACAAAGGCAAAACATTTAAAAGAGGTGGTGAGATGGCAGAATCTAAAGCAATGATGAAGAAAGAAGTTTCTTTCATGAAGAAAAAAGGCGCTCCCGCCTCTATGCTCAAGCATGAATCTGCTGAGATGGAAGGCATGAAAAAGGGCGGCAAGATCAAGAAGATGGCTATGGGCGGTATGACTGCTCCTGCGCCAGCTGGTGCCCCTATAGACCCCCGTAAAGCCGCCATGATTGCCAAGGCAATGCGCGGTCGCCGTCCAGGTATGGCGCCAGCTGCTGCAATGCCTCCTGCTGCTCCTGGTATGAAAAAAGGTGGAGCTGTCTATACCCGTGCAGCTGATGGCGTAGCATCTCGCGGCAAAACCAAGGGCACCCAGATCAAGATGGCCATGGGCGGCAGCACCAAGAAATATTGTTAATTTGACTATAACAGTAGTTACAGTGGAGTAATCATGGGACGCTTTACAAGACATGGAATGGACGATCAACCGCTTGAGGGTGGCGGTCGTGGCGGCGGTGGCGGAAGTGGAGTAGGCGCTAAAATTGCAGGCGCTGGAATAACCGGCGCTGTACTTGGAACCGCTTATAAAGGGCTGGAAAAAGCGCAAAATAGGGCTGATACCGCTCAAGCTGAAAAAAACCAAAAAGAAAAACAAATGGTTCAAGAAGCTGACGATGCCAAGATGCAGACCAAAAAAGACAAGGCCTACAACGCTGCTAAAACCTATCCTGAGAACTTTGCAAAAGGCGGAACTGCATCTTCTCGCGGGGATGGCATTGCCAAGCGCGGTAAAACGCGCGGAAAGATGTGTTGATATGAGAGTTTCACGCGGCATGGGGGATATCAATCCCTCTAAGATGCCTGGTTCAAAGCGTAAGGCTCGCCGGGATAATACAGACTTCACTGAGTACGCTAAGGGTGGTGAAGTTTGGGATAAGCCGCGACCTGACTCTCTTGGCGCCCCCAAGAAGCTATCTCCAGGCAAAAAAGCTAAAGCCAAAGCGGCAGCCAAGGCAGCTGGTCGGCCATATCCTAATTTGATTGACAACATGAGGATGGCTAAATGAGCACTACAGGCTCAACAGCATTCAACATGGACTTTACGGAGCTCGCTGAAGAGGCTTGGGAACGTGCTGGCCGTGAGATGCGTAGTGGATACGACTTGCGTACAGCGCGTCGGTCAATGAACCTGATGACCATTGAGTGGGCAAATCGCGGGCTGAATATGTGGACTATTGAGCAAGGCATGTTCACCATGACGCCTGGTCTAAACACATACGCCCTGCCATCTGACACCATAGACCTGTTAGACCATGTTATTCGCACCGGTGCCAATGTGGCCTCTACCCAGGCCGACCTGAGCATTACCAGGATCAGTGTGTCGACCTATGCCACCATCCCAAATAAACTGACCCAAGGTCGCCCTATCCAAGTTTGGATTCAACGTCTATCTGGTGAAGTTAACCCTACCGACTTGGCTTTAAACGGCGCAATAACAGCCACTGATACAACAATTACGTTGGACTCTGTTGTTGGTCTGGCTGCCTCCGGCTACATCCGACTGGATACTGAAGACATTTACTACACTTACATTGATGGCAATTCTTTGGGCGGTGTATTTCGCGCGCAGAACAATACAACGGCAGCAACACACATAACCTTGACTGCTGTTTACGTTCCGCAGCTGCCCGCTGTAACTGTTTGGCCAACCCCAGATTCATCGCAGACTTACCAGTTTGTTTATTTCCGCTTGCGTCGGATTCAAGATGCAGGTAGCGGTATCCAGACCCAGGACATGAACTTCAGGTTCTTGCCGTGCATTGCTGCTGGCCTGGCCTACTACATAGCCATGAAACAACCAGAACTGCAAGGCCGTATGGATATGCTCAAGGCTATCTACGACGAACAGTTCAACCTAGCAGCAGGCGAAGACCATGAGAAAGCCACCTTGCGCTTGGTGCCTCGCATGGCCTTTATTGGCGGAGGCGCTATTTAATGACAACGCCATACGCATCAGGTAAATACTCAATTGCTGAGTGTGATCGGTGCGGGCAGAGATATAAACTTAAGCAGCTCAAAGTTGAAATCATCAAGACAAAGCTGTACCAGCTAAAGGTTTGCCAATCCTGTTGGGATCCTGACCAACCTCAGTTGCAGCTTGGCATGTATCCAATCAATGATCCACAGGCTATTTATCAGCCAAGACCGGATACCACCTATGTGGCAGCAGGTGTTAACTTGAGTGGATATCCAACCGGTGGATCGCGGGATATTCAATGGGGATGGGCGCCAGTTGGTGGTGCGCAGCAATTTGACAGCGTTTTGACGCCAAACTACTTGGTGGCAACGGCAAGTGTTGGTACAGTCGCTATATCGGTAACATAGGAGTTAAAAATGGACAAGAAACAAGTGAAAAGAATTGCTGATGTTGAAGCAAAAAAAATAGTGAAGGGTCACGAAGGCCGTATGCACAAAATGGCAAAAGGCGGTGTGACCACTGACCAAATGAAAGCTGTTGGGCGTAATATGGCCCGCGCTAATAATCAAGGGAGCAAGTAATGGCCAAGTTCAGCGACAAACGAATGGGTAAAGAAGTTGGTGATGCCCGCGTCTACGCAAAGCCCCATACTATGTCTGGTGGCGCTGCTAAGACAGATGTGCCCACAGAAAGTGGCGCTCAATTCATGACCCAAATGAACCCGTCAGTTGGCGGGATTAGCAAGGGAAACTACCCGGCCACTAAAACCGACGGCATTAAAATGCGCGGCACTGGTGCAGCTACAAAGGGTGTGATGTCTAAAGGCCCAATGGCTTGAGATTTACATGACATACACCGAACTGATCACCGCTGTTTCTGATTACTGCGAAAACACGTTCCTAAATACTCCGTCACAACCGGATATGGATACGATGATTCGTCAGGCGGAGCAGCGCATTTTCAATTCTGTTCAGGTAGCGTATTTTAGAAAAAACATGCTTGGGACTTTGACAATTGGCAATAAGTATTTATCCACACCAGATGATTTTTTGTCGCCATATTCTTTGGCTGTCATTGAGGACTACGGCACAGCTCAGGAAAATTATCTTTTCTTGCTGAACAAGGATGTAAACTTTATCCGAGAGGCGTATCCAGGCCCTGCCGATACTGGACTTCCTAAGCATTATGGAATCTTTGGCCCTACAACAACAGCTGGTCCAACCCCAGCCATTACCAATGAGTTGACGTTAATTTTGGGGCCATCGCCTGATGCAACTTACAAAGTTGAGCTGCACTACTATTACTATCCAGAATCCATAGTAGATTCAACTACTGGCCATTCCTGGTTAGGCGATAACTTTGACATTGCGCTTTTCTCCGGCACCATGATGGAGGCAATCACTTATATGAAGGGTGAGCCTGACCTGGTTGCGCTGTACAAAACACGGTACGAAGAGGCTATGTTCCTGCTTAAGAACTTGGGTGATGGCAAACAACGTATGGATGCATACCGCGATGGCCAGGTTAGGAATCCCGTCATATGACAATTGTTCAAACTCAAACCACCAGCTTCAAAAAGGAGCTGTATCAGGGCATCCACGATTTGGACACAGATGTGCTCAAGATTGCCTTATACACAGCCAACGCGGACTTGAACGCAAGCACAACAGCCTACAGCTCATCCAATGAAATCACGGGTACTGGATATACAGCTGGCGGCCAGCTTATTTCAAATGTAGTGATTAGTTCAGAAAATTACACGGCTTATGTAAGCTTTGATAATCCATACTGGAGCCCCGCCTCATTCACAACCAGGTGCGCGTTGATCTATAACGTCACAAAAGCAAACCGCTCAATTGCTGTTTTAGACTTTGGATCAGATAAGACTTGTACAGCAACATTTCTCATTACGATGCCAGCAAACACGGCAACAACAGCACTTATTAGGAGTTCAAATTGATCGTAACCACAACCAAAGGCGACATGGATGACTCTCTGCTTGAAAAGCGGGAAGGCGCAGTCGATAATGACAATGAACTCACCACATGGGTTGAGTAT
>Ga0181349_1000678_pt1 | contig 14612 bp, 8 predicted proteins | sample Su13VDMM110SD_FD_130106 | JGI IMG/M metagenome (GOLD analysis project Ga0181349, IMG submission 130106) | Freshwater viral communities from Lake Michigan, USA - Su13.VD.MM110.S.D | ecosystem: Environmental > Aquatic > Freshwater > Lake | place: USA: Michigan | collected 2013-07-16 | reverse complement strand
CCTTGTGTGGTAGTAACAGGTGCTTCAGGAGTTACAGACAACTCAATTGGTTGCGACACTTCATCAGGTATACCTACTACTTCTTGAGCAGTAGTGATAGTTTCAGAAGGAGTTACTTCTTGCGTACCTTGCTCGGTAACGACTTCACCTTGGGCGTTTCCTTCGCCCACTTCTTGCAATCCCAATTCGGGTTGTTCTGTGCGTAGCACGCTTTCATCTGCTGTTTGCTCTTGAATGGCATTTGTTTTAAATTTTTCGTTAATACTATTCATTGTTTCTTGGTCATTATTAACCACAATTTTCATAGCTTTCAATTCCTCTTGAGTTTTATCTTTTAACTCATTAAGGAACTCATCTTTTGTATATTGTTTATCGTCAATAATGTATTCAGCTGATGGCTTTTCACTTAGATTAGTTAATTCATTATTTATCTCTGTAATTCTATTTTTTGCTTTTACAACTAACGCAGGATCTTTACCTTCAACAAAATTATCTAAGTCTCTTTTTTCCTTTAAGAGATTCATAGCTTCTTTTTGCTGTTCGGTAGTTAAACCATCAGGTAATCGTCTATAAAGACCTACTGAATTTCTATAATTATTTAGTCGTTCTTTAGCTTCTTTCTCTGTTATTATTCCTTGAGTTATTTTTTCTTTTAAACTTGCAATATATGCGCTTTGAAGCTTGGTATCATTAGCCATATTGGCAAATGTTTCAAATGTAAGGTTATCCATCTTTAAGAATCCTTTTTTAGAATAAGCAGCACTTATTCCTGAAGGTACACCTAAAACAAAACCTCCAACAGCTTCTTGAGCACCTGCCACTGCAACGTTTCTAATAAAGTCTGATATAGAGTCAGGAGTATTAAACATATCCTTACCCTTGATTTCGTCATACAGAACTTTGAATCCTGTTTCTGTAACTTCTTGAGCGGCTCCTGTTTCAAATTCAGCAACACCTGCGGCAGTCATAATAAGTAAACCTCTACCTAACTTAGATTTAATTTCATTCTCTACTAACTCTCTAAAAGTTTTCGCAGTAACACCGGTTCCTGCTCTACCTAATGCAGACATAGTAAGGCTAGTTATAACTCCTTTGCTTGCCATTATATTTCTTAAACCATAAGCTTCTAATACAGCACTTGTAATACCAATTGGTAAAGTAATTGCTAATTTTTCGTTTTCTGTAATGTTTGCAAACTCAGGATTGTTCTCCATCTCTACAGCCAATCCATCTGCAATTTGAGTATACATCTGCGCTGTTCTTTGTGCCCAACCTGCGGGTCCTGCTCCTCCAATCATAGCCGGTAATGACTTTGCAACACCCAATATTGCACCTCCCCAAAATCCTTGTTGTTTTAAGTCAGAGAATTCTTTTGTAGTAGCTGCATCTCCTAATATCTCTCTATTACCAATTCTTATATATGGAAGTGTTCTTGACTTTATATCTTTTTTGATATAGTCATCAATTCCATCTTCCCAATCATCTAATTGGTCTTCAGTAAGAGTTTTTTTCCACTGTTCTACCGTTTGATTTTCAGAAGGTCCTTTAACACCAATTTTTTTAGCAACATCAATAGACGCATTTTTTAAATCTTTAGGACTCAAACCAAATCCTGCAGGCGCTATTTCTGTAGCTATATCAGTAACAAGACTTGATGTACCTGCAGATATACTACTAAACCCTTCATTAATAGAGTTCCAAATAGCTCCTCCCCAACTACCTTGTTTTGATTTTGCTATAGAGTATTTTCCTACAGCAGCATCTAATATTTTACTTTTTTGCTTTATTGTTTCTTCCTCTTGAAGAATAGATTTTATTTCTTCGTTTAAAGATAATCTTTGTTGCTCTAGTTCATTTAATTTTTCTTGATTAGTATTTGACGATAAATTAGCTATTTCTTTTTCAAACTGAGATTTTTTAATTAAAAATTGCTTTTGCTTTGCATTTAAGGCAGTTACTTGATTAGAAATAATTTTAACAGAATCGTCTACTTGCTTTTCAGAGTTGAATTTTTTATCCTGTTCTCTCATTGTTTTTTCAAGAACAAAAAGCCCCTTGGCGGGTGTATTATCTTTTATGAATTTTTTAAGAACTTCAGATTCAGATTTTGATGTTTCATCTTGCCAATTATCTAATGATATTTCAATAGTCTTTCCATTAGGAGCTATTGCTTTTACATAGTCTCTTCCGGCTCTTGCTTCTTCAAACTTAAATCCTAAGTCTCCGAATTGATATTGAAGTTTTGGAACAACAAATGATTCTGTCTTATTAATTAACTCAGTATCTATAGAACTTAATCTATCTTTAAGATATTGGCTTTCATCTACCCTTGGTTTAATATTTAATTGATTATCAAATATATCTCCGTATTTTTTTCTCTCTATCTCTAAAGCTTTATTCTCTTTATAAATCTTTTCTAGTATTTTTTTAGGTTCTTTTTGATTAGGCAATAAAGGATTTCCCGACATATCTGTCGGTTGTTTTTTATTGATATTATTTAAGTCTTGAGTAGTTAAACTAAACTTTTTGTTGCTAATAGGTGGCGTAACCGATGAACCATCTGCCGAAGGTGATACCGTAGTACCTGCTTGAGGTTCCTGCTGTTCGATTGATGCCAAAGAATCTTTTTTTTTTGGAGCAATAGCTCCTCCTAAATTAAATTCAGGAAATTTAGAAAATAATTCATTCTCAGTTTTATATTTACCACTATTTGAAGTAGCCACGAAATCTTTTAAAACTTGAATATCATATCCTTTTAATTCAGGAAATTTTGACATTAAAGTTTCTTCGTCAGCGTACTTACCACTATTTGAGGTGGCTACAAAATCTCTAAGTGCTTGTCTTAAATCCGGCATAATTTGTTTTTTATCTTGGGTTTCCTCCTTGTATTGTTCCTCCTGATTGTGTTGTTTTGTTTGGCCAAACTTTACTGTAATTTTGACCCGCTGAATGGTCAATAATAAATTGATTAATAAAATCTACATTATCTAAATTATCTACATCAATCCAATCTGAAGTTACGCCATCAGGAGCTTTTATTTTAATTTGGTCTGTAATTCCTAATCCTGTATCTTCTTTAGCTTCAAATGTATATCCTAATTTACGATATATTGTTTCTAATTTTTTAGATGTAGCTCTTGCTTTATTTTCAATTATATTAGATTGAGTATTTTTAGTAACATATTTTGTTACATCATCTGTATAGTCAATATCATTACTTGCTTGTACTTGTCTTCCAACTTTTACTCCACCAAACTGTCTTTGATCTTCGCTCATTACCGCATTTGGATTTCCTCCTTGATTACGTTTCATTACCTCATCAATATTGTCAATTCCATGAACTTCATTCCCAAGTTGGTTCCATTGTCTAAGAGTTGTTCTACCTGAATCGTAATTTATAGTTCTGTTTTTAACAGGATCGCTATAAATAAATGTTATTTTATTTGGAACAGTAAAGTCCATATCTATCAATCCTTGCTGTTTAGACAAATCAGAACCTATTATAGCTTCTGCTTCAGCTCTTTTAGTTTCAGGAGTTGTTGCTTTAAATATATTACCCCAAGATGATGCTATATTCTCTTTTTGTTTTTGTAAAACTCCTCTATCTACATCTGCTTGAGTAGGAACTTTCCTTTGGTCTTGTATTTGACCGCCAATATCTATTGTTTCCTCGTATTTATATCTCTCTCTCATTCTATTAAGAGTAAAATCAATAGCATCTTGTTCTTGTTCTTTAGATACTACAATATTATATCCTTGGTTAGGAATAAAAACTCTTAATATTTTACTAGGGTCTCTTTTAGCTTCATTCTCATCATTTGTAGTGGTATATGCTTTACCATTACTTGCAACTTTTTTAGTATCAATTAATATTGATGCTATATTTGATGGCTCACCAATCATTGATCTAGCTTGCTCTAATTCTGCTTCTCTAAATTGAAAAGCTGCAGGATCCTCACTTTTTCTTGACCTTATATCTTCAATAGTCATAACTTGTCCTTGCTTATTATATGTAGCACTGATAGCTTTAGCTCTCTTCTCTACACCTAATGATTTCACATAAGTGTTTACTTGGTCTTCTATTTTATTGTGATTTATCTTATTGGCTATCAAACCATTTAAAGCATTTACAGAAGTTATATTCTCTAATTTCTTTACTTTTTGACCATCAACTTCAGTTTCCACTTCTTTCCCCATCATAATATTTCCTTCTTGAGACATAGTAAATCCTAATGTTTCTAAGTTTCCATAGGTTTCTGCGAAGCCAATGTTTTCAGCAGTAAGAACAGATAACTCTTTATTTTTTATACCTTCCATTGTGCTTCCATAATCTTCTTGATAGATTTTGAATGCATTAAAACTTAAATCAATAGTATCTAAAGCGTTTTGTTGGTATATAAGCCAATCCCTAGGGTCTAAATCACCGGCCTCCATCTTTTTCTTCATCATTAATATATTCTTGCTAACCATATCAGACATTTGCAATGCTTTTTTTCTTACGCTAACATCAGCGCCAACAGGCGCGTTTGCAGCAAATTTTAAAGCATCTCTAGCAACTTTATCTAAAGCATCTTTCTTTTCTTGACGAAGTTTCATGGTTTCATCAAGCATGTCAGTAGTATACTGACTTACTTCACGCCAATCAACGTATGCATCTGCATTCCTTTCTGCATAACCATAATATGTTCCTGCCATAATTTATTCTATATTAAATGTATTCGCCAAAACTATCTTGGTTTTTATATAAATTAAATGGATCGTATTGAGATTTAGATCTTCTATCTCTATTTTCATTTTGTACTATTTTTTTATTACCTGCTCCACCTGCTCCATCTGCTCCACCTGCTCCGTCTTTTCCATCTTTTGATCCGTTTCCATATAATTTAACCGTATTAAGACCCATCTGAAGTGTATCAGCGGCTCCTTTTACCCCTGCCTCCATGTATTGTGCTTTAGCCTCTTGAGCGTCTCTTGCCGCTAACTGAGCACCTTCAACTTCTCCTAAATCTAATTGAACATTTAAGTCTCTTAAACGGCTTTCTTCGTCTATTATCTCTTTTTCAATATCGGTAAGCTCTTCACCCATAGCAGTTCTTATAGCTCCTTGAGCTTCGTTCTGAGCCATATATACCTTACCGGCTGTTGTCTGAGCTCCTCTATCCGACTCTTGACCTGCTTGAATAATTTGAGAACCTGCCGATAAAAGTGACTCTCTCTGTAGTTCGAATGGTTCTTTTTTGATTCCTCTTTCTTTAGCATAATTTATCTCAAGTCTTCTACGAGCATCTGCCATTGCTTTCTTCGCTTTAGCTTCTGCTTGTCTTTGTAGTCCACTTTGTTCTGCTGCTTGCATAAAAGACATAACTGTTGATCCTGCCGATATAGCTAATCCTCCTATTGCTATTGCTGTTGCTAGTGCCATATTATAATAATTTTATCATTTCACTTGTGTATGTATCTCCTTTGACATATCCAAGGTCTTCATACGTTTTTATTAAACTATTGTTTTTTATAAGAGCGTAAGCGTAACTTGCGCCTGAATTTTTAGCGATATTACTAAGAGATGAAATTAATAAAATAATAGCTTCTCTTCTTTTGTCTTTCATCTTATATTCTTTGTTTGATATAATCCAATCAACCCAAGATACATCTGAATTTGTAACATATATAAATCCTGCACACACAGGAGTTTCTCCATCATATACAATAATACCACCTGTGCCGTTGTCGGGAAGAAAGTTTCTTTTAGGCGGCTCCCAACCCCATTGAACCCACCAATCTACTAAGATGTTGTGGTAATCACTTTCATTAAGATTTCTAATAGTTAATTCCATATCGACACAAAGATATTAAATTTAAGGGAAACTTTTCATTACATTTGATTGTACTGAAAATAACTCAACTTTTCCATTAGATCCATTCTCAAGTGTAAATGTACAATAATGTCCTAAAACGCCATGCGATTCAGCTACTGAATTTTTCACGAATAAGAAGTAATTCACATTTCCCGGTATTGGAGTAGTTAATGGAGTTAGCATATTATTGTTTACAACGATTTGGTTTAAACCCGATGGATAGTCTATATTTATATCAATTACAGGTCCTGCAAATTGAAGATTTGCTCCAAAATAAACATAGTCTCCAACACTTATAATGTTTCCAATAGATACCAATGGATTGATGCTAAAGTTTACTTGAGCGTTATTTGTTCCATTACCTACAACTGTTAAGCTATTTCCGATACCATTTACACTTCTAAGTGCAAGTTGTCCATTAGAGTTATTTCTAACAAAAGCATAATAAGATGCCTCTTTCTTTTCAAACCAAGATTGGTCTATAAAACCTGAAAACTGTAAGTCTGTCTGAAGAGTTACTCCCCAAGGAGCATCACCTTCAAGATTTATGGTCTTAAATAATTTGTTCTCAAGTACAGCATTATTAAACACGCTAGTAACTTTCGATGGCTTAAACGCATTAAGTGATTTATTCGGAGGCACTACATGGTCTACTTTATCCCACCATTCCTGATAAAAAGTATTTCTAGCCACACCGGTATTGTGTCTATAAAGATTTCCCCCCTTGAAGGTGTAGAAATAATTATTCATTCCAATCATCCAATCAGGCTCGTAAGAGTAAAAAGATACCCAACCTGCAACTGCTTCGCTATATGATAATGTATATGTCATGGTTTATTTTTATGGTGGTGGTGCTTCACAAACATCTATCACTGTTATATATCCTACTGAGTTTATTTGAATAATATAAGTATCTGTCAATGGATCACAGATAGCTACATAAGCTAAGTAATACAAATCTCCTCCATCAAATGGATTTGATAGATTGTCAGTATTACATGCTATGTTTCCTGTCTCAATAACACATCCTGCGTTTCCAAGTATATAAAACTCAACATCAGGAGTTTCTAAATTACAAATATCAACTGTAGTTGAAGTTCCATCACTTCTGTAAGAAAGAGTAAGTCCAATTTCTCCACAATTTATTTGAGAAAGTCCATCAAATGATATTATTTCTAAGTAATATATAGATACATAATTTTCTAAATATATATTGTTTTGTGTTACAATATCCCCATCAGCGTTTATATAAGTAATACTTCCTCCATTAGGATGTGCCGGATCTCCTTCTTCCCAAATACCTTCAAAGCATTGTACCTGAACTTCACAAGTAGGGCAAGGAGCAGCAGTCAAAAGTACTCCTCCTGACTGCTCTCTTGATATTGTTCCATCTGAATAGAATCCATCAGGAGCTATATTTAAAAGATTTGAATCTAAATATACTGCTGTGGCTAATGATAAATCAGCTGCGTTTAAATAAAATGTTGAATTTATTGCCATATTCTATTTATTATAAAAGACATCCACATGAATCAAATTCTATTGTAACAAATACATTACTACAAGTAGGATATCCGACACTACAAATATACACATTACTTTCTGCACCTAAAGATTGTTCTTCGTAAATTCCACTTGAGTTATAAAATCCTACTAACACACTAGATAGAGTTGGATTTGATACTAAAAATGTATTACTTGGAGATTCACATGTAATATTACAAGCACAACATACATCTATTGCTGATATTCCAAAGCATAAAGACACTTCTGTAGAACAAGCATTACAAGGCTGTTGAGGTAATAAAACTCCATCAACCAATTTTCTAACTATACCATCTATTGAATAGAAACCATTTGGTGCAGTAATATAACTGCCCTCTGAATCTACAAACACATTTGTTGCTGTATTAAATGAAGAAGTGTTAATATAATAATCTCCATTTGTACAATCACAACAAGCATCTATAACATTTAATGCAAAACAAAGTTCTACAAGAACAAAATCTCTAAAGTCCCAAATTAAATATAGATACTCTCCGTTTGAACTTGCAGGAACCACAAAGTCTACATAATACAATGGAGCAGCACCTGCATTAGGAGTAGCAATAGTAGATGCTGACACTAATGCATTCATATCTACACTGTTGTTTTCATACAATGTAGATGTTCTTAAGAACCTAAATTTATCTTGAGCTATATTAAATACATAATTATCAGGAACTATAGCGTTTGTTAATAATCTCATATCGCTAAACTCAGGAGGGAAACCACCTGTTCCAACAAATCCCGATGTGGCATTATATCTTGAAACAAGAGGACTTGATGTTCCACTTGCAAATAATACTAAATTAGATAAAAGTGGACCTACAAAATCTCCGTTTTCATATCTATATTGAGTATGTATTGTTTTCCCTGAATCAGAGTTGTTCGTTAGTACAACTTCAATTATAGTCATTGGCTCTGACTGAACACAATTAGCAAGTATAGTAACAACCATATCTCCTGTATATTTTAACGTAATTTCAGCAGTTTCAATAGATACATTATCCTTATTAAAGAAAATACTTCCACTTAGATTTGTTGGTACTGAAGTTACAACTACTCCATTGTAATTTACACTTACTGTAAGGGTTTTACCTGCTTCAATATTTATAAAGTTCCAACTAATTTCAGTAAGACCAACAAGAGGACCTAAATCTACACAATATACAAATGTTTTTAATATATCAGGAGGAGCAAGTGATAGTGTAAATGTTTGAGATACACCACAAGCTAAACACTGAGGATTTACAGGCAATAATCTGTCGTTTGATGATAAAACATATTCATTCATATAAGGATCGAAACCACCTAACTTTTGAGTGTTAAAAGAAGCGTTAAACGTATCTCTAAACCATGTTCTCATATTGGCTTCAGATACTACAACTAATTGTTCGTTTTGAGAATCTCCTCCTTTTAATTGAATAACAGCTCCACGTTTTACATCTGTAAAATATCTATCAAATCCCCATTGAATATAACTCTCAGGATTAAAACTTATTCCGTACTTCTCAGTACGTGCTATTTGCGTTCCTAAAACCTCAGGAGTGGCTGTAATTATACCTCCGGCACTTGCATCCGATAATAAGTTTTTCTCTGCTAAAACGTAAGATATTTTATCCTCTTGCAAAGTAAGAACATCTGTATTTCTTCCATCTAATAAAGATATCTCTCCAAACGATGCTTCACAATTTTTAAAGTTAGATAACCCTGCATTAAATTCGTTTAGTTTATTTATATTGCTTTCTCCATTATAAATACCACTATAAGTAATATCAGAGAACCTATCGGCAGCTTTGTAATCTTGAGCAGCAACAGTAGTTACTCTTTCTCCAAAATTAAAAGGCTTACCTACTATAGAGTCTCTAATTTTATAGCTCTCAACTCCATTACCAAAAGCAAAGCAGTTAAAGAACTGAGTGTCTACAATTGCAGGAATACCGCCTGCTATATCTTGGTCTTGAATGTTACCCATGTGATTACCATCAGCATCTATTTCAAATGACAATTCGTTTTCAAAAAATACGTCAGGCAAAGCATCAGAAGGTTCTGTTTCAAATATTACAACATTTTCAGATCTAAATACTTGTATGTCGGCAGTAATATAAATTCTACGAGATCGTCTGTAATTAGTCCCTCTACAACTAAATGTACTAGTAAACCAAATCTGCAGTTCATTTGTAACAGGGTCTCTGTAAAATCTCCAAAAATTTATATCGCCATTAGTCCATATTAACCTATATGCCTGACCTATAGCCGAAAACATAACACCACTTAATTCTAGTTCTGTTTCACTTATAACATTCAAGACTCGTCTATTTGAACCCGGCCCTGAAACTAATACACCCGGAACAACACCATCTGTTATAAATTGGGCAGTGCTGTTAATAAGTTTATTAGTGTCTAATGAAGTTACTGTCCCCAAAAGGTCATCACTTAATTTTCTATTATACCCCGGTATAAATACATTTGTTTCATTATCTCCTTTATCTGTTCCTGAATTTATTGTTAACTTAATATTGTCTCCAATAAACCACTCGTACATGTTGTCATAATCTGAATTAACAGTATATAATTTTTCTAAATTATATCCTCTAGGTGAACAATTACTAGGAGTTCCTTGTCTATTCCAATCTGTATACCATTGTATTTTACTTCCCGCAGGTATGCTATAGTCTACATAAGTCCAAGTAGGATTAGCAGGGTCTGTTCCTTCTATGTTCATTGGATAAGCCATTTGAAGATGGTCTCCACCACTTGCAAAATTTCTAATTTTACCCGGAGCTATTATTGCATTTTGTTCTTGAGTTAAATCAAAATTATTAGGAAATACTTTTATATATAATCCTGCAGGAATTTTTACATTTACATCAGGATCTGATTCTGTTGGTATTTCAAGAAAACCTGATGATTGTGCTGTTTTCTCAAGCACAGTAGTGTATACACAATTAAAAGTTGGACCTGTACTATCTGCCTTAATAATCAATCTATCCCCATTCTCAACCTTTTGCATATTCTCTCCTTCTAACAAAAGCCAACCTTCATTAGTCTCAGGATCTACAAAAAATATATTGCTATATACAGTCTCATATCCTTGAACATCAGGTTTAATAACAAACTTATATCTTGTTGCCCAAGCAGGTGCTCTTTGTGTAGCCGGTAAACCACTAGGTATAGTAACTTGAATACTATTTTTATTTGTAGAATACCCGCAAGGAACATATTCTGCATTAAAAGGACTCACCAATGCAGTTGTAGACCTATTGAACTCATCCATATATACAATACCTATCTCGTATCCTCTATTGCTATGAAGGCTTCTAGGATTTGCAATTTCTTGGAATATAGCTTGCGCATAAATTACTTGATAATACTCATAAACTTTTTTTGTAGGAGCATCAATATCATCTACATATTCCATGGCAGGAAGCTGAAAACCAATTACAGTACTTGCAGGACTTGTTATTATTTTAATAGGTTCTGATATCGCATCTATACCACTGCCGTATTTAAAAAAAACATTAGGCGAAGTTCCTAAATTTTGAGGTAATTCGCAATTGAAAGCATCTGTAAAAGTACTTCCGTTACAAGAAGTGTCTACTCCCGGTGTATTAGTTGATACAGGTAAAATATTTGCAACAGTACCTACTGCGTTTTCAAACTCAGCACTTGTGGCTAATTCATAAACAGAATCATAACTTGTAGTTAATAAAAAACTAAAGCTATAATCTACATTATTAGTTACTGTATCAGGAAATGTAACTGTCCCTGAAAAAGAAGAATGTGATATTGTTATATCTAAATTTATTGAAGAACCTTCAACCAAGTCTTTACCTGCTAAATCAAATGTTACTATTGAGTTATTAATAGGATTATTTATTTCAGAAGGGTCTATGTTATATATTCCATTTGCCGTGTCGTCTAAAAGAACACTGTTTCCTATAGGTAAAGAAATTAAATTAGTAGAATATTCAAGTCTTAAAGGAACGCCATTTTTATCAATCAAATTATATCCTTCAACATAGTTACCATACATCAATCTATTACCCATAATAGTTTGAGCTTTAGCAAAACGAGGCACGTTATCGTAAAGTCTTAATATTTCTGCTTCTGTTAATATTGTAAATATCTTACTATTATTAAAAGTAAATTGTTGAGTTTGGTAATCTCCAAAACCTGCCTCTGCTTTATCAATTTTTTGTATAATCTTAATTATATTATTCTCTGATTGCTTGAATAACAAATCAATCCCAACAACTAAAGGTCCTCCTGTATTATAATTAACTATTGCTGCGTTACAAAAATTAGTCATACCTTCATTTAAAACACTACTAATAGTAAAGCTAAATTGATTTGGAATAAATGCAGGAGCAGACCATTGAGATGTAGCAGAATACTCTCCATCTATATATCTGTATCTATAAGCAAAGCAAATAAATCTTGTCTCTAAATAATTCTCTTGGCCACTTGTTGCTATAGGCTGCACCATAGGAGCTTCAACAGGCGGTTTCTTTATAACAAGAATAGACTCAGGATTTAAAGCATCAATATTAGATACCGGGTTAGGGTAGTTTCTTTTTATGTTTATAAATCGTGGCGCATTATAATCATCAGTAAAAAACAAAAGATCTTCAATTATATTTACACCTGTGATAAGATATGATGGATTAAAATTTAAAGTTGTATTTATACCACCCCCATCATCTATACTAATAACGTGATATGTTGTTATATTAGTTAATACATTATGAGACATAATTAAATCAAGTTTATCTGTAGCTCCAACAGTAAATGTAGGATCATGAACAAACCAATATATTGTTTCTCTTGCACTATCTTGAATGGCACCAATACATTTAGCATTAATACTTAAAGGAGTTCCATCAGTATAAGCTAATTTAGTTAGCCAACTATTTCCATTAGTGTTGGTTATAACACCTACCTCAGAGTTCTCTGTAGAACCCATCCTAATATTCATAGCATCAACATACTCTCCTTCAGGAAGAAGTCGTTGGTCAACGATTTTATTCATTCTCCCTGCTATAAAATTTCTAGTGAAATCTGCCATATTACTTGATTATCTTATCCATTCCTCTTAAATTCATTAAGAGTCTTCCCGGATGAATATTACTGATTCTTATTTTTGCATTAGCTAATAAAGCTCTTCTATCTTTTTTTGCTCTTTCTAAAACATATTGTTGAACATTAAATTTAGAATTTAATATCTCATATTTTATAGCAGCATAAATATATTGTTCAAATAACTTATTTACAGTTATTAAAGAATTATCTCCTGACTCCATACCATCTGATACATACTCAAGGATGCATAGTTCTCCTGCCATAGTAGAGTCAAAATTAATAACTCCTGCTTTTTTATCTATTTTAAAAGTAGGATTAAAATTTGCAGTCTCTGTGTTTAATCCAAACGCAGCTCCAATTCCATAATCAAAATACCATATCCCATCCATACACCATCCTGATTGACCGTGGAATTGATTTCCTTGATTAAGGTAAATACTTTTCTTTAATCCCATTAGTCTATCGTAATCAATATCAGAGTACTGTGGTCTAAGAATATTACCGTTTTGGTCAAACAAAATATTACCCTGTTGGTCTTGCAAATATGCATTAGACGAAATAGCTTGTATGTTCTCGGTTAATGGTCTTAAGTAACCATCTTTATATAATGATATACGAACCCAATTAACATAGTCATCAGGAAGTACATATCTTAAAGAATCAGCTACACTTAACTCTAATATCTTTATCTCCTTAAATGCATCGTAATTAAGCTCCTGTATGGCTCTTTTTGCATGAAATATAACTTTATACCTTTCTTCATTATTTATCAAGGAGTGGTTCCCTGTATGCATCAATAAGAAGTTGTTTACTATATCTTCTAATTTAACATATTGATATGAACCCCAATTTGCATCTTGAGGTGTATTACCATTATTTTCATAATATTCATATTGTGATAAATATGCCATATCTGTTTATTTTTATTATTATTGTTGCATACTAAATGTAGGCTGTTCGTGTTGTTGTTGAGCCATACCAAATTGAGTAAGCTCTGTCTCTCTAATACTCATACCACAATACTCAAGTATCTTTGTAACTAACTTGTAACCATCTTCATTTGGTAACTCAAAGTCTTGATAATCAGGTTGCGATTGGTCAAATGCCGGATCTCCGCTTACCAATGTAATATATGTCCATTTAGGTGTTTTAGGGAATCTAAAGTAAACTGCTTGAACTTGACCTAATGTATCAATAGTATTAGGGTATATTTTAATGTTTTGACCTTCAAGTGTGTATGAAGGGAAAATATCATTTGGAGCTGTTAAGTTTGATGCGTTAAGCATAGTTATCTTACCAACACTTATTTTGTCTGCTTCTTTAACTGCAGGAGAAAATATCTTATAATCATTACCTGATGCAAGAAATATATCTTTACTCAATATCATAGAAGTAGCAGAAGTAACACTTACAACTGTAGCAACTTTATTTGTATCTAAATTTACAACAATATAGTCTGTACCTATACCATCTGCAATAAAAGTAGCAGTAGAGTCATTAAGTTGATTTACTACTACCGATGTGTTAGTTCCTGAAGTTACAAGATTTGAATAACATAAAATTTTTAATATGTAGTAAGAATCATTGCCAACAGTAGTAAGAGTAGGAACAGAAAATATATGGCCTCCAATATTAGATAAGAAATCTGTAACTAAAAATGTCTCTAATGTTTCAGCTATAGGACTCTCAATGTCTGCGTAATCAGTACCTGATGCACGTTGATTCTCTGCATTTATAGTTTTATTATAACTACTATAGTATTCTTCATATATCTCCATTTGCGCATTTGCAGCAAACAAATTGAAATCTGATGGAGAGATGTATCCGTAGTTATTTTTGTTCGCTATAGATAGTACTGCGTTTCTAACTTCGTTTATCATATTAAATCTTTTTACAAATATAATAAAAAAAAGCACAGAAATAAATCTGTGCTAATTTTCAAATAATCAAAAATATATTATTACGCTATATTGGCTTCTAACATTTTAAGTGAATCAATTCCTTCATCACTTGATAAGAAGTGTCCTGCCATTTCATAAGGATCTTCTCCAAATGGTACAGATAACATTTTTTTCTTGTTAGTAGGTGTATTAAACCATACTTCCCTATCGTTGTTGCGTAATGCTAATAACT
>Ga0181349_1000677_pt1 | contig 14613 bp, 16 predicted proteins | sample Su13VDMM110SD_FD_130106 | JGI IMG/M metagenome (GOLD analysis project Ga0181349, IMG submission 130106) | Freshwater viral communities from Lake Michigan, USA - Su13.VD.MM110.S.D | ecosystem: Environmental > Aquatic > Freshwater > Lake | place: USA: Michigan | collected 2013-07-16 | reverse complement strand
TTTGCGTTGATAAATAGTAATGTGGAAGCATATAGACTATATCGAAATCAGCGTGCTCAACAGAATGAGCACGCCAACCTCCAACGTCAAATAAACACGTTGAAGGATGATATGAAGGATATAAAGAGTATGCTAAAAGTTTTAATTCAGAGAGAAAATAATGGCACTAGCAACGACTAATGTAGAAGTAACAACAGATTCGTTTCAGAACTGGCTTGATAAAACCAATACACTTCTTGACGCTTATTCCACCACTATTGTTACGGCATCAGCTAACTCTATTGGTGGGTTTACAACAGGCAATGCTACTGTCAATGGTGTATTTACAGCTAACTCAGTAACAGTAAGTGGAAACTCAACCTTAGGTTTAAGAGGTGGTAATGTAGTAACAGCTAATGTCCTCTACATAACAAGCAACGTCTCAATCGGTAACGCATCTGTCAATACAGTATTCACCACAACTACAATCGATACTGATCTAGCTTTGACTGTATTAGGAGCAACGACATTATCTAACAGCTTGTCAGTTGCAGGCAACAGTTCTTTATCTGGTCAGCTGCAACAAATATCTGGTAATTCAAATTTTGATTCTGGTACTCTTTTTGTAGACGCTACTAATAACAGGGTGGGTGTTAACAACACCGCTCCTGCAGTTGCACTGAGAGTGACGGGTGATGTGGATATTAGTGCAACAGCTAATGTGCAGGGTGCAGCTAATTTGAACTCCACCCTTGGTGTTACGGGTGCTGCTACTTTAAGCAATACCATATCTGTAACCGGAAACGCAACGTTCTCTAACCAAGTCATTACAGTTGGAAGTAGTTTCCTGACTGGAAATCTGTTTGTGGTAACTTCAGGGGGTATCTCTCTTAACTCAGTAGCTACTTTCCAAGCCAACGCAACGTTCACAAAGAACGCCTTTGTCCAAGGTAACACATTAACCGTTAACGTATCAAACTTTATCACTGCTTCAAATGGAGATCTTGGAGCAAATATAACTAATCCACTCTTGGTAATGAGTTTTCCTAAGGCATCTTTTAAGGGTGGAGAGCTGATAATTAATGTTACTAAAACTGGCACATCACAAGTTACTAAAGTGTTGTTTGCTCATGATGAATCAACCGTGGATTTATCTACCTATGGTACCATAGTTGCTCCATCTAGCTCTGCTGAATTGGGGGCATTTACCGCAGCAATAAATAATGCCAACGTCGAGATTAAAGTTCAACAAACAAATATAAACTCAGCTGTAAAGATTATGGCTAATTTATTCTAACGGGCTATTAATGGCAAACACTAGATTTAAAACGCACCATGGCTTAAACGCTACGGCAAATAGTTATATTGATGGAAAACTAGAGGTTACCGGTGATCTTGTAGTCACTGGTAATGTATCTTTTTCTGGTTCCAGTGTTGGTGATTTCAGGCCTGATGCTGATCAAAGAAATCTTGGTAACACATCCCTTAGATGGAACCTAGTTGGTTTTGCAGCAAACCTAGCTAGTACACTTTTTGCTAATGGAGCTACTAGCCTAAGCAACACACTACTTGTAACAGGAGCAGCTACATTTCAGAATACAGTCACGGTTACTGGAGTAACTAACGTAGCAGCTAACGTTAATGTTGGTGGAGTGACAGAGATCTCTAATAACCTTATAGTATCCGGCACAGGTACGGTCAACGGTACATTTACGGCAAACGGCAATACATCATTTACTAATGGTATACTAACAGTCAACACCAACAGTGGAACATCTGCAAATACCCTGACTATTGGTGCTGCTAACGTCTCTGTTGATAGTGGTACTTTATTCATTGATGCCATTAATAATAGAGTGGGTATCAATAATAATGCACCGGGAGTTGCTTTAAGAGTAACAGGTGCAGCTGACGTCAGCTCTACAGCAAATATCCAAGGTAACGCTAACGTAGGTGGAACACTGGGGGTAGTTGGGATCACGACACTAGCAGCTAATGCTGTTCTCAGTGGTGCTCTTCAGACAATAGCTGGCAATGTTAATTTTGATACAGGAACATTTTTTGTTGATGCTACTAATAATAGAGTAGGTGTTAACAATACTGCTCCTGAAGTAGCATTTGAAGTTACTGGTGCGGCCAATGTATCTATCAGTGTAAATTCTGCACTGCTGACTGTTGGTACTGGCTTTATAGCAAACTCAACTGCTATTATTGGTACTGGGTATGCAAACGTAACTACATCAGTTAACTCTGCGTTGTTGACTGTTGGTACTAATTTTATTGCAAATACTACTGGAGCATATCACACTGGTGTTATTAACGCAGCGTCACATACAACAACTGGGTTTGTGGCAAACGCAACAGCCATCGTTCCAACATCAAACACAATCCTATTAGGCAATTCAACTGGTAGATTTGTCTTGTTGGCCAACACAGGTGATTTCAGCACAAGTGTTGGGGTTAGCACCATCAACTCCTCATCTAATGGATTCTTTGCAAATAGCACAACTGCCTCGTTGGGTAATGCGACCGATAATGTAGCTATAACTACAAGCGGTATAACCGTATCTGGTGCTGATGGTGTTGTTCCTTTCTCCAATACTCGTGGTCAGGTACTTGGCACCACTACCAAGCGTTGGGATTTGACTGCTAATAATGGTGGCTTTTCTGGAAGCGTAACAATAAGTGGAAATTTGACGGTTAGCGGCACTACAACCTATATTAACACTACCAACCTTGATGTTGGCGACAATATAGTTACTCTTAATGCAGATCTTACTGGAGCAACAGCTCCAACAGAAAATGCTGGATTAGAAATTAATCGTGGGAGTGCAGCCAATGTAAACTTCGTATGGAATGAGACATCCGACGCGTGGACGTTAGGTAACACCAATATTACTGGTTTTGCTAACGCATCTGTTAGTGTCAATTCAGCCCTGCTTACAGTTGGTACCAGTTTTATAGCTAACACTACTGGAGCATATCACACTGGGCTAGTCAATGCTGCTTCTATTACTGTTGGGTCCAATTTCATTGCTAATAGCACAGCTATTGTTGGAACTGGATACGCTAATATAACCACCTCGGTTAACTCCGCATTACTGACAGTAGGTACAAGTTTCATTGCAAATACAACAGGAACCTACCACACTGGTGTAATTGATGCTTCTAGTCACACAACTTCCGGTTTTGTTGCTAACACTACAGTAATTGCACCAACATCGAATACCATACTGCTTGGTAACACAATTGGTAGATGGGTCATCAATGCTAATACAGGAAATTTTAGTGGTGGAGTCACATTTGGTACCACTATCAATGCTAACGGATCAACCGGAACCGCTGGCCAGGTTCTTATTTCAGGTGGTACATCAAACGCATTTTGGGGATCTTCCAATGCATTCACAAGTAATGTATCCATAAGCAATGTAAGTCCAACAATCATTTTCCAAGATACTGATAACATAACAGCGACCACTAACTCGATGTTTACTCAGTATAACGCTGGAGCGTTCACATTTGTACAGACTAGTGATGCTACATCCGTAGCAAACACCAGGTTTACCTTTGAGATGACTACCGGTACTCTTACGTTGGATGGTGAGATAAGAGCTTTGGGTGATGTTACTGCGTTTTATTCGGATAGAAGACTCAAGAATATATCAGGTAGAATTCCTAATGCATTGGATAAAATTAGTAGAATTTCTGGTGTTTACTACACGGAAAACGATGTGGCTAAATCTTTTGGTTACAACAAGGGGTTGAACCAGGTTGGTGTTATAGCGCAGGAAATTGAAGAAGTTATGCCAGAAGCTGTTAAAATGGCACCGTTTGATATTGGACCAGATGGTGAGAGTAAGACAGGAGAAAATTATTTGACTGTTCAATATGATCGACTGGTTCCTCTATTAATTGAAGCTATTAAAGAACTAAAACAAGAAATTCAAGAGTTAAAAAATGGCAACTAAAGCTAATATAATAGTAGATCAAGGCACCACGTTTGCTACTACTATCTACTTGACTGATGATAATGGAGATCCAATTGATCTCACTGGGTATACAGGAAGATCGCAAATGCGCAAGCATTATACCTCTTCTAATTCACAGAGTTTCAGTGTATCTCTTAGCAATACAGTTGGATCAGTGAGTCTTGCGCTAACTGCCGTGCAGACTGCTAATATTGTAGCTGGAAGATATGTTTATGATGTTGAAGTAGTAAGTGGTGCAAATGTCATATCAAGAATTATAGAGGGTATCGTAACAGTTACACCAGAAGTGACACGATAGATGGCCATAAACACTGCAACCGTAAGATTAGTTACCGGATCAACCATCCGTGCTACTATACCTACGTCTGGTGGTCAGATTCAAGCATCTGCACCAGTAACGTTAACCACAAAGCCAAATCGACTTGATATGCTAGATGATGTAGTTGAAAATTCTCCAGCTGATGGAGCTGTGTTGCAGTACCGAGCTTCAGATGATAAATACATTGTACAGACTTTATCGCTAGAATCATTAGGTAACCTTGACGGTGGCACCTTTTGAACTAACACATCATTCTAAAATAACAACAAGACAGGGAAGATAGATGGCAAATTTAATTCAAATTAAGCGGTCGCTAAACACGGCAAATGCTACGGGTTTAGCTAATGGTGAAATGGCTTATACAGCCAACGGTGATGTGTTATTTATTGGTAGTAATGGTGCAGTTGTTCCAGTCGGTGGAGCCAGAAATCCTGGTACCCTAACTGCAAATCAAGCCCTGATTGCAAACTCCACTAGTGGAATTGACAAGGTTATTGTTGCCAATGCAGTACTGACCAGAATATATGCCAATGGTGCACATGGTAACAGTCAATCTTTATTGGCAAACTCAACTGGTGGATTATTCTGGGGAACAACAGCATCAAGTCTAGATGATCTTTCTGACGTTGCTGTATCAGCTGCAAGTACAGGGCAGGTTTTAATTGCCAACTCAACTGGATTTTTCAGAAATGTATCCTTGTCCGGTGACATTACAATTAATGCAGATGGTGTTACAGCAATTGCAGCTGATTCAATTGCTCTTGGAACCGATACAACCGGTAACTACGTTGCTACCATTGCAGCTGGTAACGGTATTTCAGGATCCTCTTCAACTGAAGGTGGAGCTGCAACAATTGCGGTAGTTGCTAACAGTGGTATCGTATCAAATTCAACTGGTGTTTTTGCTAATGTTGATGGTTCTACATTGGAGTTATCAGGTGGAGCCATTCAGGTTAAGAACGATGGTATTGCACTGGGTACCAAGACAACTGGTAACTATGTTGCCACAATCACTGCTGGTAATGGTTTATCGGGCAATGCGACATCTGAAGGATCGGCACCTACAATTGCAGTTGTAGCTGGTAGCGGTGTTGCTTCTAATGCAACTGGTGTACACGTTGTAGCCGGTGATGGTATCACTTCCAACTCTACCGGTGTATTTGTCACTGATGGTGAGGGTCTATCAGTTAATTCAACAGGTGTTCATGTTGGTGCAGGTAACGGTTTATCTGTAAACGCTACATCTGTTGCTGTTGTAGCTAACAGCGGTCTTGCATCTAACTCAACTGGTGTGTTTGTTGTTGCTAACAGTGGTATCGTATCAAATTCAACTGGTGTTTTTGCTAACGTCGATGGTTCTACATTGGAGTTATCAGGTGGAGCCATTCAGGTTAAGAATGATGGTATTGCACTAGGTACAAAAACAACTGGTAATTACGTTGCAACTATTGCAGCTGGTAACGGTATTTCAGGATCGTCTTCATCTGAAGGTGGTGCAGCAACTATTGCAGTCGTAGCTAACAGCGGTCTTGCATCTAACTCAACTGGTGTGTTTGTTGTAGCAGGTACGGGCGTAGTTTCCAATGCAACGGGTGTGCATATTGGCCAAGCTGTAGGTACAACAGATAATGTGACATTCAATGATGTAACTATCAATGGTAACACTGTATTAGGCAGTAATGCATCTGATGTTGTTTCTATCAAGGGGCTTGTTAACACAAGTATCATCCCGGCTGCAAATATAACATACAGTCTTGGTAATACTACATCAAGATTCTTAACAGTTTTTGCTCAGAACGTACATTCAGAATACCTGTACATTGATAAAGATGTAACGATTGGTGGTAACCTAGTAATTTCTGGTAACTTGGTTTCTGTAAACGTGTCAACTTTATCGGTTACTGACTCACTAATTCAACTTGCTTCTAATAACACAGTTTCTGATTCCCTTGACATTGGTTTCTTTGGTAACTACCAAACAGGTGGTGGTGATCCTGAGCATACGGGTTTATTTAGAGATGCAAGCGATGATAAGTTTAAGTTGTTTAAAGGTCTACAAGTTGCACCAACAACCACAGTAGATACAGCAAACAACACATATCAGATTGCAACTCTACAAGCATATTTGGATTCGGGTGGTTTAACAACCAATTCAACTGCGGTTGCTCTGACTGCAAACTCAACTCTGGCTGTTACACTCACTGCTAACTCACTAACGCTTACAACTGCTCTAGTTGGAACCAGTGGTGGTACTGGTTTAGCAAGCTATACAGCAGAAGACATCTTAGTTGCTAATTCATCAAATGGATTCAGAAAACTTGGATTAGGCACTGATGGATTTGTTTTGCAATCCAACGGAACTGCTCTTGTTTATTCTACGCTTGATGGAGGAACGTTCTAATTGGAAGCTGAATTCGTTAATGCATATATTGCTAAACAAAAATCGTGGATTGAAGATTACGTAGCAAAAAATATACTTTTAGAAACCAGGTTACAGCTAGCTGAGGCAAAGATTGGTCAGCTAGCTGGGCTTTTAGAAGAATCCAACTCTCAAATAGAGAAGCTAAATAATAGGACAAAAAAGAAATCAGAAACACCTGATTCAACGTTCTAATTCAAATACAGCCCTAGATAGGGCTTTTGAGGGGCCATATGGCTAATAAATTTCAGACCAAACGTACGACTATATCTGGCCGTACGCCCAATACTACCAACTCTGGTAACACCCACTACATTGATGCTGGTGAGCTAGCGCTCAATCTTACCGATGGTAAGATGTTTTCGTCTAATGGATCCGTATACTTTGAAGTCGGTGCTAATGTACAAAACTTAAGCGTAACCGGAAATGCTACCATTAAAGCAATTATTGCTAACGGTAGTATTGGTTCAAATGGTAATATACTTGCTTCAAATGGCTCTGCAATTTATTGGGCAACTAGTGGAAATGCTGTATTCTCAAGATCCGTAACTACATATACAGCAAATGGGACAGCCAATAGTTTTGTAGTCACGGGTGGGTATATTGAAGAACAGTTGGACGTATATGTTAATGGTGTTAGATATAACTCAGCTGATTACTATGCAAATGATACTGTCAATGTTGGACTCATTGATACACCGGGTAGTGGTGATACGGTAGAACTGATATCGTATATTGGAGGATCTAGTGGCAGCGGTACTGTTACTCAGGTCAATACAGGTATTGGTTTATCAGGTGGTCCCATAACTAATACGGGTACGATACAGGTAATAGCTAACAACGGTATTATTGCTAACTCTACAGGTATATTTGCAAATGCTGGTACAGGTATTGTGGCCAATGCAACTGGCATTCATGTAAACTCGAGTTACATTGCTACCATATCAGCAAACAACACATCTTTCCTTGATGGAGTGGCAGCGGCATCATATGTTCAGAATACTGACTCGAGAACACTTTCTGGTAATTTAGTAATATCAGGAACAAGTTTTACACCATCATCAAATACAGTTCTATTAGGAAACACAACACAACGTTGGGTATTGAGTGCAAATACGGGATCATTTTCTGGTGCGGTATCAGGTATAACCACATTAGCAGCTGGTAACACTACTATTACAGGATTTGCTAACGTTTCTAGTACCATCCAAGGTGGATCTAGCTTAATTATTGCTGGTGCTCTTTCTGGTGTAACTACAGCAGATATGGGTAATACAACAATAACAGGTTTTGCTAATGTAACAAGTACAATTCAAGGTGGTTCTAGTTTAACTATTGCTGGGGCTGCATCTGGTATAACAACATTAGCAGCTGGTAACACCACTATAACAGGTTTTGCTAATGCATCTGTAAGTGTGAACTCGGCATTGCTAACTGTTGGTACATCATTTATTGCTAACACTACGGGTGTCTATCATACTGGATTGGTCAATGCTGCATCTATTAATATTGGTAGTAGTGGGTTCATTGCCAACTCAACTGCAATTGTTTTAGGAGAACCTGTAACCGCTAACGGTACCACTGGAACTGCGGGTCAGGTACTCGCTTCAAATGGAACAGTAGGAACGCCCTATTGGATTACAGTGGCTGCTGGTGGTACTGTTACAGTTACAGATGACACTGCAACAAACGGAACAAGATATATAGCTTTTGCCAATCAGACATCAGGAAATCTTTCATCAGTATTTGTAGACTCCACAGGTTTAACATTCAATCCTTCAACAGGAACAGTAACAGCTGCTATATTTAGTGCTACATCTGATGAGAGATTAAAATCCGATATTCAAGCAGTGGTCAATCCAATTGAAAAAATTAAATCAATTAACGGCGTCAATTTCACATACAAAGCTTCCAACACAAGAAGTATGGGTGTTATAGCTCAGGAAGTTGAAAAGCAGATGCCTGAACTAGTTAATATGAATAGTGAAGGATACAGACAAGTCAACTACAATGGTATAATTGGTGTACTTGTTGAGGCTGTCAAACAGCAGCAGCAACAAATTACATATTTAAATAATCAAATTGACATATTACGGAGTGATAAATGACAACAAACGTTAACACAAGTGGTGTAGTCTTTGATGATGCTACCACGCAAAACACATCAAGTGCATTCGTATCAAGAACTTTTAGTGCTAATGCCACTTGGACACCCACAAAACCAGGACTGAAGGCTGTCAGGGTCACTTTGCTTGGTGGTGGTGGTAATGGAGGAACTGCTACAGGAAACACACAACCAGGAACACCAGGATCATTTACTCCGCAAGGCAAAGGTGGTGTTGTTAATCCAGCAGTTCCAGCAGTTCCCAGATCCGCTGCTGGTGGTTCTGGTGGAGGAGCAGGGTACAGCCAAGCCTGGATAAATGGAACGGTTGTCCCAGCGTCAGTAGCTCTTACTGTGGGTATTGTAGGAGGAACATCATCTTTTGGATCACTGGCAACAGCTACTGGTGGTGGGAACGGTACAGCTGCAACAGCTACTACAGGAGCCAATGCAACTCCCGGGGCTGGTGGTGCTGCGGGAACTGGCACAACTACAGCTAACGGAACTATAGACGTTCAATTTAGTGCAACTGGTACAGCTGGTGGTACTGGCAACGTATCGGGGGGAGCAGCTGCTGGCGTTAAAACCGGTGAAGCGGGAGCAGCTAGTAGTGGTGCAGCTACTGGATTAGGTAACGGTGGTGGTGGATCTACTGCAACTGGAGCTGGTGCGGTATCACCTGGTGGTGCAGGTACTAGAGGGTATGTTATTGTCGAGGAGTTTTACTAATGAAAAAGGCACTAATATCACCAATTGAACCAAGAAATGATTCAGAGGGAAATGAAGGATATCGAGTAGCCTTCGTATGTGAAGAAGAATTTGATGTTGCTTCTCCTCTATTTTGGGTGGATTGTCCTGACTCCTGTGTTCAAGATACGTGGGTTTATGTTAATGGACAGCTATTAGATATGACACCACCTCCGGAGGTAGATGTTGCAGAGGTTGCAGAGGTTGCAGAGGAAGATCCAAATACAGTAATAGATACACTCATAGTATTATAAAGGAATATTTTGATATGGAATTAAATAATGAGGTTGTTGATGAAGTGGAAGAAGATTTGTATTGTTTTTATAACGATATTCTTAATACGAAGGCCTGTGATATAATAATTAAAACCTATACACAGCAAGGAATTGATAGGCTTGATCCTTTCATAGGCTTCGATACAATAGACAAGAGTGTTAGAAATGTTGAACGAGTGGATTTACCAACCTACAAAGATATTGGGGGTAGATTAGCTGCGGTTGGGCTCAGTGCCAATTTTAACAGATGGAAGTTTGACGTTAATCATTCCAGTCAAGCTGAGTTTTTAATATATCCTTCTGGTGGTAAGTACACATCCCACATTGACACTTTCTTATCACCGGATAGAGTATGTCGTAAGCTGACTGTGTTGGCATTTTTAAACGATGATTTTGAAGGTGGTAGGTTTTACTTAAATATTGGCAGCAATAGATTATACCCACCGCAAACACCGGGAACGGTTATTGTATTCCCTTCATTCCTACCACACGGCGTGGAGGAAATAGTGTCAGGAGTGAGATACTCGGTGGTATGCTGGATGGATGGACCATGGTTTAAGTAACAAGTATATAAAACAATTTATAAAAAGGTAGCAAATGAGATCAACAATGTACAACGCTTTTGGATATACAATTCAAAAGGATAATCATGATAAGGGTCATGTAGAGGAAGTAAATGTTGCTACACCCTTTAACAAGAATGTTACTATTGATACTTTAGATATATATTCAAAACATAATATTAGATTGGTCACCAGTGGAAATATATCAGTACTTCATACTAATACTGGAAGAGTATCTAGTCAAGGCCCTGGGTGGAACAATCTAGACGATCTAGAGCCCGTCGGAAAATACATATCAACTATGATTGCGGACACAGAGATTTTTTTTATATTTTTTGATGTTAATATGGTTCCCATTGTTCCGGATGTGGATATTGTACACATCCCTGCAAACAGTACTAAAACGTTTCTACAAGGACAGAGAATATTCCTAGCAGCTGGTACATTTACATACAGTGGTGTGGAGGTATTGGGTCCAAGAGCAGTTACATTTGGTTCTAATAAAGAAGTTACAGCTACAAGTGATTGTTTTATGTTTAATTTTAAATAGATGATATGGAAACTCAAAAAATCCACAGAGCGTTTGGTTATATTATATTTCAGAATGATGTTGAGTCAGGTACCACAAGTAAAGAGCATGGCATAGTTAACTCAAATCTGTACAGAGTAGATGGTCCCTACAATCCACACCTAACCAAAGAATACTATAAGGGTTTAGAACACTATAACCACGTTTGGGTGTATACAAACGGAAGAATTCAAGTAGATAACCTGGATAATGGTACTTTTTTTGAATGTGGTCCGGGTTACTGTACTCTTGAAGATCCTCATCCTGTAGGCAATTTTAGAGTTAATTTCTTAGAACCCACAACTTTTTTCTGTTTAGGACCCGAGGCAAATTTAGATAAAACACCTATCATGCCAGAGGTATCCTTTTTTAAACTTGAGGCAGGAAATTCAGTTAAGATGTCTAACTGTAATCTGTTCTTTTGTGGTGGCAAAATGCAAGTAAATGATTTAGTGGTCAACAAACCATCTCAATTAAAGATTCAAGAGGAAAAAGAGTTTTACGCAATTGATACTGTATATGGGCTGATATTTCATTAGCATAAATACTCCACCACACAAGGAGTAAACAATGGCCGTTCCAACAACCAGAGCACAATTTAAAGAATATTGTCTTAGAAAACTGGGCAAACCAGTAATTGAGATCAACGTTGATGATGATCAGGTGGAAGACCGCATTGATGAGTCTCTTAAATATTACTACGACTATCATTTTGATGGGTCGGAAAGAATTTACTACAAGCACACTATCACTTCAACTGATGTAACAAACAAGTACATCACGCTTCCAGAAAACATTATTGGTGCTGTTAGGATCTTCAATCTTGGTGATCCAATGGTATCTAATAACCTATTCGATATCAGATATCAGATTGCTCTAAATGATCTGTATACTCTTACTTCCGTATCAATGGTTCCCTACTATATGGCCTTCCAGCACATCCAGTTAATGGAACAACTGCTAGTTGGCCAACAGCCAATTAGGTATAATAGACACACAAACAAACTTTTTGTTGATATGGATTGGGAGCATAAAGCAAAAGTTGGTTTTTTTCTTGTTGTTGAGGCTTATGAGATTGTTGATCCAGAAACGTATTCTGATGCTTGGGGAGATAGATGGCTTCAGGAGTACTGCACAGAGAAAATTAAATATCAGTGGGGCACCAACCTAAGTAAGTTTAACGGAATGCAGCTTCCTGGTGGAGTCACTTTTAACGGACAAAACATTAAACAAGAGGCAGATGCTACTATTGATAAGCTGGAAAAGGAAATGATTACTTCTTATTCCTTGCCAGTAATGGACATGGTTGGGTGATATAATACATGGCCACATCACTATATTTTAATAATTTTGGTGCTAGCCAAGAACAGCTACTAATTGAAAATTTAGTAGTTGAGTCCATTAAGATGTACGGACATGATCTTTACTACCTTCCAAGAACACTAGTTAATAGTGATGCCATCTATGGTGAAGAGACTTATTCAACGTTTGATTCCCAGTACTATGTTGAAATGTATATTAAGAATGTGGATGGGTTTGCTGGTCAGGGAGATTTCCTATCTAAATTCAACCTTGAGATTAGAGACCAAGTAACATTCACAGTTGCCAGACGTGTGTTTTCAGAAGAAGTTGGTGCACAAACTTCGTTTGTTAGACCGCGTGAGGGTGATCTTATATACTTCCCTCTTAACAGAAAGCTATTTGAAATAAAATTTGTTGAGCATGAAGCAATCTTTTATCAACTAGGTGCTTTACAAACATATGATATTGTTTGTGAATTGTTTGAGTACAGCAATGAGATGTTTAATACTGGTATTACAGAGATTGATGAAAAACAAGAGTATATCACTTTCAACATGGTGGACTTTGGTATCCAGCTTGAGAGTGGTTTGGCCCTTACGGATGAGGAAGGTTTTGATCTGATTCAAGAACAGTTTGACCTTGAGACGCAAGATCCTATTTCTGATAATTTTGATATCCAGTCTGAGTCTGATGATATATTAAACTTCACAGAAATAGATCCATTCAGTGAGGGAGCGTACTAATGTTTGGCCAAGTTTTTTATCACGACACAATCCGCAAGTATGTTATTCTGTTTGGTACTTTGTTCAATGACGTATACATTAATAAGGGTGATGGAACAAATACTACTCAGACAATAAAAGTACCTATTTCGTATGGTCCTAAGCAAAAATTCTTAACGCGACTTGAACAGGATCCTAATCTTACCAAGCCTGTAGCAATTCAGTTACCTAGAATGGGTTTTGAGTTATTAGATATTAGTTATGCTGCGGAAAGAAAGCTACCAACAATTAATAGGATTTCGGTAGTAAACGCAAGCAACCCAAACAAACTTACTTACCAGTACATGCCTGTTCCGTATGATCTAAATTTTGATCTTCACATTATGGTAAAGCAAGCAAGAGACGGTACAAGGATTCTTGAGCAGATTCTTCCTTTCTTTACACCAGAATGGACAGCAACATTAAATCTTGATTCCACTATGCAGCACAAATATGATGTACCTGTAATTCTAAACTCAGTTAAATCAGAAGATACATATACTGGTAACTTTTTAGAGAGAAGAGCTATTACATGGACTCTATCCTTTACCATGAAGGGTTATATTTTTGGTCCTACAAGGTCTCAGAATATTATCAAGAGATCTATCATAAATCTTTATAATGTGGATTCCAACGTGAATATTGATAATGCAGTTGGAAACACTCAAATTTATGATACTATAACAACTATACCAACGGTCGCTGGTAAGACTCTTGCTCAAGTGGAAGCGGATGATGACTATGTAATTACACAAACAATTGAGCAATTCTATGATCAATGATACTATTGGAAATGCTTTGGATCTAACTCCTATTCAGGAAGTACTACCCAAAGCCAAGAGAGAATCTATTGACGCTGTTACAGATTATCAATATGCACGTGGTAATATGCTTAACATTCTTGAGAAGGGTAATCAGGCACTAGATGGAATGCTAGATGTTGCAGACCAGTCTCAGCATCCTAGAGCGTATGAAGTTGTAGCAACTCTTATCAAGACTCTTGCTGATACTAACAAGGATCTAATAGAACTAGCTAAAAAGACTAAAGAACTTGAAAAGATGGATGGGATCACTGCACCTCAAACTATTAACAACAACTTGTTTGTTGGATCCACAGTTGAACTTCAAAAATTATTAAAACAATCTAATGAACAAAAGTGAGATATACCTAGGCAATAGAAATCTTAAACGTGCTGATGTACCAATTGAATTTACTAAAGAACAGATTCAAGAGTATGTGAAGTGTGCAAGGGATCAGTTGTATTTCATTGAAAACTATGTTAAAATTGTTAACGTTGACAGGGGTTTGATATCTTTCAATCCGTATGAATACCAAAAAGACATTGTAAGGCTATTTGAAAGAGAGCGTTTTGTTATATGCAAGATGCCACGTCAGGTTGGTAAGACCACCATTGTTGTAGGTATCATATTGCATGCTGCTTTGTTTAACGAGAACTACCGTATTGCTATTCTTGCTAACAAAGAGAAACAAGCACACGAGATCTTATCTAGAATCCAGCTAGCTTATGAACATCTTCCTAAGTGGCTACAGCAAGGTGTCATTGAATGGAATAAAGGTAGTATTGA
>Ga0181349_1000674_pt1 | contig 14637 bp, 18 predicted proteins | sample Su13VDMM110SD_FD_130106 | JGI IMG/M metagenome (GOLD analysis project Ga0181349, IMG submission 130106) | Freshwater viral communities from Lake Michigan, USA - Su13.VD.MM110.S.D | ecosystem: Environmental > Aquatic > Freshwater > Lake | place: USA: Michigan | collected 2013-07-16 | reverse complement strand
TAAAACCTGCGGGAAAAGGACACTCCCCCGGAGTGGGCCTGCTAATCCCAGTATGAACCCCTTGACAAAGCCAGTAAAGTTGCTGCTGGAAAAAGCTGGGCAAAACCCATCTCGAAATCAAGTTTGATAGCACAAGCTCTCTCAAGTCTCTTCAAGTTGATAGCCCAAATGCTTTCGCATATGCCTCTCCCTTTCCCTATATAGGGAAAAATCTCGGGACTTGGTGGACTTTGATTCCGCGAATCCTAGTCCAATTGTTTTTGTGTATATGTATAGCTGAAAACATTCATTTTTGGCTTGGGACTTGGTGGACTCCATTTTCCAGAGATTTTTCTCTCTATGCCCTATATAGGGGAAAAGTTGAGTCCTCAGAGTCCTCGATTTAAAGCCCTAGTTGCTCTCAGGCTGTCCCCATACCCAAACTAATCAAAAGTGTCTTAAATCGAGAGCTAGAGGCCTTGCTGAGTCTTTCTGAGATGGCATCTGATGCACAGAACTTGGAGATTTTCCTCAGAATGATTCTCGCAAAGCTTGAGAGGCACAATGTGATCAACTTGTGCCTCCCACCTATCTCCACAAACCCTCCCACAATGCCTACATTGCCAATTGTCTCTTGTGAGAACTCTTAGCCTGATTGCTTCCCATAGGGGGCCATATTTCTGTGAGAAACTTGGCCCCTTCTTTCTTACAGTGAGCTTCTTGGGCCGGAAGTAGCCAAATCTCTCAGGCATTGGCCTTCCACTGGGTATAGGCATAGCTCGCGACCACTCCGCCAATCACTCCAAAGAAAATTCCGGCAGATTCGCCCCTTCCACCACTCAAAGCAGAGTGAATCAGGCCACCCACAACACTTCCTGCCACTCCAGTGGCAATAGTGGGCACCCATCCAATAGGAGTGTCGCCTCGATAGATAAATCGGGCAATTCCACCAACAATCGCACCATAGACAAGCCAACTAAGGATGAGAAACACGAGAACCTCCTTGATGTTTCGGTATGTAAGGGCAATTCAAGCATCTCATACCACAGCACACTCCACGAGTTAGGAGATACTCCTTAGATATCGGAGTTCCACTCATCTGAGAGGTCTCCAATAGACTCAGCGAAGAACATGAGAAGCTGAGCAACTATCCCGATCACAATTGCGATCGCTGCGAGGCACTTCGAGATCACTGCTGAACCCATGAGGCAGTAGATTGATCGAGAGTCCAGCCTTCTCCGGGGCAGGGCGGAATGAAAATGTCCAAGTCTTCTCGATAGACCATGCCAACCCCGGCGTAGTTGCCCCTGTAAGGCGTGCCACCAAGCAGATGCAAGCCGCCTTGAGTGTGGTAGCTCGTGCGAAGGCATCTCATCCCACGGACTTCAGCGTAGTGAGCCTCCCAATCTGTGCCGGAAGACTCATCGCATCCCGCGATGACCTCGACGACTGTGTTTGTCTCATCAACGAACGCGTAGTGTGCCATTAATTGAATACCACCGTTCCTGTTCCTGCGGTGATGGTCACGATCTCGTCGTCGCCTGAAAAAGCGATCGAATACGTCAGTCCCGTGCTGGCTGCGAAGGAAAGTGCCGATGAGAATCGCAGAACGACGACTCCAGAGCCGCCGTTGCCCCCCGTGACGTTGGTTGTGCCACCGCCGCCGCCGCCTCCAGTGTTTACGGTGCCAGCAGCACCGGCAGTTGTCCCGCTCAAAGCACCGCCCTGACCGCCGCCTCCAGAGCCGCCCGCCGCGAAGTTCGTTCCGCTTGCTGAACCGCCACCGCCACCGCCAGCGTAAGTGCGGCCTGTGATCGTCGAGACTTTCCCAGCACCGCCAGCACCCCCTCGCGTCGCTGCGACAGTAGCCCCCGCCGCACTGCCAGCACCACCGCCTCCTCCAGAGAAGCCAGCGGCGGTTCCCACTGTCCCTGCATTGCCTTGCCCCACAGAAGCGGAGCCAGCGTTTGTTGCGTAGCCGCCTCCTCCTGATCCGCCGGGGTATCCGGGGCCGTACAGGCCAACCGTGCCGCTCGCAATCGTTCGAGTTCCTGCGGAGCCACCGCCGACGCTGATCACGTTTCCGAAAGAGCTTGGCGAACCAAGACCGGAACGAGTGTCGGCACCTGTCGACGCAGAGCCGCCAGCACCAATCGAAACAGAAACAGAAACGCCAGCGGTGACGATGACTGACGTCTCTTGGAATCCGCCCGCTCCTCCACCGGCTCCATAAAAAGCACCGCCTCCACCACCGCCAACAGCCAGCACACGAACTGTGCCAGTGCGAGGACCGACCCCAGACAACGCGTAGGGAGTGCCCACGATCGCCGCAGACTGACCGCCGATGGAGTAGATGCCCGGATTCACTAGAGATCAGCCCCGAAGGCAGTGACGTGAGTTGCTTGAGCCACGCTCGTCGTGACCCTGATAGACCACGAGGCGGAAGGAAGGATCAGGTTGCTGTAAAGAGTCGACACGCGGGACTGTTGAACAGTTGCAGACCCGGTGGCCGCAGCGACTGTGACTTCATCGAAGAGCCAGAACGTCGTGCCATCGTGGAGGAAGATTCGGACAACAGCAGCCGCTGAAGTGGCCGCATTCTTCACCACGATCTCAGCGATCCTTGTGCCTGTCGACGCACCAGTGATCAGGGTGCCGACGTTGGTTGGTGCAGTGTAAGACGAGTCGGCGGTTGCCACCGAGACGGCACCGATGCGAGGCGTGACTGCGAAGACGGGAGAGGTAGCCATTAGCGGAAGTTACTCCAGAGAAAGAGGTTCGTTGCAGGCGACTGTGCGTAAGGTAAGGCATTCCAAGCCTTAACTCCGTCGCCGATCTTGGTTCGAGACGTGTCTGTCTCGATGACGATCTCGCCAGCAGGGATGACAGGGTTATTCGCTGCCAAAGCAGACGCAGTTCCACGCTTGTGCTGTACTGTTTTCATGCTGCGGAAACGCTCACGTTATCAAAATACATACTGTTCGCAACGTCAACCCCGATAGTAATTACGTCACCTGACACTACCGCAAAAGTACGAGTAGCTGTACCACCGCAGTTATCAGGGGTGATTCTAGTGCTATTCTTAACAACACGCGAACAAAAACCGTCGCCTGTGTCGTCGCTGAAGTAATAAGTAACAGTTACAGTTGCCGAACCAGTTGCTGTCCAAGAATAACGACTCAATCCGTCAGCATCGTCCCACCCGAACCCCGCAGCACGAACGAACGGGCTTGCTGTAGTTCCTAGTCCAGAGAATGTGCTGGTGCCATTGTTTCTTGCAATACTCAGAAGTGCAGCAGCACCGCCCGGAGTCACGCTAGAACTGACTGTGCTATAAGCACTCGTTCCGGCAGAGTTTGTCGCCGAAACCCTAAACGTGTAAGACGTGCCGTTCGTTAATCCGGTAACTGTAGCTGTAAGTGCTGTGCTTGCTGCTCGTGAGAACGTCGTGTAGCCAGAGCCACTGGAATACTGAACCGTGTAGTCTGTGATATTTGCCCCGCCCGGCAGAACAGGGGCACCCCATGAAAGAACCACCTGACCATTCCCAGACACGCCGCTGACTGTGACCGGAGGGCTGGGTGCAATGGCAGAGTATTCTCCGCAGTCATAGACATACCCATCCGCAAGAGTTGCCGCAGAGGTGAACTGAGTCACAGCCCCGGCTGAGTTCCTGTAGAAGAGCGACCCAGACGCCTGATTGATGGCGATCTGCCCATCAACCAGCGAGGCTGGAGTGTTTCCGCTCGTATTTGAGTGCAGGATTCTGTTGGTTATTGCCACTGTCAGAAGCTTCCGCCGTTGAGGTCGACCCCATCGATAGAGCCACCAGAAATGTTGACGTTAGTTGATGACTGGGTCGCCATGCTGGAGAGACCAAGGTTCGTGCGAGCAGTAGAGGTATCGGTCAGGTCGCTGAGGTTAGACGCCTTGGCAAGCTTGCCGCCGATGCTATTCGAGATCGTCGTGCTGAACGAGGCATCGTTTCCTAAAGCCTGAGCGAGTTCGTTCAGGGTATTTAAGGCTTCAGGTGAACTCGCAACGAGATTCGCCACTGCCGTCATCACGAATGAAGTGTTTGCAATCTTCGTGGAAGAGTCACCAGCGGTCTGATTTGGAACAGTTGGCGAGCCGCTGAATCCCGGCGATGCGAGTGGTGCATACGTGCTGCTCGCGGACGAGATCGTCAAATAGGTCGATGCAGCGGTTGCTGAAGTGAGGTAGTTCGCAAGCTGTGAACTGACGTTGACCGCAGCCACAGCGGCTGTCACGTAAGTCTTGCTGGCCCAGTCCGTGCCGCCGATCGACGGGATAGTAGTGGCCGAACCGCCAGCCCCGCCCGTTCCAACGCCCACGTAAATCTGACCATCGGCTTCATTAAATGCTAATTCTGCCTGCTGGAGCGACGAAGGTGCCCCAGCCGCCCCACTTGAATTACGCCTTTTGATCCGGATGACATTCGCCACGAGAGACCCTCCTTAGAAGTTGCCACCATCGGTGACTTGATCCTGATTTACGTTTCGCCACTTGGCGGAGTTGTACTGAAGCACGTCGCCGGTCTGTACAGAACTAACAGAGACGTCTGTGAGGTCGCTAAGCCCAGCACCAGCATTGCCCGGCGGTCCCTGCGGACCAATGCCATTACCGACAGACGCAGAAACGACAGATGAGCCAACACTGGCAGAGATGCCCCCAGTGCCGCTGACGCTCGCCGTGATGGGCTGCGATACTACGCTCGCTGTGATCATGCGAATACCTCGACTGTGCCGCTGAGTGCAGTCCGTTGTACGTTTCCGGGTGCCACCCAGTCGAGTTGCCATCCATACGTGCCAGACGCGAGAGCGGCGGTCTGGGTATCACTGAGAGAGATAGAGACTTGCCCGGCAGCGGCGTCAGCGATGCTCGTGGTGAACGGGATCACGACGGCACCTGTCACGAGACTCGTGAGACTTGCGGTAGCTGAGTACCCGACGAGACTTGTGCTGAAGTCGATCAGTGTCGAGAAGTCGTTAGACTTTTTCAGTGCCAAGGACATTGACCCCGGCAGGAGCGAGAACTGTGCGGCCATAGTTAAACAGCGTAGATGCTGACTCCTTCAATGCTCGTGTAGTTGATGTCTGTAGAAGAGAGGGTGATGTAGTCGCCGTTCACGACAGATACGGATCGAGTAGCCGTCGAGCCACTGCTAACGTAATCACCCTGCATAGTTCCGTTCTTCGCCACGTACCCTGCATTGTTGTTGTCGTCGTTGTCGTTGAACTTGAACGTCACGTAGACAGTCCCTGTAGCTGTGGCTTGGAATCGGTAGTGAATTAAGCCGTCTGTCGAGTTGATGACAGTGTTCGCCGCTCGAATAAACGGATAGGCTAGTGTTCCGGAGCCGGTAAACGTGCCGAGTCCGTCCACAAATGTGCCCGCATACGCTTTGTCATTCTTGACACCAATCAGTGCCGCAGAAGCAGCCGCCGGGGTTACACTGCTAGTCGCCGACGTGTAGCCTCCAGTTCCGTTGCCATTCACGGCAGCAACGCGAAACACATACGAAGTTCCGTTCGTGAGGCCAGTGACTGTGGACGTCGTCGCGGTCGAGGCGGCGTGGCTGAAGCTCGACCAAGTCGATCCGCTGTTTGTCGAATACTGGACCGAGTAGTCCGTAATCGCCGATCCGCCGTTGTAGTTGGGTGCAGTCCAAGACAGAGACGCCTGTGCGTTTCCAGCAGACGCCGCGGGGGACGTCGGCACTCCCATAGGCCCGACGTCTGGATATGCAGCAGTGGGGAGAGTGATCGTCCTCGCCACGCCGTTGGTGATCCGGAAGTCGTCCACGAGGCCAGTGAAGTCCGTTACGCTTCCGATGCCACCGAACAGATTCATGCCTCCAGAGTAGGTATTCGAGTTTGTCGGCGAGCCAGACGTGATGCTGGTTCCGTTGACCCACAAAGTGACTGCGTTGCTCGCCCTCCGCACGGCGACGTGATACCACGTGCCAGTTGCCCACGTGAAGTCGCCCGCCGCGTACTCTGCCGTCTCTGACAGACCCCACCGAAGACCGTTGCCCGAGACTTTCGTCGTCAGAAACATCTGGGTCGCACCAGTCGAACCAGCGAACAGTGCAATGTAGTTCGACGGCTTCGACGCGAACTGAACCCAGCACTCGATGGTGAAGTCACCAGAGAACGTGAGCGATGCGTCGGAGGGGACGACAACCTTTCCGGCACCAGAGAATTGCATTGAGGCAGAGCCGAACTTGGCAGTGCCAGCAGTCGACACAGTCCCTGTCGTCGTGATAGAAGACGTGCGGTTCAGAGGAGAGCTATCGTTGAGGTTCCCGTCACCGTGAAGCAACAGTGACACGTTTGCGAAGTTCGCGTCAGTTGCAACAACGCCCGGAGTCACGCTGCTCGTTGCTGACGTGTAGCTCCCAGTCCCGTTGCTGTTCACAGCCGCAACACGGAACACGTAGGCGGTTCCGTTCGTCAGGCCAGTGACAGTCGACGTCGTTGCCGCCGATGCGGTGTGGCTGAAGCTCGACCAGTTCGTGCCACCGTCAGAAGAGTATTGAACAGAGTAGTCGGTAATCGCCGATCCGCCGTTGTAGCTTGGTGCGGTCCACGAGAGCGAGACCTGAGCATTGCCCTGTGTTGCCGATAGTGCCGTGGGAACTCCGATAGGGCCAACGTGCGGGAAAATGACAGACGGAACCGTGATGGTCGTGCCTGTGTATCGAGCGGCTCCTTTCGTGATCCTGATGTCGTCGATGAAGCCGTTGAAGTAGCGACCACCAAACGTCTGGTCGGAGCCGATCGTCAACTGCTTGCCTGTACCAAAAGTGGTACTCGACGTGGCCGTAGCAACGCGAGTGCCATCGAGGTACATCGAGTGAGTCGTGCCGCTGCGAGACCAAGCGAAGTGATGCCACTGACCGTCTCTGTGAGTGATGGCACTCGACGACATGAACGGTGCAGAGGTGCTGCTGTCTGCCCAGTAGATGGCTAGACCGCCAGACGCACCGTTCATCATAATTGTCCATCCACCCGTGTACGGATCGGCACCCCACTCTCGCGTCATAAAAGCGGCGAGTGCGGTCGACTGCGTGGATCGGAACCAGAACTCGATAGCCATGTCGTTCGAGCCGAAGTCGAACTGAGCGTGTGCTGGAGTCTGTAAGTAGCAGTTCGTCGTGCCGTCGAACGCGAACGACTTGCCACCCCATTGACTCTGGGCAGCAGACTGAGTTGCTGTACCGTATGCCGTAACTGTCTTTTGAGTCAGAGCCTCATCGACAATCGTCCCACCCGTCCCGTCACCGTGAAGCAACAGGGACACGTTCTCGTAGTACGGGTCAGGCGTCACAGAGACAGGCGTGATGCTGCTCGTGGCTGAGGTGTAGCTACCGGCACCTACAGAACTGACGGCGGCGACGCGGAACACGTAGGCAGTGCCGTTCGTCAGCCCGGTGACGACAGACGAAGTCGCGGTCGAGGCGGTGTGGCTGAAGCTCGACCAGTTGGCACCACTGTCGGACGAATACTGGACGAAGTAGTCTGAGATCGCCGTCGTTCCGCTGCTCGCGGGTGCGTACCATGTCAGAGATGCCTGAGCGTTGCCAGCCGTAGCCGACAAGCCCGTCGGTGTACCCGGAGGAGTTCCAGACACTGGAGTCACGCTGCTCGTAGCTGCGGTGTAGCCACCGACGCCCAGTGCGTTAAGGGCAGCGACACGGAACACATATGGTGTGCCGTTGGTAAGGCCTGTGATGATAGACGTCGTGGCAGTCGAGGCGGTGTGAGTGAACGATGTCCACGAGACCCCGCTGTCGGACGAGAACTGCGGATCGTAGTCGGTTACTGGAGTCTGCGAGAGCATCCCCGTCGGTGCGGTCCACGACAGTGAGACTTGAGTGTTTCCAGCCGTAGCAGTGAGGCCAGTGGGCGTCGTGGGCTTAAAGAGACTCGCGAGCAAGAGTGCGAGAGTGCCGTCGCCACCGCCCCCGCCGCCGCCCGCATTGACAAGCACAGCCACGTTCGCAGCATTGCCCGCGTAGAACTTGTTGTCGGCAGCGTTGTATGCAAGCTCTCCGTAGCTAACCGACGGTATCGCCCCGAACGTGTTCGACCGCTTCACTTTTGAAATCTTGGGCATCAGGGCACCGTGAGTGTTGCTACGTTACTGTTGACCGTCGTGTACGTGTCCTTCGTGAACACTGCCCGATACTTCGAGCCGTTGTCTGCGGTCAGGGGAGTCAGAAGGAGAGGACTCGACGTCGCACCGACGATGTTTGAGAAAGTTACCCCGTTATCCGTCGACTTCTGCCATTGGATTGCAGGCGATCCGAAAACAGTCGTCGCTGCTGCGTTGAGCGAGGCTGACGTGTTTCCGCCGGGCGTGATCGTGGAGACAGACGATAGCGGGCTGGATACGGTGAAGACGCGATTGCCAGCCTGAGCCAGCGAGTAACCAGAGAAGGCTCTCTGCGTCCAAGAGATCGCGTCGGTGGACGTGTAGACCACGCCGTTGATAGTCGCGGCCACTCCGCTCGACGTTAGGACAACCCTGTCCCCACTGACGGCACCCGAACCACTCTGGCGAAGAACCCAGTTAATCGCGTCATTGCTGGTTGCGATGCCAACAGATGTAACCGCAACGTATCGACTGACGCTGCTCTGGTAAGCAACAGAGAAGAAGTTCGCCGGGAATGTTCCCGTAACCCAAGTTGTTCCGGATAGATATGCTGACGAGTAGTTAGCACCTGTCGACGAGTTGTAAGTCGAAACAGCCACGAACTTACTTCCATCGTGGATTACAAAGGTAGGTGTTTGTCCTGTTCCGGTAATGTCCGTGAACAGGCCGATTCCCGTGACAGAAACCGTAGCAGTAGCAAAAGTTGTGTAACTGCTGCTCCACGCCAATACGGTCGAGCCGTCAGTGCTTTGAGTGAAGTTCTGAGGGCCGACGCTGACGTTGTTGGACGATAGTGTCGTCCAATTGATGCCGTTCTGAGACTGAACGATTCGGCACGAGCCAAGCGGGGCACCGTTAGATGCGACGAACCAGCCGCCGCTGCCAGTGAGAAACGTATGAGCGGTTCCGGCGAAGGTTCCAGTTGTGCTGATCTGCCGGGCTGTCCAAGCCAAACCATCGCTGCTCGTGGCACACCAAGTTCCAGAGACGTTGTTGCTTGTGAGGAACGTCAGGTAGATGTTGTTGCCGTACAGCACCTTTGACCACACACCCGCATAGGGAAGGGCCGCAAGTCTCTTTGTCCACGTCGATCCGTCGTCGCTCGTGGCGATGTAGTCGCCGCCAAGAGTATCGCTTGGTGTAGCGAACCATTTGCCATTCGCGTAGCTGACGGCACTCCACGTTCCGGCGGGAAGATTCGCAGACGCAGCCGAGTAGCTCGAAACGCTCGCGGTCGTGTTGCTTGGCTGAGTCGACACAGCGATCGTGTCAGTCGGCACGGTGAGAGTCGCGGCGTTTGATCGAACTACGTTCCAGCCAGACTTGGTGAACTTGGCACGATACCTCTTACCATTGTCAGCATTCGTCAGGCCAGTCAGGGAAAGTGTGTCAGACGTCTGTCCGCTCACGTCAGAGTAGTTCGTGCCGTCAGAACTGACCTCCCACTGGAGAGACGGAACGCCTGCCGGAGAGATCGCAGACGAGGAGAACGAAGCCGTGTAGTTTGGAGTTGTGCCAGCAACCGGAGTGCCGGTCTTGTTCGTGGGCTGGGTGCTGACCGTGATCGGTGCCACGTTGAGAGTCGCAGCACTGCTCGTCTGCGTCGTGTAGCCTGTGCTTGAGACGACACAGCGATACTTGTATCCGCCGTTGCCGATCTCAGAGACGCCGCTAATCGCGTAGCTGCTCGATGTCGCCCCGGAGACGTTCGTCCAGTTCGTGCCGTCTGGACTCTGCTGCCACTGGTATTCAATGCTCGTGCCGGGCGTCGTGGCGTTCACGGAGAACGAGGCGTCTGTGCCAACAGTGAGGCTGACGCTCTGCGGCTGTGCGATGATCGATAGCTCTGCGGAAACAGTCAGTGTCGCGACGCCGCTAGTGAGCGTGGCAGTCGGAGTTAGCTCGACCACAACAGCCGGGAGCCAACCGCTGACCGCTGTGCCGCCCGTGCCTGCCGCACCTGTCGTGATGACCACGCGATACTTGTCGCCGTTGTTCGCAGCATAGGAGAGTTCAGTCAGGCTCAGGGTGGCCGAGAGCCCCGTGGCGATGTTGAGATAGTCGCCCGTACCCTTGGCCTGACGCTGCCACTGATAGAGAAGCTCGGCATTCTGGCTTGCCGTGGCTGTAACCGTGAACGTGACAGAGCCACTGACCGCAGTCTGATCAGTAGGCTGAGCAGAGATCGAGATCGTCGGCGTCGTCCAGTCTTCGAGACCAGCACGTCGCCATTGGTTCGTGTCGTTGGCGACATAGAGATAGTTCGCGTCGTAGCTGATCTGCCCGGCCTTCGTGACCGTCGTCGTGGCCGTCGGTGCGGCTGACCACGCGATTCCGCCAGCCTCGATGACAACAACCCCAGTCTTCCCGTTGACAGACTGGACTGGGGCAGCGGCTGAAGCACGTGCCGTGGTGAAGTAGAGGTTCGTTGAACCCTCAGTCACTGAGTCAGTCGAGCCGGGAGAGCCAGCGATCTCAACGTATGCAGTGCCGCTCCATCGATAGAGCTTCCGCGTATCGATCGCGACGAAGAGCTTGCCGCTCTCGCCCGGTGCGGGAAACGCAGCGAGGTTGGCGTATTCTGAGATGTCGTCGACAAAGCCCGGCAACTGGCTGGATGGTACGGTCCCACCAACGAGGGTCGCATACGTGCCGCTTGGCTGCTTAGAATTTAAGGCCGACTGTAGGCCTGTGACGTCAGTAATTTCGTGAGAATGAGCAGTGGGCGGGAAGGTTGTAGGAATCCCGGTTAGGCTTCCGAAGGAAATGACTGGGGTCGGATGCACGTGGTCAGCACGCGATGCACGTAGTGCCGAACCCTGCGACGCTACTCCAAGAGGCTGAGGAGTCTCATCGGCGAGGTTCGACGTTCCGTCGGCACCCTTCGGGATCGTGAAGTTCAGGGTCGTCGTTCCGCCGACGCTAACCGTATTGATGATCGCGGACGTGCCCGCATCACCAGTCGAAACCGTCCCCACTTTTAGGACTGTGAAAGGCCCGGCATCCCCAGTGCTGCCCTTATCGCCCTTCTGCAAGACTAGAGACAAGACTTGGCTGGGTGCTGTCCCGGTGATCGTCGCACTCGATGCCGTCGAGTCTGTGACAACCGTGCCTATCGATAGTGAGTTGGCAGGCCCGGCTGGACCCACATTTCCCTGCGGACCCTGAATGCCAGTCGCACCTTGGGGAAGCGTCAGAGAAATGGTCTGAGACGCGTTCGTCCCCGATACGGTCTGGGCACTCAGGGTCGCAGCAGCGTCAGCCCCCGAGACAACAGTTCCTATGACGAGCTTGTTCGCAGGCCCGGCTACGCCCTGAATTCCTTGAATGCCCTGAATGCCTTGACTGCCCGTGTCGCCTTTCTGGAGAACGAACGAGAGAGTCTGAGACGCGTTCGTTCCCGACACTGTCTGCGTACTAAGGCTCGCAGCAGGCGTTGTTCCAGAGGCAACAGTTCCTATGACGAGCTTGTTGGCAGGCCCGACGATCCCCTGTGGACCCTGCGGACCCACGGCACCGCCCTGAGTGTAGTTCAGTGCGATCGGAGCCGGAGGCGTGATGTTGACGACGACGTCTGCCATGTCATGCGTCTCCCGGCGTCAGGTTGCCAGACAACACGGTTCGCGTCACGACGCCCGGACCAACCCAGCGGAAATACCACCTGAGCTTCTCTGTGGTCGTGAGTGCTGCGGTCTGTGTCTCTTGGAGAGACAGATTGATCTGCCCAGTCGCGAGATTGACCGGCGTGATCGTGAACTGAGCTACCTCTTGCGTTCCCGTGACGACGCCGTTGGCGACGCTCGTCACCTTGTAGATCGACGACGAGAACGTGTACCCCGTGAGGTCGATGTCAGCGTCAATAGTGAACCAGAATTCGTCCCCTCTTATGAAGGACAAATTCAAGTTCTGTGGCAGCAATGCGTAGTCAGCCAATTTACTTCCTCTCCGTTTCCGGGGCGAAGCTGGCGTAGGCGACTGCCACGGCGGCTGCGGCCTTCGGCTGCTCGACATTCATCGCGTGTGGGTCCGCAGAGAGCGACGTCAGTGCTGCCGTGATCCATGCCCAGAGTGCGGTCATTTGCTCACCTGTTGCTGCGGTTCTGGCTTGTGAAGGCACCATGCTCCCGCCACGAAAAGCATGAGCGGTGCGATGAAGAGGACGACGACCCAAGCCCACCAAGGCGTCGGATACCTGAACTCTTGGTTGTTGATGTCGTAAACGCTTCGCTGCATCTCACCACCCTTGCCCGTGGTTCAACACTTGGTTGCCATCGGAGTCGATGCGAGCGTGAGCGATCTGAACTGTGTCGTCCTGCGGGGGCCGCTCAGCGACCATCATCACCCAGAGGAATGTTTTCGCGACGCGTGCGATCAGCTTCAGAACAGGACGCTCAGGGCGAAGAGGCTCAGGCCTGATCGGCGACGACGGTGACGACGCGAGCCACCATCCAAGAGCCAGCATCACGAGACCAGCGAGAACGATATTGCGATCACTTACTCTCATTATTGTCCCCCGGTTGCAGCCATCCGCCGTGGTCTAAGTCGCGGTACGCGAATCCGTTCACGCCGCCGATCGCAAATGAATCGCCTTGTGCGAGGATCGCTTCGACGTCCTTACGCTCGATCCAGAAAGAGCCGTCAGGTTGATCAGCAGGAAGCTTTGGACCGGAGCAACTTCTTGGCCCCCAAGAGTTCAAACACAAAGCACCGTCTCGCGGTCGCTTCATGCCGTTCTCTGGTGCGTTGGCGGCATGGCGAATTGAGATCAGGCTCATGCAATGATTCCACTGCCCACCCCTTGGTAAAAATCCGTCCTCATCTCTGACGTTCGTCGCAGCGAAGCCAACATTGCTGCAAATTGGCACACAGAATCCTGACTCCAGTGCCGCACTGAGTTCTTCCCAAGTCTTAACCTGAGCAACCGCACGAGCCGTGTGCTTGTTTGCTTCCTTCGCGAGGTCAAGAGGCACGCCAGAGTTGCCCCACTCACGCGTGAGAGGAATCGAGTATGTAGTCAGGTCTACGCTTCCGTACTTCTGCTTGTACAAAATTCCGCCGATGCCGGGAGTCTTGCACTTTCCGCTGACCCAGCGAGCCGCCGCCGCTCCATAACTTCCGTCTGAATAGCCTGCTACAGAAACAGGAGGCATTCTGCCTGCTGTTCTGCTCCCGCCATAAATCGCGGAAACATCGCATTCAAGCGGAGGATTCTGTAGCTCGCCTGTTGCGTGATCCGTCGCTTGTCCTATGTATGCTGACACCCCCCAGCCAAAGGCAACACAGGAACCCATCTGCCCCTGATTCCAAGCGGTAAACGGCGTCCCATACACCTTGCGATGAGCCTGATCAGCGTACCGATAAAGGTACACATCTTTACCCTTCGCCTTCGCAACAGCATCAGCACCAGCCTGAGCGAACGTCGGTTGATTCAGTTCGCTGAGGAACTGCTCGACGCCTGCTTTATTCGGCTGATAGCCGAAGTTGTTCTCGATATGGTTCGCAAGCCTGAACGTAGCAAGCTGCACCAACGCCCCAATGAATGAGACGACGATCACAGTTAGCAACGCAGAAGCGGTGAACTTATTTCGCGGCATCAGCACAAGCCCTTGAGATGTCGTTCATGGCGGCAACCCACTTCGCACGATCCGCAGGCGTCACTGGCCCACCGGAGATGCCAACGGTCTCATCGAGGTACGAGTGAATAGCCTCGCGAACCTTGGGCTGACGGGCACCAAGACTCTCGCCACGCATCCGTGCCTCGCGAGCAGCGATCCTGAGATCGTCGAACGCGACGCCAGTCTTCAGGCGAGGGTCGGCAAGAGTTCCGTCGTAGGCGATGATCTCGCCGATCTCCCCCGTGAGGGCGGAGAGCATGGCTGCGTCTTCGGCAGCGTGTTGGCCGATGAACAAGCCGCGAAGCACGAGGCCTTGCGGTGGCACCGGGCCGGGCGGCGTCGAGTCGGTCGATGGGATCAGAAACAGCAGCAGACCAAGTGCCAACAGGCACCCAGCAGCGATCTGACGGTGAAGCAGAGTCATTCCTTGTCGCTCCCAGCCACGAGACACAGGGTTAGGTCGTTGATTGCAGTCGTCGCCTTATCGTCAAGGTTGCCAGTCGCGATCAGACGGCTCCGGACGGAGGCGAGGCTCTCGATGGCACTTCGATAAGACGGTGCTTTGGGCGGCTGCGGGATCGACGGCACGTCGACCGACGGCAACGCGGCTGGTTGCGGCTTCTTAGCCGACGCATCGGGCAAGAAGAGAAGGGCGGCAGCAGCGGCAATTACGAGTAGGAAGATCACTTTGAAGCCCTCACGATCGGTAGTAGAGACTCGACGACGCCCCCTGCCGCGAGCAGCACGATCGCTCGGACTGTCGACCGGGAGACAACCCAGAATGGGACGCAGTAAATCGGGACACACTTGTCGGCTACAGCGTCAAACAGGCTGGCAACAGCCGCAACTGCCCACGCCTTCT
>Ga0181349_1000673_pt1 | contig 14656 bp, 20 predicted proteins | sample Su13VDMM110SD_FD_130106 | JGI IMG/M metagenome (GOLD analysis project Ga0181349, IMG submission 130106) | Freshwater viral communities from Lake Michigan, USA - Su13.VD.MM110.S.D | ecosystem: Environmental > Aquatic > Freshwater > Lake | place: USA: Michigan | collected 2013-07-16 | reverse complement strand
AGTTCACACACTTGCTGATCCGGCGGCGGTTGAAAAAGCATTGACCGAACTAGACTTCATAGAATCTGCAGCAATTCCATACACAGACGAGCTTTCCGAAGAAAAGAAGTAATCAAATAAATATAGGTGCATGAAACTCGCACCGACAAATCATAAATTCAATACAAATCCCTATTTCCACAAACCTATTGCCCAAAAAGATGTGCCCTCCATGGCTCAAATAGAACTATTCGACCAGAACGGTTATGACCTCACACCTTTGGAAAAAATGTATGCCGAGGCCAATGGCCAGGCAGGTCGCTGGCATAGACCCAATCACTACGCACTCAAGTATGACTGGTTCACGGACGTGGACGATTCGGTCACAGGTGCACATGTTAATCATGCACTGTTGTTTGAGAGGAAAGGTTATGAGGGAGCAGCATTGTCACAACTGGAAGATTGGGCCCTGCAAAATAATTTGATATACAAGGTGATAAAGATGAGGCCCAAGTGGGGCATGGACATCAGTGTGGACTATGCGGACCATCAGGGCAACGTGTTTGAGCTGTTGCATTGGGAATATGATGGATTTGACGTTGATGAGATAGCGGATAAAAAAATAAATGTTGAAAAATTCCTGTTGTCCGTGGACTGGAACGCCGCCGCAGCGGAGATGATCGAAAGAAAAAAGGAATGGCATCATCTGGGCTTTTTTGAACAGAGCGCATGGAAGACTGAATTCTTTGGCATCGAGAAGGAACGTTTCAAGATGGTGCTATGGCAATAAATACAAGTATATGAGCCAGATGCCAGTTTTTTCATACAAGCAATATTTAGATGACATGTTACGTCTAAAAGATCATGGACATGTGAGCTCCGATACGCAGGTGGAAAGGCCCAAAAGCGCAGGTTCCAGAGGACTAAGAAAAATAAAAAACTTTATCGACGATCCAGTGCATTTAATGGGAGAAGAAGCACCGAGGCCATCTCCGGGTAATCCCAATCCCAAAACAGAAGCATCTAACAAAAAGATTACCAAAAATGAAGCAATAAAGACTATTCTAGAAGGCATAAGCTATTCTAAAGCATCAGGCGAGTTGATCTTGCCTCCGGCCATACAAGGCAATATCAGAACTTGGTTTGAATCTTGCTGGAATAAAGTAAAAAATAAGAAATAATTGCGTTTTGACTTAATAAAATATATACTATTCGCATGACTTCCATCGTAGATACTCTTGATATTATCCATCCACGCGGTTGGGGGGAGTATGGTCAACATGGTGATGCCTGCGAACATGGACATCCAATTACAGAAACGGACATCGAAAATTTAAAAAAACATTATGGACTGGAAATATCACATCACACCATTAATGGCAACAAGTATAAACTAATCTCGTCATTGCAAAAAGATGCAACAAGCACTTTAGTACTACTGCATGGAGGTGACGGCAAATACTATGTGATAGATTCTGGTGATATACCTAATGGTTTAGTGATGCCTTTTTTTAAATATTGTAAAATCAAAAAATTAAATTTAGTCATTGTCGATCCAGATCACCCACTCGAGTGGGCTTGGAACAATTTAGCAAATACTTTGGAATTCAATAGTGAGATCCTAGGGGAAAAAAAGTTATGGCAGGTAAAAAAGCATTTGAAACAATGGTCAAAAAAAGGCAGAGAGTTTTACATTCATAGTCATAAAAATTTATCACCAAACTTTTTTTCTGTAAATAAAATTCTAAATGACGTGCATAATTTTGTAAAAGATTTTGAAAAGCTGTTAGAGCATATAAAAAAAATTACTAATACGAATATATGGTTGGTGGGACATTGTTCTGGCGCAGTGATGTTGTCATACATACACGACATCAATCAATATAATCATCTATATAAAGGAATGATACTATTAAGTGTCTACTATAAGAAAAACTGGAGAGAAACGGGGCTGAATGAAATGAATTTTTTTTTAACTAAAGTAACTAAACCAATATTGGCAATTCAACATGCAGAGGATCCTTGCATGGGCACCCATCCTGAAATAGCTAAAAAAATTATCAGTGATATAGACAGTCCATTGACAAGATATATAGAACTAGAAGGAGGAATAGATCAAGGATGCCCCCATTTTTCCATGGGATATCACGGGTTCAGAGGTATCGAGCACAAGGTTATTGATGAAATTGATAATTTTATTCTAGAACATGGTAAAATATAAACTCCTTGATTTAAAATAGAAAGAGTAATATAATACATAGAAAAGGAGATAATATGTCAGGACGAAATTTTAATGAAGCAGAAAAAACAAAATTGATACAGCTTATAAAAGAAGGATCTCAGGTGTTGGGAGAAGTGGATGACCTCAAGGCAGGATTGAGAGACACTGTAAAAGCACTGTCAGAGGAGCTGGAACTTAAACCTGCCATGTTGAGCAAAGCCATCGCGATAGCACACAAAGACAACTACAAATCTGTGGCCAATGACATGGATCTATTGGATTCTATACTGGCGGCGGCGGGCAAGATCTAGTGTATGGTGTCGTAAAGGAATTTTGGATCCACAGCTACCGCACAGATAAGATCGCATTCTACTACGAACTGATATCACTAATATTCACTGTTGCAGGATCAATAATGTTGACATTCACTAGTCCTCATCCTCAGATGCATCTTGTGTTTCCATTCTATCTCATTGGATCTGTCACCATGGCCTATTCTGCCTATCGTAGGAGGAACCTATGGATAACTACGCTTGCCGGATGGTTCACCATAATGAACTGCATCGGCAACTACCTGGTATTTTTTAAATGAGTTACATAGACGCATACTATCGCAGGGACGACGACAAGGTGTTGGTTGTTGAGCGTGATGCCAATGGTCAGAGAAAATTTATTGAATATGAAGCTAGATATGTTTTCTATTATCCAGACTCCCGTGGCAAGCACAGAAGCATACACGGCGAGGCCCTGCAAAAAGTCACATGTGGTACATTCAAGGAATTTATAAAAGAGCAAAAGATTAGAAGCAATAAGAAACTGTTCGAACAGGACATCAATCCCGTGTTCCGCTGCCTAGAAGAAAATTATATGGGCAGGGATGCCCCCAAACTCAACGTTGTGTTCTTTGACATTGAGGTGGACTTTGATCCACAGCGAGGATACTCCACCACTGATGATCCTTTCATGCCCATCACGGCGATCACTTGCTATTTGAACTGGACGGACCAACTGGTCACATTCGCAGTGCCACCCAAGGGACTCAGCCTGCCGGATGCCAAGCTGCAGGTGGAGAGATTCAGCAACGTGATGCTGTTTGAAAAAGAAAAGGACATGTTGGACGCTTTCCTGACCTTGGTGGACGAGGGGGACGTAATCAGTGGATGGAACTCAGAGGGTTACGATATGCCATATGTTGTGGGTAGGATACAAAAGGTATTGAGCTCCGATGACCTAAGGAGATTGTGCTTCTGGGGAGAGAAACCCAAGAAGAGGACATTTGAGAAATATGGCAGGGAGCAGATCAGTTATGATCTTGTCGGTAGGGTGCACCTGGACCTATTGGAGTTGTATAGAAAATATACCTATGAAGAGAGGCATTCATATAGGTTGGACGCAATCGGCGAATGGGAATTGGACGAGAAGAAGACAGTGTATGAGGGATCACTTGATCAATTGTACAACAATGACTTTGGTATGTTCATAGAATACAACAGGCAGGACTGCAACCTGTTGGCCAAATTAGAGAAAAAGTTAAAGTTTATAGAACTAGCCAATGAGATAGCACATCAGAATACGGTGTTGTTAGATACTACCATGGGCGCAGTAGCAGTAACGGAACAAGCCATTATCAATGAGGCACATCGCAGAGGCATGATAGTGCCGGGTAGAATCAAGAGAGATGACTCGGCTCCCATTGAAACAGCGGCGGGCGCATATGTGGCCTATCCCAAGAAGGGCATACATGACTGGATCGGATCCGTGGACATAAATTCGCTATATCCATCCGTGATCAGGGCCTTGAACATGGGGCCAGAGACCATAGTTGGACAGATACGTCCTGTGATAACATCAGCGGAGATAAACAGGGCCAAGCACCAGGGCAAGTCATTCGCCACAGCATGGGAAGGGCAGTTTGGTTGCTGGGAGTATCAGGCAGTGATGAAACAGGACAAGGGCACGGAACTGATCATTGATTGGGAAGATGGCACAAGTGTTAGGATGAGCGCAGCACAACTGCATGACCTTGTGTTTGACGGCAACAGGCAATGGATGATCTCTGCCAACGGAACAATATTCACTTATGAGTTCGAGGGCGTGATACCCGGCTTGCTGAAGAGATGGTACGCAGAGAGGAAAGAGATGCAGACCAAGATGTCCGAGTGCGGTGACAATGAGATCGAAAAAGAGTTCTGGGACAAGAGGCAGCTTGTGAAAAAAATTAATTTAAATTCACTTTATGGCGCCATACTGAATCCAGGATGTCGCTTCTTTGACATGCGCATAGGACAATCAGTCACGTTGACTGGCAGATGCATCACGCAGCACATGGCTGCCAAAGCAAATGAGATCATTGCGGGCAAATATGACCACGTGGGCGACAGCGTGATATACGGTGACACTGACTCTGTGTATTTTTCGGCATATGCCACACTTAAAAAAGACATCGATGCTGGACAGATACCATGGCAAAAAGAGAATATAATAGAACTATATGATCGTATTGCCGAGGAAATAAACGGCACTTTTTCATCATTCATGACCAAGTCATTCCACTGCCCCAAGACCAGAGGTGATGTGATCAGGGCAGGTAGAGAGCTGGTGGCCAGCAAGGGCCTGTTCATCACAAAGAAGAGGTACGCACTATTATATTTTGACAAGGAGAACGAGCGTGTGGACACGGCGGGCAAGGAAGGCAAGGTCAAAGCAATGGGATTGGATCTAAAACGTTCTGACACTCCGGTGTTCGTGCAGGACTTCCTCAGCGAGATATTATATCTGGTGCTGGTGGGCAAGACCGAGAAAGAGGTATTGGACAAGATCAAACAGTTCCGAGCGGAATTCAAATCAAGGCCAGGTTGGGAGAAGGGTTCACCCAAGCGTGCCAACAATGTCACACAATATCATGAAGAAGAGAAGAAGAAAGGCAAGGCCAACATGCCGGGACACGTGAGGGCTTCGATCAATTGGAATCGCTGCAGAGAGATGTATGGAGACAAGTACAGCATGTCGATCCTAGATGGCGCCAAAGTCATAGTGTGCAAATTAAGAAATAATCCGTTGGGTTACACCTCCATTGCATATCCAGTTGACGAGCAGAGGTTGCCGGAATGGTTCAAAGAGTTGCCTTTTGACAGCGATGGCATGGAAGAGAGCGTGCTGGATGGCAAGATAGAGAACCTTATCGGTGTGCTGGAGTGGGACGTGAGATCAACAGAAAGTTCCAACACATTCAACAAGTTATTTGAATTGGCGTGAAATGTTGAGCATTGAAGAGATCAAGTTACTGATAGAGAAGTTAGAAAAAATGAAGGGGCATGACTTCCAAAAGATGATAGATGACAATCTTCGCATATTGAAAGATCTTGCCAGCACTGTTGATATCAATAATCAGGATCAGATAGATAGATTGGACAAGACCAAAGACTGGTATGCCAGAGATCTAGATTGGAGGCACGAGAGAAAAGATGGACTGCATGATAAATTGCTGTTTGATAAAATTGAAAGCAGGATCGGACAATTTAATAAGATGGGAGCCAGTGCTGCGTTGTATAACAGTTTAGAGATAGGACCAGGATATGGAAAATTCAGTAGATTATTTTTGGCTTGGCGTTTAAACTTTTATGTGGACGTACTACCTCAATGCCACAGCAAGATTAAAAAATTATTTCCCCCTGCACAAAGCAAGTATATTAAGTTTTATACCACAGATAGAACTGCATGTTCTGAAATACCAGACAATGCTGTAAATTTTGTGTTCAGTTGGGACACATTTACTTTTTTCACGCAACAACACATCACAGAATATCTCAAAGACATATTTAGAGTAGTCTTACCGGGTGGTTATGTGTTCCTACATTACGCAAATTGTGAATATGATCGTGATCTCCATGAGGCCAAAAGAGGTTATTGGAACTATAATACTCGATCCGCAATGGAAAAAATCATCAAAGAAACCGGATATAATTTAATAGAGATGGATCAATTCTCTCCGGGAGCCAATTATGCCATATTTCAAAAACCTGGTAATGATAATCCTGTTCTGTACAAAGTGGTAGAAATACCTGCTGAGAAATAATTTATCAGTTGATTTATTTCTAAATATACTATACAATTTAATTTTAAACTTTTAAGAACAGGCAAAACATGATAGATGTATTGAGAGACATAGTAAAGCACACATATGGCCTAGGATTTTTAGAACTGGTCAAGATCACTGGCACAGATAGTGAAACAGCGATCGATTCCATGGCAGAAGACAGATCAGTGATACTGCAAGGCACATTTAAACAGGCACAGGCGGGATTGGCAGGCACATTTGGAATGCCGCAATTGAACAAACTGGACATACATTTAAAATGTCCCGAGTACAAGGACAAGGCACACATCACCGTGATCAAGGGCACGAGGAATGGCGCAGAAATTCCCGTGGGCATTCACTTCCAGAACGAGAAAGGTGACTTCAAGAACGATTATCGTTTCATGTCTCCCGAGATAATCAATGAAAAATTAAAGACCATCAAGTTTAAGGGCGTCAAATGGGACGTGGAGATCGAGCCAACGGTTGCGGGAGTGCAGCGATTTAACTTTCAATCGGTAGCAAACACAGAGCACAATACATTCGTTGTGAGAACAGAAAATGACAATATCATATTCACGTTTGGTGATCAGGCATCACATGGCGGAGAATTCACATTCGCTACAGGAGTCAAGGGCACTCTCAACAAGGGTTGGAGTTGGCCGGTGGCACAAGTGTTGCAAATTTTAAAACTGAGTGATTCGGCCAAGGTTACTCTACACTTTTCTAACGAGGGAGCCATGCAGGTAACAGTGGACTCCGGAGTGGGTGTATATCGCTACATCATACCAGCACAGGCACAATAATGTCAGCTATCGGGCAGGAACATCTAGGACCTTTGAACAGGGACTTTGCCAAGTTCTTACCAGCGATATCTAATTTCTATAATACTTTTATCAGTAAACAAAGAGTAACAGAAGGTGCTCACATACCTAAAGAAAGAATACCCAAAGGTTTTGAGAATGATGTGGAAGGGTTGAACTTCCTCAATCCAGAAAAGGGTTACTTCACCTATGACGTGGGACTATACTCAGCAGGCCATGCTTGTCTAGATGTTGAAAAAGCACCCGATAGAGATTCAATGTGCGTTAATAGAGATAGAAAGTTCTCCACTATAGTGGGTGATTCGGGCGGATATCAAATAGGTAAGGGTGTAATAAAATTTGATTGGCAAGACTTCGAAGGTAACAAAGCCAACAAAGTTAGAAGTGATATTTTAAATTGGCTTGAACTAACTGCCGACTGGTCCATGACATTAGATATTCCTACTTGGGCCTCTGGTCCTCTAAACTCCTCTAGAACTGGTTTAAAATCATTCGAGGACTGTTTGAAAGGAACACTATACAATAATAATTATTTCCAAAAGAATCGTTTAGGACAAACTAAATTTTTAAATGTATTGCAAGGTGATGACTGGAACACTGCTTGTATTTGGTATGATGCTGTAAAAAACTTTGAATTCGAAGGTTGGGCGATGGGTGGACTTAATATGTGTGATCTAGAAGTATTGTTACGAAGATTAATCATAATGAGAGATGAAAAGAAATTAGATAAGAAGGATTGGATACACGTACTGGGTACGTCACAATTAGATTGGGCATGTTTTTTAACACAGATACAGAGACAATTGAGAAAACATGTGAATCCAAATGTCACAATCAGTTTTGATTCGGCATCAGCTTTCTTAAGCACAGCAAATGGATTGGTCTACACACACAATCTATTCACTCCTAAGAGATGGAGTTACATCATGGAGAAAGCACCAGATGATAAGAGATTAAAACACAGCACCATACCATTCCCATTTAAAAGTGCTATAGGTAACCGATTAAACATGGGAGATGTTTGTTGGTATGGCCCAGGAGACCTAAATAAAAACGATAAAGAAGGCAAGACTGCTTGGGATAGTTTCAGTTACTGTCTAATGATGGCGCATAACGTATACAACCATATTAGAGCAGTACAGATTGCTAATGATATCAATGATATAGAAATGGTCAAACATCGACCACAAGTTAAACATTGGAGGAAAACTAAAGATTCAGACAACACAGACCAAATGAGTGATTTTGTTCCAAAAAATATTCTTTATTTCAATACATTTGTTGAAGAACTATTTGAATCTGAAAAGCCCATGGAATTATTAGATTCTGCTTCATCTTTCCTAGCAGACAACAGAGGAACTCGTTGGCAAACTTCCACAGGCGGTGGTAAAGGACAAAATAATTTTAGTTCATTATTTGAAGGAGCATAACATGTCAAACAAAAACAAACAATTAAAAAAATTGCAACTGCATCACGATTACCTAAATAGAAAGGTGGCAGAGGTTACCGAATTAAGATTGCATGATAGAAGCATAGAAAGCAAAACCATATTGATGCGATTAAAGAAAGAAAAATTAGCATTAAAAGACCAAATCGCTGAATTGGAAGAAGAATTAATAAAAACAAATTAACTTTGATAGATTGAGTTATTATGCTACAATTAGACAATATGTACAGAGATTATAATTCAGGACATTTTGGTAATGAATCAGTGAAGGCATTTACCGGATTAGAGATTGAACATACATTAGCATATGGCAAAAAAACTTTATTCTTGGCCACAAACGGATTTGATACAGATCAGGTATTAGAACTTGCAACATTGCATGATTGTGAAGCAGTCTATTATGGTGCTAATAGAACATTTCAATACAACATAGGCACACATGTTTTCCAAATGAAAAAATTATTAGACCATGGCTATTATGTTACAATTGATTATCCTTATGCAGATCATGAAGAAGTTAAAAAAAGATTTGCACTGATATGGAATGAATCTAAGTTTATACCATTCTGCTCAATCATATTCAAAGACAGTGATGATGACAAGCAATTACATTTTAAAATAGATGATGTTACTTTTAGACACAGCAATCCAGGTGTGTGGACCATGAGCATGAAAAAATTTAAAGACAAATCAGGATTCACAGATTGGGATCAATACGCCAAGGATGAGATCATAAAATGATTCAAGCACAAAGAGCACAGGCATTGAAAGAGAAATTAAGTCAAAGCTCAAAAATGATTTGGGTAACTTTCCGCAAGGAAGGCACTCACAAATATCCTGCAGCACTAACAGATCCCAAGTTGGCCACAGGAGATGAGTATGATGTGAGTTTTTTGGGCTATCCTCATAGACACATATTTCATTTTAAAGTGGCTATTGAAGTATTCCATGATGACAGAGACATTGAGTTCATACAGTTTAAAAGATGGTTGGAAAAATTATACGCAGAGAAGACACTGGCTTTGGACTATAAAAGTTGTGAGATGATGTCAGATGATTTGTATCTTGCAATCATAGAACGTTACCCAGGCAGAAAAGTAACAATAGAAGTATCAGAGGATGGAGAAAATGGCTCGCAAGCAGAATACCCAAGAGGTTAACATAGAAGTTAACATACCAGTCAAGACACTGACCAAAAGGAAAGGTTATCTTCCCATAGGTGGTGGTGCGTTGAATGCTGATTATACTTTTGTGGATGCTGTGGCCAATGTATGCACCATGATGGGCAATGCTGGTTATACCTATGGCAAGGATTTCATCTGGGCATATCACGGCTACAATGACGACATGGATGACACAGTGACTATATTTGTCAAGGACGAGAAGATCAGGACATGGTTGCATCTCAAGGCCAAATGTGACTATCATATAAAACACACCAGTGATGGTGGCGTAAAATTAACAAGGATCGCAAGATGAGGATAAGATTAGTTTTTGAACCACATGAGGATGTCAAGATCAACAATAACAAAACGTTCAGGCATTATGCAGAAAACTATCTAAGTGAATTCCCTGCAGAATACGGTGGCTTTATAATGTTAGATATAAATGAAACTTATTATCAAAGGAATGAACCGTTATATCAATTTTTGATGCATCAAGGCGATGATTCAATATTGACTGACTTGTTAAAATATTTACAAAATAATCCAATGCATGGATATCACACCCATGTATATGTGAATGAAAAGAATCTAAGAGAAGTAGCCATAAGCACAAGATGAAAAAATCCGTACTGGTGGTTGGGGGAGCCGGATATGTTGGGTCACACACCGCAAAACAATTAACAATGAATGGCTTCACTCCCGTGGTGCTTGACAGAGATATTAAGACCAAGCCATGGGCCACACAATATGGTCCGGCATTTGAATGCAATCTACCTAGAGATATAGACTTTTTGAAAGAAATTGTTAATAGATATAATATAGATTCCTGTATACATTTTGCCGCTTGCACGAGAATCAGCGAATCAGTAAAAGATCCATCAAAATATTATAAAAACAATGTTGTGATGACCATCCAACTGTTGGACAAACTCAGAGAAGTTGGGGTTAACAAATTTGTTTTTTCATCTAGTGCAGCCGTATATGGTGCGATCGAGGATGGTATGGCAAAAGATGATGAATTGAACTTACAACCAATCAATCCTTATGGCATGAGTAAATTGATGGTAGAGAACATACTCAAAGATTATTATGTTGCATATGGATTGAGCAGTATAAGTTTGAGATATTTCAACGCAGCAGGAGCCGATGCTGACAGCGAAGTTGGAGAATTAAGGCAGGACGAATTTCATATCATACCACTTGCTATAGAAGCAGCCTTCCATAGTAAGGAGTTTCAGTTATTTGGTACAGATTTTGATACACCAGATGGCACCTGTGTAAGAGATTATGTGCATGTGACTGATCTTGCAGTGGCCCATGTGTTGGCCTTACAAAAAGTATCAGGAGATGTGGTTTGTGGAAGATATAATTTAGGATCTGGAATAGGCATAAGCAACCAACAATTGCTAGATACAATAAAGAAATACCTAGGTGAATTTAAAATAGTAAAAACATCTAAGAGGGCCGGTGATCCACCAGTGCTGATAGCAAATAATGATCGAGCCAAGAAGGAACTAGGATGGAAATTAGAGCATAGTACCATTGACAATATAGTGTGTACTGCTGTAAAATGGTATAATAACATTAATAAAAAAGATTTAAATTAATGACTGACATCAATAAAGATCCTCTAGTGCAAAGTTTAATAGACACATGGACTGACAAGAGCAAACCTGTGAGCCAACAGATAAGAGAAAGAGTTGTCAAGGCGGGAGATAGGTTCTTCGCAGCTGACAACATCAGCCAATACATAGAGGCGGGCGAAAGAGAAAAACTGATCACTGAGTTGACTGCAAAATTTGATTCAGTGTTGGACAGCCTGGTGATCGACAGGGTGAATGACCCCAACAGTGCTGGAACGGGACGTAGATTGGCCAAGATGTACATAAATGAGATAATGGGCGGAAGATATAATCCTGCCCCGGAGGTAACAACATTTCCCAACGAAGACGGTCGTTATGATCAATTGATCGTGATACGATGTGATATCAAAAGTATGTGTTCACACCACCACCAACCAGTAACAGGAGTATGTTATATTGGTTGTCTGCCCGGCAAAAGATTGATCGGATTAAGCAAGTACAGTAGAATAGCACAGCATCAATCAGCCAGAGGACATCTGCAGGAGGAACTGACAGAGAAGATAGCATATAAAATTTTAAAACTTACAGAAAGTCCAGCGGTGGGCGTGTACATCAGGGCGAGGCACGGCTGCTGCGAGAACAGGGGCATAAGGAGCGCAAACTCCAGCACACAGACCACTGTGTTGAAAGGGCTTTTGAAAACTGATCCGGGACTGAAGAACGAGTTCATGCACAACATACAATTACAAGAAACACAGTGTGGTACAAATGGTTAACATCTCAACTGTCAGCACCTGTCCATTATTTCCTGAGCTAGAGAATTATAGATCTGGGTTGGATACAAATACCGGACAATTGCACATTCCAGGTGTGTTTTCAGTTGATCCAAGATCGATACTGCCACAGGGCGTGGGCAGTGGCACGATATCAGAATCATACAATGTGTCATATGACGCCAACGCATGGAATTCAACTGCACTGAGGAATTATGAATTTGAGCTGCATGAAAAATATCCCGCACTGCAACAGGCATGGGATCATTATCAAAATATTTTAAAAATGTGTCAAAGCAGAGAGGAGGAGACCGGTGAGAATAGATTATAACCTACATCTTGATTATTCCGATGTGCTGCTGAAACCCAAAAGATCCACACTGAATTCTCGCAGAGATGTTGAGATGACTAGAGATTTTACATTTAGAAACAGCAAGAAACAACTGTCTTATACTCCCATAATGGCATCCAACATGGATGGCGTGGGCACGTTCTCCATGGCACGAGTGTTGCAAGATTATAAAATGCTCACAGTGATCCGCAAACACTACTCATTCAATGATTGGAAAGCCACAGCAGGCACAGGATTAAAATTCAAATACGTTTCTGCCTGTGTGGGCACCGGTGCCATATGGGATGAAGAAGCACTAGACTATCAAACATTAAAACAAGTAATTGCAGCATTTCCAGACATACCTGCCATCACAATAGATGTGGCCAATGCTTATCATGAGCAATTTGTGGATTTTGTAAAAAGAATAAGATCAGAATTTCCAGACAAGATCATCATAGCAGGCAACGTGGCATCACCAGAGATAGTGGAAGAATTGATAATCAATGGAGCGGACGTGGTCAAGGTGGGCATAGGTCCAGGATCAGTGTGCACCACAAGGACGCAGACCGGAGTGGGAGTACCACAATTTTCTGCCATTATAGAGTGTGCTGATGCTGCCAACGGAGTGGGCGGACACATCATCGCGGATGGTGGTTGCACTCAATCGGGGGACATAGCCAAGGCATTGGGAGCAGGAGCTCACATGGTGATGTTGGGTGGCATGCTGGCAGCCCACGACGAATCAGAATTAGAATTGAAAGATGGCAAAAGAGTATTTTATGGCATGAGTTCGGAATCAGCATTTGTGCAACATGGTGCTCGCAAAGATGGGTACCGAGGCACTGAAGGCAAAACAGTGTTATTAGACAATAGAGGACCTGTGAGAGACACTGTGGAACAGATATTAGGTGGTGTGCGAAGCTCTTGTGTCTACGTTGGTGCAAGAAGAATCAAGGACATGCCCAAGTGTGCTCATTTTGTGAGAGTTAATAATATACAGAATAGGATATTCGATGGAAAATAATATAACCGTGGAAAAATTATACTTCACCAATATACAGATGCGCAATGCGCTGATACAGATAGAGGACAAATTGGTTCATGACATGTGGATGCCCAACATAATATTAGGAATCAATAGAGGTGGGTGTATTCCTGGCGTTTATCTGTCACACAGATTGAACAAGGAACATGCTGTGTTGGACGTGAGGTTGAGAGACCATGCTGCCAAGCCCAACCTCTCTGTGTTGGAGAAGGAATTTGCCTTCCAAAAAAAAATATTGATAATCGATGATATCAATGACACTGGTGCCACTTTCCAATATATCACAGACAACTTTGGTCGCCATGACAGGGTGAAATACGCAGCGGTCATCAACAACAAACCTTCCCCAACGAAAGTTGACTATTTTGGCTACGAGATAGACAAGAGCGAAAAGCCCGAATGGGTGGTTTTCCCATGGGAGGAATGGCAAAAATAAACAACATTTGGCAAGTTAAGCACAATTGACTTACCATCTAAATACGTTTATAATAATTGTATGAGCAACAAAGCAGGAAAAATTTGGGGACAAACTGAACTTATACATGCCAATGGCGTGTTGGAGTTCCACCGCATTGATTTCAAGGCAGGTGGTGTTTGCTCCAAGCATCAACACAAATACAAATGGAATGGCTTCTACGTGGTTTCCGGCAAGATGAAGATAAAAGTATGGCAGAGGGATCAGCAGGATCTCATAGATGAGACCATATTGGGTCCGGGAGATTTCACCAAGGTCAAGCCAGGTTATTATCACCTGTTCGAGGGCCTGGAAGATGGCATGGCATTTGAATTGTACTGGGCGGAGTTCAACCATGACGACATACAGAGAGAGAACGTGGGGCATTTCAGAAGTGGCAACGTTGTGAGATTAGATAAAAAAGATAAGAAATAATAGGACCGATATGGCTTCGGTAATTGACGAAAAACAATATCCAGTATATACTCTAGATAATGATCCAGAAATGGAAAAGAAGAAGAATGGAACTTATTCCACAGAAGAAATATTAGAAGCAGTAAAGGTATTAAATGAGCAAAATTAAAATAGCAGAATTATTTTACAGCATACAAGGAGAGGGCAGGTACATGGGTGTGCCTTCGGTGTTCTTGAGAACATTTGGCTGCAACTTTACTTGTGCTGGCTTTGGTTTGCCTCGAGGCATGCGCAGTGATGAGAATGACAAAGTATTTGAACAGCACAAACAATTTCCTTT
>Ga0181349_1000669_pt1 | contig 14690 bp, 11 predicted proteins | sample Su13VDMM110SD_FD_130106 | JGI IMG/M metagenome (GOLD analysis project Ga0181349, IMG submission 130106) | Freshwater viral communities from Lake Michigan, USA - Su13.VD.MM110.S.D | ecosystem: Environmental > Aquatic > Freshwater > Lake | place: USA: Michigan | collected 2013-07-16 | reverse complement strand
GATCTTGACGCGTTCGGCCTCGTCGAGGATGCGCGCCATCGTCGTCTCGCGCGTGCCGAGGTCGATGCCAGTCTCCGCCATGAACTGCTGCACGACGAAGTCTGAAAGCACGCGGTCGATGTCCTCGCCGCCCAGATCGCGGTTGCCCGAGTTTCCCTTGACCTCGATGCGCTTGCCACCCGCCGCGCCGCCTGCCTGCACCACCGTGAGGTCGAAGGTGCCGCCACCCCAGTCGTACACTGCGAGCATCGCGTACTTGTCTGATGCCGCCGCCCCGTAGGCGATAGCCGCCGCAGTAGGCTCGGACAGGATGAACACCGCCTCAAGCCCGGCGAGGCGACCGGCCTCTTCCGTCGCGCGCCGGGCGCGGTCCCCGAAGTCGTGCGGCACGGTGATGACGGCCCGTGTCGGTCGCGCGCCGAGGCGATCCTGCGCCGCGTCCAGCAGGCGCTGGATGACCGCCGCCGACAGCTCTTGCGGCGTGTAGTTGTGATCGGGGCCGCGCAGGGCGATGCTGCCATCCTCGGCCTCGACGGTCTGCCATCCGGAGTTCTCCGCATCGGACCAGCGGCGCCCCATGAGGGACTTGAACGCCCGGAAGGCGAACTCCGGGTTGCGCCTGCCCTCGTCCAGCGCCGGGCGCCCGATGTAGACGTCCTTGCCGACAATCGTCACCGCACTGGGCAGCAGGGCCCCGCCAGTGGTCACGTCGATGATCCGGGGGGTGACCCCGTCGTGGTAGGCAATCGCGCTGTTGGTCGTGCCGAGATCGATCCCGACCGTGATTGGGCTGCTCATCCCGCCTGCTCCGTGATGTGGCCGTCACGCGCCGCCCAGTCCCCAACCGGGATTTTGGCCGGGTCGGCGTCGCCTCGGTTGGAAAACTGCTTAGCGAGCCCGCCCTTGCGTCCCGGCACCGGGGGCTCCGGTGGTCCCGGCAGCGGCTCCAACTCAACCACGGGGCTCCCAGAGGCCAGCACGGGGCCTTCCCCGGCCCCTTGCTCCGCAACCGGCGGAGCCGGGGGCTCCTCGACGACCGGCGGGGGGGTTACGACCGTTTCTGTCGTATCCGGGGTCGCCTCTGGCGCGATTTCCTCAACCGGGGCGGGAGCGGGGGTTACGACAGAAGCGGTCGTAACAGGCGTGGCCTCCTGCCGCTCCAGCTCGACCGGGTCCACGCCGGGCGGGATGCCTGCCCGCGCACGGGCCAGACGAGCCTCCAGATCGGCGTGCGCGATGTCGTCGAGCAGCTCCTGCCTGCGGGTCTCGTTGCGGCTGGTGGCGCTCATCAAGAACGCCCAGACGCCGAAGCTGCGGGCGCCCTCCAGACCGAACAGGAGAAAGTAGGCCCAGAACAACTTCTCGCTGACCTCGCGCGCCTTGGCGTCCAGCTCGATCTGCTCCAGCCGCTTCTGGGTCGTCGCGGTCACGGCGGGCGGGGCGGCGCCGCCCATCAGCCCCTCCTCGCGCACCTTCAGCTTCGCCAGCTCGCGCTGGACCTGCTCGCCCCGCTCCCGGCGAGCCTTTTCGGTCTCGGCGTCTGCGATGCCGTCCACTCGGAAATTGTAGAGCCCCTTGGCCTGCAGCTCGCGCTGGGCGCGCTCGATGCCCTCCGGCGAGTTGTTGGCCAGCGTCTCCTGCTCGATCTTGAGGTCGGCGATCTCGCTCCTGACGCGCTCCAGCTCGCCGCCCGTGGACTGCACCGCGCCGGTCGCCGCCGTCTGCAGCTGGGCCGCTTCCTCGGCTGCAAGCGCCGAGCGGTCGCGCAGCGTCTGGCTGTCGGCGACGAACACATCCGAGAAGGACAGCTTGATCGCGGCGAGACCGTTTTCCAAACACACCCAGATCAGCGCCGCGAAGATCAGCGAGCCGACCAGCTTCCGCGGCCACGTCCGCGCGAGGATAATCAGGCCCATGCAGATCGCCGCAAGCAGCTCGGCGAACAGGATGCAGATCGTCAGCGCAAGGTTGCCCGACGACGCCCACGCACCACCGACGTTCAGCCACGCCAGCGCAAACGTGAGACCGATGATGAATATCATCGCGAGCGAGCGCATGACATCGGCCTGCGTGCCGAACCGGTCGGTGATTATCTTGGGCAGGGTCATAGGGGAGCCTTCATCATGTAGTCGAACGCACGCTGTCCACCGGCAATCAACAGGGCGAATATCGCCGCCCCAATTCCTAACCACGTCCTAAGTGACGCGTTCATTCTGGACTGGAGCTGCAGCGACTGCTGGATTTCCCGCGTGACGTTGAACTCGGTTTCGTCGGCGTGCTTGCGGAGCTGTGCGTCGAACATCTCCGCCGTCTCGTCGCGCAGCTTCTCGATCCTGTCTGTCATCCGGCGCTCGACGACATCGATGTCCGGCAGGAGCGTGGACTTCATGTGGTCAATCCGCACGCGGTGAGCGGACTGCTCCTCGCGTATGATCATCAGGCGCTCCAAGATTTCCACGTGGCGGCGCTCGTGGTGGTTTTCGAGGTCGCGGACGCGGCCCTCGATCCAGTTTCGCAGTTCGTCGCTCATGCCCCACCCCTAGCGAGCCCGCAGTTCCAGCAGGTTGTCGAACAGCTCGGCGTGCTCGCGATACTCGTCGTCGCTCGCAGACCGGTATTCGACCTTCTGCTCCAGCGCGGTGTAGCGTTGAAGCAGTCTGCGCTTGGCAGCTTCCGTTCGCTCGTTCTCGATCATCTTGGACTGGAGCCACGGCGAGGGCGGCGGGGTGGACGCCGCGACCTCGACGATGCGATCCACCACACGCTCGACGACCAGCGTCTGGGGCGGCGGCACAGCCGCGCGATGCAGGTCGCCGATCAGCTCGGCGAGGTTTTCACGCACCGCGCTGTGCGCCTGCCCGCCAAACGTGCCCCTCACGCGATAGAATTTGCGCCCCGGCCTCTCGACGACAACGTCGCCCCATCCCCGATCCTGCAGCAACGCGACAGCCGTCGCCTCCGTCATTTCCATTGTCAGCCCCTGTGGTGTTGGCGCGCAGCCCGCGCGCCAGTAGTGAACGTCCGGTCGCTCCTATTCCTGACCGGGCTCCGGCTCTTGCGGTGTGTCGGTGATCACTGGCGCAGGGCCAGCGTCGGTCACCGAGGTTACAGGCGCGGGAGCGTCTTCGTCGTTGCAGGCCCCAGCCAGAAGAGCGGCGGCGCAAAGCGCGAGTGCAAGTGTCACGGTCTTCATGTCAGTCTCCGGTTCATGACTGCTTGTGATGAAATCAAATATTCGGGTCCGTGAACTCCGCATAAAGAGTGACTGTTGCGGAGTCGATTGCAGTGGTGCCAACACCGATTTCTATCAATAGCTGGCAGCTTTTTTCGTCTGGAACAAACGGGCTGGTTATAACAGACCAGACCTGATTGCTTGATAGCGAAAGCCATGTACCCAAGGTGCCAGACGGGGTGTCGCCAGAGATCAGCGTCGCCCTGACAACGTAACTCCCCGGCGCCGCGCTTGTTGGCGTTATCCAGTTTTCTATAAATCCATAACTTCCGGTAACCTGTCCGTTGCTTAGTACTCTATACTCAGCAAGAGCTTGAGACCCAAATCCAAATACGTCCACCGATGTATCGTTGATGGCGATTACCGCGTTGGCAAAGAACTCCTGCCACACGCCCGCAACTTTCACGTAGCCATTCTGCACCGGCTGCCACACGCCCGCGACCTTCGTGTGAAGGGCGGTCATCTGCTGCCAAACACCTGCGACCTTGCTGTAAGCGGGCATCAGTATTTCAACCATACATCGCCATCCGAGCCGCCAGATGGGGCAGCCGTGGACGCGGTAATCGCGCCCGTGAACTGCACACCAAGCGACGACCGGAACGCCGCGTAGTCTGCGGCGCCAAGAAGTGTCTGCACGTTCGCGCTGGGTCCGATACCCGCGTAGGTTGCGAGGTTCGCGCTGTACGCCTGCACGTTTGTGCCAATGGCAACGCCGAGGTTGCTGCGAGCGGTCGCATAGTCCGCGCTGCCCAGAAACGTCTGAATGTTCGCGCTTGGCGCGATGCCAGCGTAGGTTGCGAGGTTCGCGCTGTACCCCTGCACTTGGCTTCCAATAGCGAGGCCAAGATTGCTGCGCGCTGTCGCATTGTCCGCACTTCCGAGAAGTGTCTGGATGTTCGCGCTAGGCGTAATGCCAGCGTAGGTTGCGAGGTTTGCGCTGTACCCCTGCACGTTTGAACCAATAGCAAGGCCGAGGTTGCTGCGGGCGGTGGCGTAGTCCGCACTACCGAGAAACGCTTGGATGTTCGCGCTGGGCGCAATGCTTGCGTATGTCGTCAGGTTGGAGCTGAACGCTTGCACATCAACGCCGATGGCGACGCCGAGGTTTGATCGCGCGGTTGTAGCAGACGATGCGCCAGTGCCGCCCTCCGTGATTGCCAAGTCGGTGATGCCGGTGATGGAGCCGCCCGTTATCGAGACAGCAGTAGACGCCTGCGTCGCCATCGAGCCGAGCCCGAGGTTGGTGCGAGCAGTCGGGTAGTCTGCGAGATCAGACAGGTTGCTTGCCCTGCTCGCATACGTCGTGTCAGCGCCGGTCGCCGTCACGCCGAGCGTCGAGCGAGCGGCTGTTGCAGTGGTATCGTCGAGCAGTGTCAGGATGTAGGCGGATGGCGTGACAGTCGCGTAGCTGGCGAGGGCGGCGCTGTACGCCTGCACTTGACTTCCAATAGAGAGGCCGAGGTTGCCGCGAGCGGCTGACGCTGATGCAGCGTACTCCGACAAATTGTTTGCGGCGACCACGTTGCCCGTCCCGGCCCCAATGGTGCTGCGGAAGGTTGCTGCATCGTTATCGTCTACAAGCGTCTGGAAGAATGCTGACGGAGCGAGACCCGACCACGTGCCAAGGTTCGCGCTGTACGCTTGCACGTTCGTGCCGATTGCGAGACCAAGGTTGCTGCGCGCGGTCAGGTAGTTTGCAAGGCCGGACAGGTTTTCGGACTTGAGCATGTCGCCCGTGCCGGTGCCTGTGCCCAGCGTCGCGCGAGCGGTCGCGGCATCGTTATCGTTGAGCAGCGTTAGGATAAAGGCACTCGGCGTAACGGTCGCGTAGCTGGCGAGGGCGGCGCTGTACGCCTGTACATCAGTGCCGATTGCGAGACCAAGGTTGGTGCGAGCGTTTGCAGCGGTTGACGCGCCAGTGCCGCCATCCGCGACCGGGAGGTCGGTGATGCCAGTGATGGACCCGCCCGTGATCGTAACCGCCGAGTCGCCTTGCAACGCCATCGCGCCAAGGCCCAACGTCGTCCTCGCGGCTGCCGCGTCGTTGTCATCGACCAGTGAGCGCCCGAAGCCGGTGAAGGCCGTTGCCAGCGCCGTGTCCACGCCGTTGAAGTAGATCAGCCTGTCCGCTGCAGTCGTCACCCCGGCCATCGCCGTCAGTGTCGCGTCGGCGGGCTGCTTAGTCCCAAGAAGAGTATCTGTCGCCGCTATGCTGTAGAAGTCGGTGCCGGGCGTGAGCGCCAGCTGCGTCCGCATCGCGGAGTAGTTTAGGGCGCCAAGCAGGCTCTGCACGTTGGCGCTTGGAGTAATGCCTGCGTATGTCGAGAGGTTGGAGCTGTACGCCTGCACGCTCGTGCCAATCCCGACGCCGAGGTTGGTGCGAGCAGCCGGGTAGTCTGTGAGGCCGGACAGGTTTTCGGACTTGAGCATGTCGCCCGTGCCGAGACCGACACCAAGTGTTGCGCGAGCGGTCGCGGCATCGTTGTCGTTGAGCAGCGTCAGGATGTAGGCGGATGGCGTGACGGTCGCGTAGCTGTCGAGGGCGGCGCTGTACGCCTGCACTTGGCTTCCAATGCCGAGGCCGAGCGTCGTCCTTGCGGTTGACGCGTCGTTGTCGTTGAGCAGCGACAGGATGTAGGCGGATGGCGTGACGGTCGCGTAGCTGTCGAGGTTCGCGCTGTACGCCTGCACTTGGCTTCCAATGCCGAGGCCAAGCGATGAGCGAAGGGTCGTGCCGCTCTGAGCGACGAAGTTCGTGCCGTTGCCGATGACGACGTTGCCATTGGCGGCGGCAAGGCCCGCCACATCCGACAGGCGAGCGTTGAACGCCTGAACGTCTGTTCCAATGCCGAGGCCGAGCGTCGTCCTCGCGGTTGCCGCGTCGTTGTCGTCAATCAGCGTGCGCCCAAACGCAGAAAAGTTGGTCGCCGCAAACGCATCAACGCCCGTCGCGTAGATCAGCTTGTCCGCGGCAGTCGTCACCCCAGCCATCGCCGTCAGTGTCGCGTCGAGCGGCTGGTACGAGCCAGAGGCGAACGATCCGACCAGCTGGAAGTTGGTTCCGTCGTAAACCAGAAACACGAGAGCGCCTGAGACAATGTCGCCCGCGAGCAGGGCGCCGCCGTCATTGGTGACAATGCTTTTAGCGCCAAGTCCGTCCACGTTGATCGTGGCCGGGCCTGAGTTGGTGTGGTTTGCAAGCAGGCCGACAAAGTCACCCGCCGCGTAAGCCGACCACGTGCCGACCGCGTTGTTGGTTGCGGTGTAGGCGTTTGCCGCGCCGCCGTAGGTGAGACCACCAAACTGCAGACGCCACGCTGCGACCTCCGCCATCAACGCACGCGCGCTGTTGTTGAGCGTAGGCGCAAGCTGGCCCTCCGCCCAATTCACAGCCGACGACGCGCTGGCGTTGCTCGCCGCAGTCGTGCTCCACGATTTGACGCCTACGGCCATGTCTCAGCTTCCTATTTCGGTGAACTTCACGACGGTTATCTTTTCGGTCGGCAGCTTTGCTGCTCGCCGCGCCTCTCGACGCTCCAGCCAGCGGTCCATGAGCGACCAACCGATCTTCGCGCCCGCGACGTACAGCACCATCAGGAGTGCGCCCGTAATCCCCGCGCTCATTCCGCTGCCCCGAGACCAACGCCAGTCAGAAGCGCGTCGCCGCCAACCATCGAGTACAGTCCGGTGTTCAGCGCCTTGCCCAGCTCCTTCTGCCTGAAGGCGGGCTTCTGCGCCGCCAAAGCAATGGCAATCAGGTCATCCTTGCCGAGAGATGCGAGCCACTTCTTAACGCCGCCAGCTACGGCGATCTCCTGCCGCAGCTCGGACGCCGGACGGCTCATGAAGTTTAGCACGCGGTTGGAGACGTTCTCGTTGAACTCATCCTGCGAGTTGCCCATCAACGCCTTCACGAGCATACCGCGAATGCCGCCTCCCGACGCGACATCTTCCAGCGCCGCCTGTCCGGCAAGCCTGTCTGCCGTGTGCGAGTTGACGCCGATGCCGGTTTTGACGCTGTTGTCGAACAGCTCGCGCTGCGCGTCGAGACGCTTCAGGGTCTTGGCAAAGTTGGTGCGCTGGTCAACCGCGCCGCCTTTCGTGGCTCGACCCAGCAGCTGGTTGAGCGTGGTGATCTTCGACTTGTTGCCCATGATTGAGCGCAGCACGTCAGCGCGCCCGCTCCCGGTGTCGGCCCTGTTGATCATGTCCTCGACGTGAGCCATCGCGCCTTTCTTGATCCAGAGATCGAACTTCTCCTTCGCGGCGTCCGTCCGAAACTTGTTCCGTGCGGCAGCGATTTCTGTCAGCGCGTCGCCTAATTTGATGTCGCCCGCTTTGGCGACCGCATCGTATCCCATGCGAAGGGCGTCTTCCTCGTCGGCTAGAACCTTGTAGGCAGCCTGCTTGGCTTCCCACTTGTCACCAAGAATGTCGCCGACATTCTTCCTGAGATTGCGCGCGTCGGCTTGTAGCGTGCGTAGCTGGCTTCCGCCCATCCCGGTGAACATCGCGGACTGCTCGGCCTTGCGAACATCCTCGCGCACGTTCGTCCAGAGAGACCTCCAGAACTTCGGGTAGTGGATCATGTCGCCGAGATCGATCTGGTCGCCAACAATTCGCAAGCCGACGACATTTGGGTCATCGATCCTGACAGCTTCCATTGCGTCCTCGATAGCTCCCTTGAACGCCGCGTTCGGCTGCCGCAGGTGGTGTGCGACGAAGTCCTTGGCCATCAGCGTCGGCGTGATCTGCATCGCGTCGATGTCGGAGTAGTCGATCTGCTTCTGTGCGGCGTTCAGTGCGTGGATACGCATCCCGGCATCGACACGCTGGTTCTTGCCGACTGTGTTCGTCCACAATTCCTCCGTCGCATCGTCGCCCATCTTGTTGTTGCGCTCGTCCAGCGCGTCGCGAAGCGTGTCCTTTGCGGCAGACGGACGAACACCCGCAGCAGACGTGATCTGCGTGCCGCCCGGAACCACATCCATGACAAAAGCGTTGTCTGGTGCAGTCGCCAGTTTGTCGTTCAGCTTCTTGGCGACATCGCCACCGCCGTGACGATCAAACATCTGCGCCATCGTGCGCGCGCCTTTGTAGTTCGCGTCGAAGGATGGCTTGATCACGTTGCGCCATGTAGCGCCAAGCGGCTCGACAATCCCGCCCTGCATCAAGCCGCCGGTTACTGCGCCCCACCCAGCTCCTTCTATGCCTTTGTTGATCTTGTCGTCCCAATCGGCGCTGCCCGCGCCGTAGGCCGCGCCGCCCACTGCGCCTGTCCCTGTAGCCGCAGCTATTCGGGTTCCGAGGCCAGCTTTGGCCCCGATATTCGCCAAGCCGGTTGCAGCAGCTCCAGCGCCACCAAGCGCAAGTCTTCCAATGCCGCCGGTCGCAATGCCGCCGCCGACCGCGCCAGCCGCCTGCCCAACGCCGTACAGGAGCGGGTTAGCCCGCATGGCATCCTGCTGCTGTATTCGGCTCCACTCGCCAACCTGATCGCCGGTCATGCCTCCCCACAGACCGCTAAGGCCAATGGCGTCGCCAGCAGCCGCAAGACCGCCAAGAATTTCGTCGCCCCAGCCAAGCGTGAGGCCGTCAGCAGCTCCCGACAGCGCCGACTCCCACTCGCTAATACCTTTGGAGCTAGGAGCCTTCGGCGCCTCTCTCTCTCGACGCCATACCGTTTCAGGCTTTTGTTTTTCTCGCGTCCAGACCATGATTAGTTGCCCGTTCTGGGGTTGGAGGAGCCCAAGTTAAAACTGTTGCATTGGAAGCTTGAGCGGGCCGCGACCGGTTATCCCCGCAGGCACCCACCGGCTACCCTGTCGCATCATGCGCTGTCCGCTAGATGAAACGATGGTCTCGCCCTCATCAAATCCATCGACAGGCGGCAACTCCTTCCACGTTTGTTGCGCGTTGTTGCCAGACGAAGAAGCGTTTGGCGCGCCGCTGTCGTAAGGATGTGCTTCGAAATACGTCCGGCCCTGATCGTCCGTGCCGTACATGCTGTAGCCCTGCTTAATCCACTTGATGCGATCATTCGCGCCGGTCATGGCGCCATCGAGGTCTTTCTCCATTTGGGTAAGACTATTCAATGCGGCGAGCGGGTTCTGATCTGGGTTCGGCAAGTTCTTCTCGATGTTATCGAAATCAAGGTTAGATGCTGGTTTCAACTTCTGCACCTCGTCCAGCGTGAAGGTCAGGCGAAGCCTGTTGTACTCTTCCAGCAACTGCTGCGCCTCTCGTTCGCGTCCCGAAATACGACTGATCCAAATGCGCGTTTTCGCGTCGATGGGCTGATTTGTTCCGCCCATCTCGTGCAGCTTCGTGATGATCTCCTTCATCTTCTGGACGCGCTCTTTCGCTGGCCCGGCGGAGCCAGCAGCCTGAAGAAAAGGCTCGACCATTTGAAAACTCATCCGGCCCTCAACCGTATCCAGCGGGGTCTTGCGGAAGTCGGCAATTTCACGCTGCAAGGCACGGTCTTTGGCGTTCTCACCGGCCATGAACGTACGTTGATCGGCGTCGCGATCCGCTTGGGCCTGCGCGTCCTCCTGCCTCAACAGGCGGTTGCCCAAGAACTCGCCAAACGTCTCCGGCGACTGCGCCGCGATTGTTTGCTTAAACATTGGGTCAGTCGCACTTTCGATCATCGTCTTCTGCAAGGCGGCAAGACGCTCGCGGTTCTTCGTCGCGTACTCGCGCTCCTCTTTCGTCCAGCCGAACTGCGTATCCTGTTGACCGGCAACAACCTCGGCGCGCGCATCCGCTTTCTTCTGTCGCTCGATCTCGCGTTGGCGATCCTCCATCGTGAGTTTGCGATCTTCATCGAGCCTGTTGGCCTGACCGAATTTGTCGAACGAGCCCGCGAACTGCTGCCACTGCTCCGACTTGGTGGGAGCGTTCGCCGCCGCCATCATGTTGATGCCGAGCGTCAGGAGGTTGGGAGTGTCCCTGACGTACTGGTCGATGCCGGTCATGGCGTCGCCAAATCCGTCACTGAGAGACTGCAGGAAGCCACGATCTGGACGCGGCGCTTTCTTGCCCCGCTCTGCATAGTACGACGGGTCTTGCGGCCCCGGCGTGCCCAAACCTAAGTCCGTCCCGGCTTCCATGCGGACATCGCCAAAGACACCTGAGCCCTGACCAAACTCTTCTTTGCCATCGTAGGCGCTGACGCTGGGGTCGCGCGTATCCACCATAGGTGTCCACGGAGTAACAAAAGGCGCTGCAGGCGTAGCAGGCGTAGCAGGCGTAGCAGGCGTAGCAGGCGTAGCAGTGCGCTTGGACGTAGATCGAGCACTCGTGGGAGCGACGTAGTCAGTAGGCTTTACGTTGCCGACAGGTGAGCCAGACAAGAGTGAGGCGTCTGTTTGTCTGCTGGGCTTCGGCAACCAGTTTCCACCCCACGAGGGCGTCGATGGAGGCTGGCCGTACTGCATCGACTGCATCGGCGGGCGAGCTACTGACGACGCTGGAGGATTATACCACGACGGCGTCGCCGACGTTGACGGCGTCGGCGCTTTGCCTCGCTCATTCGCGGGCGTGATCTTTCGCCCGTAAACGTCTAACCATTCACCAGTGATAGGGTCTCGTGTCGGCATCAGTATTGTCCGTATGGTTTGTACGAATAATCCGTCTGGCGCTGCCACTTCGGGGCACGACGAACCTGCATGTAGTCCGGCTGGTCGGGTGTCGCCTCATCCATCATCGAGAGACCCGCCTGCCCCAACGCCGGATCAAGCCCCGGCGCAGCTTTGCCCTGCTCCGCCCAGTACGAAGGGTCGTCCTCGCCCAGCGGGGCGGCGCCCAAGTCCGTCCCGGCTTCCATGCGAGTGTCGCCGAAATCGTAGGCGCTGATGCCGGGGTCTCGCTGGGCGAACAGGTCACGCTCTGCCCGCCTTCTCTCCGCTTGCATAGACATCGGCGCCATGCGCCCCAGACCACTGAGAAGTCCCATCACATTCCTCCGCGTCGCATCATCATCTGCAGCATGCGCGGGTCCATCATCTGGCCACCGGGCCTCTGGCCACCGACCTGCGGACGGAACGCGCCCTGACCGAACGACTGGTACTGCGGCCTCTGCGCCGCGAGCAGGCCACGCGGCGGGATCGTCGTCGGATCAACCGGCGGCGGCGTCGGGTTGAAGTTCGGCATCGCGCCGTTCATGCGGTTCTGCAGTGCGCGATACTGGTTGTATTCCATCGGCGGCGCAGGCGCGCGACCGAGCCCCGAGCCGCCGAAGATCGAGGACAGGCCGTAGCCGCCCAAGAGCTGGCCGACAGCCTGCGAGGTGTTCTCCCGCCACTTCTGGGTGATCGGGTCGAACGTCTGGTTCTCAGTTGATGTCTGTGTGTTCGATGCCATCGTGTTTCTCCAGTTATCCGCCGCCGCCGAACAAGCCCATCAGCGCGCCGATGCCGCCACCTATCGCCGTGCCCACTCCCGGTATTGCCGAGCCGAGTTGCGCGCCCGCGAGCGCGCCGCCCATTGCGCCCATCGCGCGGTTGGTTCTTGCAATCGGCGATGTCTGCGTCGCCGTCGTGTTGGTCGCCACCGGCAGGCCGTTCATGATGTTCGCCGCCCAGCCCAGCATGTTCATGTTCGACTGCTGGTTGAAGTCCCAACGTGACCTGTCCGCGTCGATCAGCTGCTGGCCGAGGTTCTCGTAGGCGCCGCCCACACCCATCAGTGTCTGCGCTGGCTGCAGGCCGTACTGGTACATGGCCGGAAGCTGCTGCAGTGCCTGCAGCGCATTCTGGTTTTGGGTATTGCCGAAGTTCTGCATCATCTGCGCGGCGTTCAGCTGCTGCTGCTGCGCGCTGGTTGTCTGATCCATCAACGACTGTGCGCCAGCGAATTGGCGCTGGGCGTCCATGTTCATCAGGTCGGCGTACATGCCTGCGCCCTGCTGCTGCAGCGCCTGCGACTGGCCGTACATCTGGCCCGCCGCCTGTGCGCCTTGGATGCCCAGCTGGCCCTGCATGTTAGCGAGGTTGCCATACAGGTTCGCGCCAGACTGCTGGAGCTGCTGCGTGTTGGCGAACGAGTTGCCCGCAGCCTGCGCGCCAGCGAGCATGCGCGCGTAGTCCGCGTTGAGCATGTCGCCCGTCGCCTGACCGCCCGCAAGCATGCGCTGCATCTGCTGCTCGACCGCCGCTTGAGACATGCCGGAGGCTTGCAACTGGCGAGCATAGTCCGAGTTGAGCAGGCTGCCCGTCTGCGCGCCGAGATCGCCGAAGCGCGCGAACTGCTGCTCCATCGCCGCTTGCGACATGCCCGCGCCTTGCAGCTGTCGCATGTAGTCCGCATTGAGCATGTCGGCGGTCTGCCCGCCGAGCTGGCCGAACCGTCCGAGCTGCTGCTCGATAGCAGCCTGAGACATGCCAGCCGCCTGCAACTGTCTGGCGTAGTCGGTGTTGAGCAGATCGCCTGTCTGCGCTCCAAGCTGACCAAAGCGCGCAAACTGTTGCTCGGCTGCCGACTGGCCCATGCCCGCAGCCTGAAGCTGGCGAGCGTAGTCGGTGTTGAGCAGGTCGCCAGCCTGTGCGCCCAGCTGACCAAAGCGGCCCAGCTGCTGCTCGATGGCAGCCTGAGACATGCCGGACGCTTGAAGCTGTCTGGCGTAGTCGGTGTTGAGCAGATCGCCCTGCATGCCTGCCGCTGCCTGCTGGCGAGCGAGCTGCTGCTCGATGGCAGCCTGAGACATACCCGAAGCCTGAAGCTGGCGAGCATAGTCGGTGTTGAGCAGATCGCCCTGCATGCCTGCCGCCGCCTGCTGGCGAGCGAGCTGCTGCTCGATTGCCGACTGGGACATGCCGGACGCTTGCAACTGACGAGCGTAGTCGGTGTTGAGAAGGTCGCCCTGCATGCCTGCGGCGGCCTGCTGGCGTCCCATCATCTGCTCGATGGCGGACTGCGACATGCCAGCCGCCTGCAACTGTCTGGCGTAGTCGCTGGAGAGCATGTTGCCGGTCATGTTCGCGGCGGACTGCTGGCGACCGAACTGCTGCTCCTGCGCGGTCGATGCGAACTGCTGGCCCGACATCATCCGGCTGAAGTCTGCGTCGGACATCTGGCCGTACATGCCGCCGATCTGCGACAGGCGCGAGGCATCCTGCCCGAAGACATCGGCCTGCGTCGAGGCGCCCTGAAGCCTGCGCGTCGCGTCGCCAGTCAGCGCGTCGCCGTACATGTTGGCGGCTTGGAAGCCGCGACCGGCCTGCGCCTCAGAGAACTGGGCGGCTGAGTTGTAGCCCTGCATCGCCGCGGAGCGGTTTTGCTGGTCAGCGCCAAGCAGCGTCGTCGCCGCCTGCATGCCGCGCTGCTGCATGTTCTCGAATGCGGGCGTGTAAATCTGGTTGTAGAGGTCGCTAAGCGCATTGCCGAGCCCCTCGCCATACGCCGCGTTCGCGCCGTAGCGGCCCGACTGCGCGAACTGCGCGTTGACTTGGTTCCGCACTTTCTCCGCGCCGCGATTGTACAGCTGGTCGAGGTACGGGTTCTCCATGTTCGCGATGGACTGCAGCTGGTCCGTGCCTGCGGTCGTCGCGCGATTGCCCGCATTGACCAGCGGATCGACATACGGGTTCGCGCCGCCGAGCCCGTTGAGCCTCGCGTCGAGCTGACCGGCCACGCCTTGAGATGCCGCCTGTCCGATCTGGTTGGTGAACGGGTTGGCTGCGCCCGCCTGCTGCAGAAACGGCGAGGCTGCGTTCAGGCTCGACTGCCCCGCCGCGTTCAGCACGCCCTGCGTATTGGCGAGGCCCGTGGAGGCGTTGAGCATGGCCTGCGCGCCGCCGTATGCGCCCAGCCCCCCGGCGGCATTGATCTGGTTGATGCCGGTGTTGAAGCCCGCGCTCTGCTGGAGCAGCGGCGACACCTGACCGTAGGCGCTCTGCGCGCCAGCTTGTCCGATCTGGCCGATGGCGCTGTTGTTGCTCGCGCTTTGCTGGAGCAAAGGAGAGACCTGACCAAAGGCGCTCTGGCCTCCGGCGGCATTGATCTGCCCGATGCCGCTGTTGTTGCCTGCGCTCTGCTGAAGCAGAGGAGAGACCTGACCAAAAGTGCTCTGGCCTCCGGCGGCGTTGATCTGCCCGATGCCGCTGTTGTTCGCGCCAGCCAGATTGAAGAACGGAGACGCGCCGCTGAAGGCGCTCTGGTTGCCCGCTTGTCCGATCTGGTTGATGAATTGGTTGTTGCCACTGGCGGCGTTCATCAGGCCCTGCGCGCCCGCGTATCCGCTCTGGTTGCCCGCTTGGCCAATCGAGTTGATGAACTGGTTGCCCGCGCCAGCGGCGTTCATCAGGCCCTGCGCGCCCGCGAAGGAACTCTGGTTCGCCGCCTGACCAATCCCGTTGATGAACTGGTTGTTGCCGCCCGCCGCGTTGAAGAATGGCGACGCGCCAGCCAGCGCGCTCTGGTTGCCCGCTTGGCCAATCGAGTTGATGAACTGGTT
>Ga0181349_1000667_pt1 | contig 14711 bp, 15 predicted proteins | sample Su13VDMM110SD_FD_130106 | JGI IMG/M metagenome (GOLD analysis project Ga0181349, IMG submission 130106) | Freshwater viral communities from Lake Michigan, USA - Su13.VD.MM110.S.D | ecosystem: Environmental > Aquatic > Freshwater > Lake | place: USA: Michigan | collected 2013-07-16 | reverse complement strand
TAAGCAAAATGGCTTTTATAAGAATATTGTGGTTGCAAATGACAATACCATTCTAGCGGGTCATGGGATCGTAAAAGCTGCCAAAAAGCTGGGAATGACTGAAATTTCCATACAAAAGTTGGATATTGACTCACAAAGTCCTCAAGCATTAAAAATATTGGCTGGCGATAACGAAGTAGGTAGATTGGCTGAGATTGATGATAGGTATTTATCTGAAATACTTAAAAAAGTAAAAGATGAGGATATTGATGGTCTTTTAGGTACTGGTTATGACGAAATGATGTTGGCTAATTTGGTAATGGTAACTCGTCATGGAAAAGAAATAGCCAATATCAATGAAGCTGCCGAGTGGGTTGGAATGCCTGATTATCAGCCTAAAGACGATGTGATAAAGATTACAATTCAGTTTAGAAATGAAGAAGATAGAGAAACTTTTGCTAATTTATCTAAGTTAAAAATGGGTAAAGAAGGCGGTTTTACTTGGTCTTGCTGGTGGCCACCTAGGGAAAAAGAAGATGTTTCGTCCGTAAAGTATGAAACCTAAATACCCAATTTATATTATTTCTAAAGGTAGGCATGACTGTTGTTTAACAGCTAAATTTTTTATAGAAGATAAGGTGGATTTTAAAATTGTTGTTGAGCCACCTGAAAAACAGCTTTATGCCGACATATATGGTGCTGAAAGAATACTAGTTTTACCTTTTCAAGACCTTGGTTTAGGTGGAATTCCTGCTAGAAATTGGGTTTGGGAGCACTCCAAAAAAGCTGGTCACACCCACCATTGGATTTTTGATGACAATATTGGAATGGTTCGTAGGCTATATAAAGGCAAAAGACTTCGTTGTAATGCAAACATAGCTTTAAAATCTTGTGAGGATTTTATTAATAGGTATGAAAATATAGCTATTGCAGGGCTAAATTACACATTTTTTGCAGTAGGTAAAAAGCCACCATTTAATCTTAATGTGCATGTTTATAGTTGTTTGTGTATTAAGAATGACCTAGATTATCGTTGGAGAGGTAGATATAACGAAGATACTGATTTATGCCTACAAGTCCTTAGTGGCGGGTTGTGCACAGTCCTGTTTAATGCATTTTTAATAGACAAAATGGCTACTATGACCATGAAAGGCGGTAATGCTGCCGTTTTGTACAAAGGTGATGGTAGATTAAAAATGGCTAGGTCATTGGAACGGCTATGGCCTGGAGTGGTGGATATTTACAGAAGATTTGATAGACCACAGCATAGAATTAAAGACCAATGGAAAAAGTTTGATACACCACTTATTCGCAAAAAGGATATAGATTGGGATAAGATTGCTAAAACAAAGTACGAAATTAAGCTAAAACAAGTAAAAAATGAAGTAAAAAGCGAAGAATTAAAGGAAATGCTAAAAAATGGAACTTGAAAAAGATAACCTAAAAAAAGGGAAATGGGGCGGTGCTAGAGATGACGCTGGCAGAGATCCATTTATACCTACAGAACAAGAACAAGCTCAAGTTGAGATTTTAAGTGGCTATGGTATTCCGTTTGAGCAAATAGCCATAATGATTAGGGATGGAATAAGCCCATCCACGCTTAGAAGGCACTTTGCCAATGAGTTATTAAAAGGCAAAGGCAAAGCTAATGCTCAAGTTGGTCGTGGATTGTTTCAAAAAGCTATGGCTGGTGATACCACAGCTATGATTTGGTGGACAAAAAGCCAAATGAAATGGTCTGAAACTGTTAAACAAGAATTAACTGGGGCAGAAGGTATGCCATTGCTTAAAGGTGTGGAGATAACCTTTGTAGAGCCTGATGGAACTAGAACAGGAAATTAAGGATGCAATTTCTAGGATAAGGTTTCCTAAGAAATTTGAGGCACTTTTTCAACCTGAAAAGATTAGGTATCGAATATTTTATGGTGGTCGAGGTGGGGCAAAGTCTTGGTGCTTTGCTAGGGCTTTATTGGCTAAAGGCACTAAACAACCTATGCGAATCCTATGTGCTAGGGAATTTCAGACCAGTATTAAGGATTCGGTACATAAACTATTATCGGATCAAATATATGCGTTAGATATGGAATCTTTTTATGAGATTACCCAAAATTCAATTAAAGGAATAAATGGCACAGAATTTATCTTTGCTGGCATTAAAAATAATACTAACAACATAAAATCCATTGAAGGTATAAATATTGCTTGGGTAGAGGAAGCCCAAGCTGTATCGGCTAATAGTTGGAATGTGCTTATTCCTACAATTCGTAGGCAAGATTCTGAGATTTGGGTAAGTTTTAACCCTGAGTTACCCACTGATGAGACTTGGAAACGCTTTGTTGAAAGCCCTCCTGAAAGCTCTGTGGTGGTAAAAGTTAATTGGAATGATAACCCTTGGTTTCCTGAAGTGCTTGATTTAGAACGATTATCCCTTAAAGCAAGGGATTTATCGGCTTATAACAATGTATGGGAAGGTGGCACAAGAAATACAGTTAATGGAGCTATTTTTGGTAAAGAAATGGAAATGGCAGAATTGGAAGGTAGAATTACCAATGTACCTTACGATCCATCCAAGCCCTGTCATATAATTTTTGACCTTGGTTGGGCTGATAATACGGCAGCTTGGATTATCCAATTTATTGGCTTTGAGATTAGAGTTATAAGATATTTTGAGGATAATCAAAAGACCATTCAGCATTATTTAAGCCTTATGCAGACTTTTGGCTATGTCTATGACACTATTTGGCTACCCCATGATGCTGCTGCAAAATCATTGGGAACAGGAAAATCCATTGAAGAAATAGTAAGAGCTACAGGAATGAAAGTTCAAATGCTTGACCGAGTTCCAATTACAGACTCAATTAATGCTGCAAGAACAATATTCCCAAGATGTTATTTTGATAGAAAAAATACAGAAGAAGGTTTAAACTGTTTAAGACATTATCGCTATGATGTTGATGTAAATGGCAGTTTTAGTCAAAAGCCATTACATGATATTTATTCACATGGCGCTGATGCTTGGCGGTATATAGGATTAATGGTAAATGAGCCTAAGAAAAGGCAACCAGTTAAACAAAATTATGCCTTGGGTGGCAGTTGGATGGGATAAATATGGCAGATTATCAAGATCAAGATTCAAGCGAAGATAGTCGTATCAATGAAGCTAAAAAGTTTTTAAACCTTTGCAACGATACCGACTCTAACAATCGAGCTGAAGCTCTTGATGATGTAAGGTTTTGCGCTGGAGATCAATGGCCAGTAGATGTTCAAAATAGTAGAGTTTTAGAGTCTAGACCTTGCTTGACGATTAATAAGGTAGATGCCTATGTTCGTCAAATCTGCAACCAAATCAGACAGCAAAGACCTCGGATTAAAGTCCAAGGCATGAACAATGAAGCAGATGCCAAACTAGCTGAGATTCTTAGTGGTGTTTGCCGACATATTGAATATCAATCTTCTGCTGATGTAGCATACGACACTGCAGTTGAATACGCAGTAAAGATGGGTTGGGGTTATTTCCGAGTAACAACTGACTACATTTCTGATGATTCCTTTGAACAGGAAATCTATATCAGACCAATCGACAATCCTTTTACAGTCTATTTTGATCCTAACTCACAGCTTCCTGATGGATCGGATGCAGAGCGTTGCTTAATTACTACAGTTGTTAGTAAAAAAACTTTTAAAGCTATGTATCCTGACAAGGATGATGGTCAAGGCTTTAATAGTAGGGGAACTGGTGACTCGGATGCAGAATGGGTAACCAAAGAAGATGTTCGAATTGCAGAATACTTTTATACAGTTAAAACCCCTACAAAACTTGTTTTATTGTCAGATGGAACAAGTGTTTATCAGGACGAAATGCCTAGCGAACAAGCATTAGCAGATGCTGGAATTACCATTATTGAGCGTAGAGATACCTACAAGAAACAAATTAAATGGTGCAAAGTAACAGCTATGCAAGTGCTTGAAGAAGGAGATTGGGCTGGTAAATACATTCCAATTATTCCTGTTTATGGTCAATCTTGCATTATTGATGCCAAGCATAAAAAGTTTGGCTTAGTCAGAATGGCAAAAGATCCACAGCGTATGTATAACTACTGGACTACAGCTTTGACAGAATCTGTAGCTTTAGCTCCTAAAGCCAAATGGTTACTTGCTGAAGGTCAAGACGAAGGACATGAGCTAGAGTGGAATCAAGCTAACATTAAAGCTATGCCTGTATTGCGTTATAAGCAAACAGACACAGAAGGTAGGGTTGCTCCAACTCCTACTCGTTTACAGCCTGAGCCTCCACCTGCTGGTATTGTTACAGCGACACAAGGAATGAGCGCTGACTTAATGACTGTTGTAGGCATCTATGATCCTAGTCAGCTCCCACAAGGAAATATTTCAGGCAAAGCATTGGCTGGTCAGCAACAACAAGTCGATATGGTGAACTTCCACTATTACGACAATTTAACTCGCTCTATTGCTTGCTGTGGTCGCATTATTCTTGATTTAATTCCTAAGATTTATGATACCGAAAGGGTTATGCGAATTATCGGAGCTGATGAAAAGCCTGAGATTGTTACTTTAAATCAACGAGTAACGGATGAGGAAGGTATTGAAAAGATCCTTAATGATGTATCAGTTGGTCGCTATGATGTAGTTATGGATACAGGACCAGGCTTTTCAACAAAAAGAACAGAAGCTGTCGAAAATATGATGACTTTACTAGCTGCCGATCCTAATTTAATGCAGACTGCTGGTGATTTAATATTTCGTAACATGGATTTTCCAGGAGCTGAAATTATTGCAGACAGACTTGCAGCATCTAATCCATTGGCTCAAATTGATGAAAAATCGGACATTCCTCCTCAAGTTCAGATGCAGTTAGCTCAATCTCAACAAACGATTCAACAGTTACAACAACAGATTCAGGTATTGGGAATGGATATTAAATATGGCGCAACTATGCAACAAGCCAAAGAAGATGCTCAAACCAAGCGCACTCTTATGGAAACTACTGCTAAAGCCTATAACACTCAAACAATGGCAGAAGTTAAAGTCAATGACCAAAATACTAGGTCAATTACTAGCCAAAACAAAACTGAGATTGATGCAATTGTTAAGCTACTTATTGCCAATCTTGATACAAGACAGTTGGAAGCTGAGATTGAGCGTAGAAATGATGAGCAATTTGCCTATGCAAAAGAAGCTGCAATGGATATAGCGCACCAAGCTAACCCCTTAACTGGAGCGCCTCAAACTAACATTCCTATGCCTCAAAGAGATGTAGCTTTAGAGCCAATCCAATCCCAACCAATTCAACAACCTATGCCACAAGGAGTTCAATAATGCCAAGAGATATTGTTACCTCAGAAAATCGTGAAGAATTTATTGAAAAAAAAATAGCTGAAAAATCTGGTAAAAAGCCTAGCAAAAAGCCTAAAACAGAAGGCGAAAAGATGAGGGCTAAAAATACTCATAAAAATTTGGGTAATGATTACTCAAAAATGAAAGATGAGGACTTAGCCAAGGAAATCGTTAAATATGATGCTATGCAAAAGCAACATTTAAAAGATTATATTAAAGAGCATGGTGGATCTATTCCTCTTAGCGAATACAAAAAAGATGATCCTGATTTTTCTGATTTTAAAAGCAAATATATGGATCTTCTTATTGAGCAAGGTTACAGAAGCAAATAATATTGTTTTAAATAAGTTTTAGTGGTAAAAATGAAGTGTTGTAAACCTACCAATGGGATCATTGGGTTAAATCTTGAGGAAAACTCATGGCAGAAGTGCAAGAATCAAAACAAGCTGGAAATGTAGTAACAAGTGATAATTTAGCTGAATGGACTATGAATCGTCTTGGTTTAGCTACCGAGGAAGCTCCTGTTGAGGCTGATGAAGTTGAGGAAACTCCTGAATCAGAGCCGATAGTTGAAGCTGAAGGTGAGAGTGAACAAGAATCAGAACCTGAAGCGAAAGTAACAGAGGAACGGAAACAAAATCCTAAACTCGAAAAGCGGTTTTCAGAGCTTACTAAGGCTCGTAAATTGGCAGAAGAAAACGCTGCCAAGGCACAAGCTGAAAAAGAGGCTTTGGAAGCTAGACTTAGGGAATATGAAGAACGGAACACTCCACAGCAAAATGTGGAAAATCCAATTGGAACAGAACCTAGGGCAGATCAGTTTGATGATGCTTTTGAATATGCAAAGGCATTAGCAGAATGGTCGGCAGAGAAAGCGTTATACGATAGGGATCAGCAAGAAGCGGTTCGCAAAGCTGAAGAAGAACGCTCTAAAGTCCTAAAGACTTGGAGTGAGAAACTAGCCAAAGCAAAGCCTAATTTAGCTGATTTTGATGATATTGTTGAATCAACTAAAGTCGTTGTAAGCAACGAAGTTAGAGATGCAATTATTGAGTCGGATGTTGGCCCTGAGATTCTTTACCATCTAGCTAGTCTAGAAGAAGAAGAAGCTGAGAAGTTCCAAGCATTGCCTATGTCAAAAGCGCTTAGAGAGATTGGGAAATTGGAGGCTAAGTTTGAAAAGCAAGAAATTGCTGAAGATAAGCCTATAAGTAAGTCTGTTACTCAGAAGTCTAAAGCTCCTGCTCCTCTTAATCCTATAAGAGCAACTGGAAGTGCAATGGAAACACCTATTGGCTCAGATGGTGAGTTTCATGGGTCTTACCAAGCATGGAAAGCAGCTCGTAAGGCAGGGAAGATCAGGTAAACCATAATTTCTTTAAGGAATAGAGAAAATGAGTAATACCTTATTAACCATTAGCAAGATCACCAACGAAGCGTTGATGGTCTTGGAAAACGAATTAACATTTACATCTGAAGTAGATCGTAACTATGATGACCAGTTTGCTGTAGTCGGTGCAAAGATTGGTAACACAGTCAATGTCCGTAGACCTGGTCGCTTCATTGGGACGACAGGGCCAGCCCTTAATGTTGAAGATTTCAACGAAACTTCAGTTCCTGTAACCCTCTCAACCCAGTTCCATGTGGACACGCAGTTCACTACTCAGGATTTGGCATTAAGCTTGGATATGTTCTCTGATCGTGTTTTGAAGCCAGCAGTTGCTGCTATTGCTAACAAGATTGACTTAGATGGCTTAACAATGGCTAAAAATGCTACTTACAACACAGTAGGAACAGCAGGAACTCCTCCAACAGGACTAATCACCTTCTTAAACGCTGGTGCTTACCTTGATTCTGAAGGCGCTCCTAGAGATGGTCGCAGAGCTGTTGTAATTGATCCATTCTCAAGCGCAACGATTGTTGATAGCTTGAAGGGTCTTTTTGTTCCACAAGAAGCTATTTCTGCTCAGTATCGTAAAGGTCTGATGGGTCGAGATTCAGGTGGTATGAATTGGAAGATGGATCAAAACATTGTGAACCAAACTTATGGATCATTCGCTGGAACAGCTACAGTCAATGTGACTACAGCTACTGGCTTTTTGACTAGCGGTTGGGCTTCTTCTGCAAACATTACTTTGACTTTAACTAACACAGTTACACTAAACCAAGGTGATACTTTTACCATTGCTGGTGTATTCGGTGTAAACCCACAGAATCGTCAGTCTTACGGCAAATTGCGTAATTTTGTAGTCAATACTGCGGTTACTGGAACTGGTGGAACTATTACAGTCAATGTATCTCCTGCTCCAATCAGCGCTGGTCAATTCCAAAACGTTAGCGTAACAAGTTCAGGCGCACAATCTGTAGTTTTCTTTAATAGCGCAGGAACAACTAGTCCACAAAATATCCTTATGCACAAGAACGCATTTACTCTTGCAGTAGCCGATCTTGAATTGCCTGAAGGTGTTCATTTTGCTGGTCGAGCTAGCGATAAGGAAATTGGTTTGTCAATGCGTGTGGTTAGGCAATATACCATTAACAATGACAGTATTCCGACTCGTTTGGATGTTCTTTATGGCTGGGCTCCACTCTATCCTGAGTTGGCTTGCCGTATTGCATCTTAATTTTTGGCTAAAGAAAGGAATAAATCATGGCTAATCCAGGACCAGCATCAACAGTATCCACAGTCTATCTATTCAACGGCAATGCAGCAGATGGTGTTGCCCTTGGTATAGCTAGTGGAAAAATTGGCTTTTATGGCGAAACTCCAGTAGTTCAAGCTTCTGCAATTACTACAATTGCAACAAACGCTACAGGAACAGCAATTTCTACAGCAGTTAATAGCATTATTACTGCATTGCAGAACATTGGTGTAACAGCCTAATCGTGTCGTAAATCAAAGCTCACTCCCAAAAGGGGTGGGCTTTTTCTTTTGTGAAGGGAAGAAATGCACATAACTATTGCTATTCCAGCCTACACAGGCTCAGTTTATATGGCAACTATGAGGTCTTTAATAAACGATCTTGTAATGCTTGTTTCTAGAGGGGATACATTTACCCTTATTGATGATATAGGAAGCGCTTACATAGCCGATTGCCGAGGCGCTATAGCCTCTAATTTCCTTAAGACAGAATCAGATTGTCTAGTTTTTGTGGACTCAGATGTAGCTTGGGAAAAAGGCGCTCTTTTACGACTTGTGGATCATAAAGTTGATCTAGTCGGTGGAATTTACCCTTATCGTATTGATGAACTAGGCTTTCCAATTAAATACCTAGATAAACCTGAATTATGGGCAAATCCTGAAACTGGTTTGTTAGAAGTAGCTGCTATTCCTACTGGGTTTATGAAAATTAGTCGAAATTGCTTAGAACAAATGGCAAAAGCTTATCCTGAGCAATACTTTCATGATGGAGCTAAAGATAATATGTTTTATGACCTTTTTGCTCATATTGCTGAAGGCGATAAGAAATATGGAGAGGATTATTCCTTTTGTTTAAGGTGGAGCAAATTAGGCGGTAAAGTTTGGTGTGATCCTGAAATTAAAATGGGTCATACAGGTAATAAAACATTTGTAGGTCATTTTGGAGATTGGTTAAGAAATCGTTAATATTATTGAATATTTATAAAAAAATAGGATAATGGGATAGTAGTTCAATCTCTCTTTGCAAAGGAAAAATAATGCCATCTACAACTCTTGCTCGTGGAAATGCAATTAGCACTTTCTACATTCAACCATCTTTAACCCCAGCCGCAGTCGCAGCTAATATTACTGCTGCACAAACATTTACTATTGCTGGTTTATTAACAACCGATCATGTTGCAATAGCTTGTGCTACCGATCAAACTGCTGGCATTTTTATTGCTGATGTTCGAGTTTCAGCAGCCAATACATTAAGTGTTCAATTCGGTAATATTACTAGTGGTTCATTAACCCCAACAGCAGGTAATTACATAATTGATGTTATTCGTATTGAAGGTTCTTATCCTGCTACAGCAGTCTAATTAAGGACAAATCATGTCTAATACTATTGTTTTACGATTACAAGCTCAGACAACGGCTTTATCAGTAGGCGCTTCAGCTCATGCTGCGGTTACTATTTCCTCGGTAGGCAATAATCAAGTCAATTACGCAGCTTTCTTAAATGCTGGTGCTAATTCAGTAGCTATTGAAATTTCTTCAACAACAATTACAGCTAAAACAGCTACACTTCCTGTTGATGGAACAAATGGTTCTTTTGTATTGCCTCCCTTGATGACTCAGCCGATTGTTTTAGCTACTCCTGCCAATAACTTCCAAGTATCAGCTATTGGTTCTGCTACAGGCCCTGCTCTTGTTTATATAACTCCAGTTGGGAATCAGTCTTAAAAATTAAAGGGATGCTTTATGGCTAATCCATCAGATTCAACTGTTCAGAATCTACTGCCTGTTCAGGCTTATTTTGATGCTCAAGGTAATTTTCAAACTTTTATTGGTCAAGGTCAGCCGTTTTATGCAACGGCTAATCCAAGTCAATCAGGTCTTAATATTACCAATAGCACAATTAACAGCACTACTATTGGCGCAACAACTCCTTCTACTGGGGTTTTTACTAACATTGCTACTACTACTGGAACAATTACAACTGCTCCAACAAGTGCTACAGATATTGCCAATAAACAGTATGTGGATTATTACGCTGCTGGATTAAGTTGGAAACAACCAGTTGTAACTGCAACTAGCGCAAACATTACTCTTTCAGGATTGCAAACCATAAATGCTGTTACTTTAATTGCTGGAGATCGAGTTTTAGTAAAAGACCAAACTACAGTTTCTCAAAATGGTATTTATGTTGCTAGTGCTACAGCTTGGACTTATGCAGTAGGAGCTGATGATTGGAATGAGTATGTAGGAGCTATTGTTTTTATTGCTTCAGGTTCTTTAAACGGAACGGCTTGGTATTGCACAGCACAGCCTGGTGGTACTTTAGGTGTAACAGCAATGTATTGGAGCAACTTTAGCGTAGCTTCAAGTTATACGGCTGGAACAGGATTAACGCTTACAGGAACAATTTTTAGCATTACTAATACAGGAGTTAGCGCAGCAACTTATGGTTCAGCTACTAGTGTTCCTGTTATTGCAATCAACGCTCAAGGTCAAGCAACTAGCGTAACAAATACAACAATTACTCCAGCAGTAAGCTCTATTACTGGTTTAGGAGCTGGTGTAGCCTCATGGTTAGCAACTCCAAGCTCTGCTAATTTAGCAGTAGCAGTTACTGATGAAACTGGTTCAGGATCATTGGTATTTGCTAATAGCCCAACATTAGTAACTCCAGCTTTAGGAACTCCAGCAAGCGGTGTTATGAGTAATGTTACAGGTCTTTCATTAACAACTGGTGTAACTGGTACGCTACCTATTGGAAATGGCGGTACAGGTCTTACAAGCACACCAGCAAATGGTGCATTAGATATTGGAAATGGAACTGGATTTACTAGAGCAAATTTAACTGCTGGAACGGCAATTGGAATTACTAACGCTTCAGGATCAATCACTATTGAAAATACTGGTGTTACTTCAATTGTTGCTGGTACTGGTATTAGCATATCAGGAGCAACTGGTGCGGTAACTGTATCTAATACTGCAACCCAAGTTTATCCAAGTGCTGGTATTGCTAATTCAACTGGAACTGCATGGGGTACTAGCTATACAACAACTGGAAGTGGAACTGTTGTTGCATTAGCAACAAGTCCAAGTTTTACAACTCCAGCTTTAGGAACTCCATCTTCAGGAACGTTAACTTCATGTACGGATTTACCAGTTGGAACTGGAATTAGCGGATTAGGAACAGGAGTAGCAACTGCTTTAGCGGTAGCAGTAGGTTCGGCTGGTGCTTTTGTAACTAATGGCGGAGCATTAGGAACACCATCTAGCGGTGTAGCAACAAACTTAACAGGAACTGCTTCAGGACTTTCTATTGGTGGTAGTGCTGCAAGTGCAACTACAGCAACAACAGCAACAACTGCTACAAACGCTACAAATACTGCAATTACAGACGATACAACAACAGCTACTACTTGCTACCCAACTTGGGTAACTAATACAACTGGCAATTTACCTCAAAAAGTTGCATCTACCAAATTAAGTTTTGTTCCTTCAACTGGTGTATTAAGTGCAACTAGCTTTACTGGATCGGCTACATTAACTGCACCAGTTCTAGGAACTCCAGCATCAGGAAATCTTGATTCTTGTACAGCAGATGGTACAAATAAAGTTGGCTATAGAAACATTCCAAACTCAGGTGCAAAAACAGCAAGCTACACATTGGTTATTGGTGATGTTGGTAAATTTATAGAATTAGGTACTGGCGGAACAGTAGTTGTTCCTGCCTCTATATTTGCTGCTGGTGATGCTATTAGTATCTTTAACAATACTGGCGCATCAATTTCTTGCAATTGTTCTGCCATTACTGATTTTTATAAAGGTGGAACGGATGCAGATATTAGTAGTTTTAGCGTAACTACAAGAGGTGTAGCAACCATTCTATTTATTACAGCTACTCGTGCTGTAGTTACAGGTAATTTAGCATGAGTGGTATTTTACAAACTCTTGTTGCTGCATCTGGGGTATCAGTACCAGGCGCACCAACAATAGGAACTGCAACTGTTACTGGTGGAACTACTGCAACTGTTTCATTTACAGCACCAGCTAGTGATGGTGGTTCAGTAATATTATCGTATACGGCAACATCAAGCCCTGCTGGTGGTACTGGCACATTGGTTCAATCAGGTTCAGGAACAATTACTGTAAGTGGACTATCTAACGGAACAGCATATACATTTACAGTCACAGCGACTAACGCTATTGGAACAAGTTCTGCTAGTGGCGCAAGCAATTCAATAACAACACCAGTTTTAGTTTCTTATTTGGTAATTGCTGGTGGTGGTTCAGGTGCTGGCCCATTAGGTGCTGGTGGCGGTGCTGGTGGTTATCAAGAATCTACTGTTAGCCTACTTAAAGCTAATACTTATTCAATTAGTGTTGGTGCTGGCGGCCCACTTTCAGGGGATTACACTAGAAATAATGGTACAGGAAGTTCATTTTCAGGCACAGGCTTTAGCGGTTATTTTAATATTTCCTCAGTTGGTGGCGGTGGTGGCGGCTACTATGGTACGCCAAATGGTGCTGGCGGTGATAGTGGTGGTTCAGGCGGTGGTGGCGGTGTTGCAGAAAATGGAACACCAGGTGGCGGTGGTGCTGGCTCAGGTGGACAAGGTAATACTGGCGGATCAGGTGGCAATCGTGGTGGTTCAGGGCCATATCCAGGTAGTGGTGGTGGCGGTGGTGCTAGTGCTACTGGCGGTAATGGTTTTGCTAGTACAGGCGGTTCAGGTGGTAGCGGAACTACATCAAGCATATCAGGCTCAAGCGTAACTAGAGGCGGTGGCGGTGGTGGTAATGGTTATGGTAGTGGTGGCAACGGCACAGTAGGGGCAGGTGGTGCTGGCGGTGGCGGTACTGCTAGTCAATTTTCTCCTGGACAATCAGGAACGGCAAATACTGGCGGTGGTGGCGGTGGTTATGGTGTAGGCACAACATCAGGTGCTGGCGGTAGCGGTGTAGTCATTATTTCTTATGCTGGATCACAACTATATTATGGTGGATTAGTATCATCATCAGGCGGCAATACTATCCATACATTTAATAGTAGCGCATCGTTAATACCAATTTAAAAAGGAGGATGTCTTGTCGCACTTTGCAAAAGTAGAAAATGGAATCGTAACCCAAGTAATAGTTGCTGAACAAGATGTTATTGATTCAGGTCTTTTTGGTACAGGATGGGTTCAAACGTCCTACAATACCCATGGTGGACAACATCCTGAAGGCAGACCATTGCGTAAAAACTACGCAGGTATTGGCTTTACCTATGACAGTCAGAGAGATGCTTTTATTCCACCAAAACCTTTTCCAAGTTGGTCTTTGAATGAAGAAACTTGTTTATGGAATTCTCCAAGTCCTTATCCAACAGATGGCAAATTATATCAATGGGATGAAGAAACACTATTTTGGGTAGAAATAAATGTATAACTATCAATGGTCAATACTAAAAGTCTTTTCTGAGAACGAAAAGATTATCGAAGTCCAATTTTTATTGAAAGCACAAAATGAAACAAATACTGTTGAAACTCAAGGCTATCATTCTTTCTCTGAAGGAACAATTGTTAAGCCTTATTCAGAAATTAAAGAAGAAGATTTAATTCGTTGGTTGGATCAAGATACTACCAAAGATGATGTAAACATCATAAAATCCAATCTAGACAAACAGTTAGAAGCATTAAATAATAGTAAAAAAAGTGAATTTCCTTGGTTAGCGGATACCTTTACTATTGAATAGGAACTATTATGACCAAACCAATTGACATCATTAGTCGCTCATTAAAAGACATAGGAGCTTTGGAAGCTGGAGAACAACCGACAGCAGATGCAGCTAGAGATGCCTTTGATTTGATGAATGACCTCATAGACCAATGGTCTAACGAAGATATGATGGTTTTTAATATTACGGAAATCATCTTTCCTGTTATAGCTGGTCAAGTGCAATACACCATTGGCCCTGATCCATCTACTGCAAACTTTATTGGATCGTCTTTTACAGGAACTTTTTCAGGTAATGTTTTGACAGTTACTGGCATTAATTCAGGAGCTGTAGCTCAAGGTCAATACTTAACCTGTCAAGGTGTTACTAGCGGAACTCGGATTGTTCGCAATTTAACAGGAGCTGGTGGTAATGTAAACGAACAAGGAACTTACCTTTTAAACATTACTCAACCAACTCAAGTTCCTGTATTTACTGGTTCAATCTCAGGAACAACACTTACTGTTACGGCTATGACTTCAGGTGCTGTCAATATTGGTTCTGTTATTAGCGGAACTGGAGTAACAGTAGGAACAACTATTTCTGCTCTTGTTTCAGGAACTGGTGGAACTGGAACTTATACAGTCAGCGCATCCCAAACAGTTACCTCAACAACTATAACTGGAACTATTGTTGCTTCTACTATTACTGCTTATTATCAAAAACCACTAGGTATTGATAGTGCTTATGTAAGGGTAAACACTAGTTCTAATGGTCAGCCTATTTACAATGGTGGTTTAGATTACCAAATGGCAGTTTTAGCTTTGGATAACTACAATTCAATTGGTTTAAAAACGCTGAATGGCCCATGGCCAAAGGCGGTGTATTTCAATCCAAATGAACAATCAGGAAATGTGTTCTTATGGCCAAACCCTTCACAAGGAGAAGTGCATTTATTTGCTCAGACCTTGTTTAGCAATTACGGCACTATGTATGACGATATAGTTCTTCCACAAGGCTATTCAATGGCTCTTAGATGGTGTT
>Ga0181349_1000666_pt1 | contig 14712 bp, 17 predicted proteins | sample Su13VDMM110SD_FD_130106 | JGI IMG/M metagenome (GOLD analysis project Ga0181349, IMG submission 130106) | Freshwater viral communities from Lake Michigan, USA - Su13.VD.MM110.S.D | ecosystem: Environmental > Aquatic > Freshwater > Lake | place: USA: Michigan | collected 2013-07-16 | reverse complement strand
TACACCAATCAACGCCGCTTCGTGTCGGGTTGCCTTACCTTTTGGCATTCTTTTCTTTTTACCTTCACCTTCCATTACAACTGGAGCAGTATACTTGCCGGGTAGAACGTCTAGAGGGTTGCCTGCATACATCACTTGGTCGGTATCTACGATGTCTTGAGCGGCGGCAGATCCAAGCAATCCAGCACCTTTTATTTTGGCAGCACGATTTGCCGCAGCGGTGGCTCTACCTTTTGCTAATGCTGCCAATCTTTTCTCTGCCATTTCGGGCGATACTGCTTTGCGTGCTTTCTTTGCTCCTCCAACCAATAATGATGAATATTCGGTCATTGTTATATATTATATGTGAGATTTTAATTATAACTAAAATTATACATTTGCTAGTTGTGGAAAGACACAATCCATCTTAGTATCACGAAAACGCAATAAGTTAGAATCAGTTAGTCCACTTTGATTGGCTATAGTATCCAGAATCAAACAACCACCTTTTTTATTAGTTGCCTGCTTCCACGCTTCAACTACTAAATCACGATCACGCTTATTGGTTGTAAGTCTACGTGCTTTTTCTACGACTGATAATGCGTCTGGAAAACTAAACAAAACATAATATTGAACATTATTAGTCATATTGCGTGATTGTTTACCACCAACAAACACACTCTGAACCAACTGAAAAATAGTTAAATCTAAATGCCTGCCCGCCAAAAATAATTCCGCCATCCATTTATTCTGCTCCATCATCAAGTCATCAAAAATACAAGCAACTTTCTTTTTGTCATCATTGTAATCCATAAATTTATCTTTGATACCTTGCTCGTCTTCAATGCCGATTATCAATTCAAAATCTTTACCGAATTCCTTTTGCATATCTTTGATAAGTTGTTGCTCGGCACTGAGTTCATTCGTAATCCAAACAATCTTATCAAATCTACTATCATCTTTCATCAAATAGTTTGCTAACCAATATGTCTTGCCCGATCCAGATGCTCCACATAAATCAATCTTGCTTCCGATTTTGAACAATAGTTTTTCGTCAAGAACCATTAATATATAATTATAACAGATTTTAAAATGTAAATATATGTTATAAATGCTGGATACAATGTGCGTCAAAGTAGTTAATAACAAAGTCGTCGAGGGTGAATGCCCTGCCGAACGCATTGCTAAACAACCCAAACCCTCCTACATAAAAACCAGTGATCGTAAAAGTCAACATCTTATAGACATCGGTATGGATTTATCGAAATACCATCCTAAAGTTGTATCGGCATTAGTTGGCGGAGGTCGTGCTATAATGCCCGATAGTCTCCGTCCGCAGATATTAGCGTTTGCTTTAGATTGCGTGTCAAAACATTTCGTGCCATCAATGTTTGGATATGGAACGAAATTGGTGGAAATAATAAAAACCATCACGGAAAAACCGACGCGGACATATGTGAAAAAAATAAATGTGAGTGAACAAGAAATCAAAAATGTTTTAGATGATATTCAAGAGTGTATAGAGGAAAATGAACTAGAAGAAGCATTAGATTTATTGACAAAGAATAAAGCAATTATACCTGTGAAAATCTTTAACGAGATGTTTAAAGTGCTGTCATAATACCCTTATACATTTGACGAAGTAACCGCCGTTGCGGGTTGATTAATTATAATTGGTTGGATATTACTGGCACTATTTCTATCACTCCTAGTTGTGCAATCACAACATTCAGTTTTGCTCCAACAGTGCGACGACTTTATATGTTTAAACGTCACACCTAATACGGCAATAATACCGGTAAATATTGCGGTAATTATAACTTCGGATGGTATCATATATTATTTGTTTGGATTTTAATCAATCATATTAAGAATTGTGATCTTATGTTTCTTCTCTATGTCTTCAATGCTTTCTTTGATTGTCTCTTTGTTCCAGAGGACGTGCTTTGCCCAATACCCTGCCGTTAACGGATTAGTCCAATCTTCACGCTTTCTATGCCTATCTATATATAACTGCTTGCGTTTCTTGTCCTTGCTCGTTGTATAGTCTTCATAACCTTTCGCGCCAAAGTATATTTTATGTGGTTTCATATCGGCATCTAAATACATTGCAAAATATTTGTGCGTTGTATCATCGGATGGCAATAAAGCAAAAGCATCCATTATATTATTTGTTAGGATTATTATACGTTTTTTTTTCGTCCGTTAAAGTCTCCGTTCAAATACCCCTTAATGGAATGGCATATCGAACATAGTGTTTGAATATTGCTTTCTTCATTATTGCGATTATTGCCGTCAATATGGTCTATATGTAAAAGATCGGTCGTAAAATTGAAACGTTTATCAACGGGGCAGTTAGTGCTTTGGCAAGTGTCTGCCTTCAAAAATTTAACACCTTCTAAACAAATACCTTGCCGCCGATTATTATGACAATTAGAGCATTCTGGTTTTACCGATAATGTTCCAGATTTTGTTATATGCCGAACAACGACATTTCTTAAGCAACCAGTATTGATACATTTAGGGATTATATTCATTATATATAAGTAAAGATTATTATTTTGTGTTTTTTACATAGATTATTCTATATATCTCCACCCCATATCAATACAGATTTTATTCCATACGATCTCCTGCTGTTGGCGTTTGATTACTGACTTTAACATTGGAAATAGATGTAAATATTCGGTTTCGTCAAGAATTTTACATAATTTATAAATGACAAAATAATAATTGAAAAAATTGTTGCGATTGTTGGGGCGGTTCATATTATAGGAATTCTGCATCGCATTAAACATCGATATCAATGTTTTCTCTAATTCTGGTTTTAATGTTGGCGGGTTTATGCCTAATGTATACAATATTAAATTTATATGTTCATACCACTTAGGATGTTTGGTTGTTCTCAAAATTTTTTTTAGTTTAACGTAATTCAAATGAGTGATTTTGTGTTTTCGTATCTCGCCGTTAACATCGTCAATGATATTTTGCGGGATTTCCGTGCTTTGTTTTGCTTGAAATTGATTGAGTATCTCACGAAAATGGTTAACACGTTTATACTGTGCAAAATGTGAACCGGACATTAGACTATCTTCAATTTTTTCTGATATGAACAATTGAGGAACTATACAATGACAAACCCTGCATTCTGCCTCCATACGCTCGCCATAGATGACTTCGTGATCGCATACTGCTATAGTTGACGGTTTTTCTTTTTTGAATATCGTATCAAAGATTTGGTTCTTGGTTTGTTTAAGCATTTCTTATATTATAGCAATATTATCTTTTTAATATTAAAATTGAATTTAAAGATATTATCTTATATTATATATATATACAATATGTCTACAACCCCCGAAATTCAAAATATTGTCGTCGTCAAAGCACCATTACTTTTAGTTAAACGATTTACTAAGAAAAATGGAGAGGTTAGTATTAAGGAATATGATCAGAGAAAGTACAATGCCGATTGGTACCAACGAAATAAAGCAATGTTAACAACACCAGTAATGTGCGGATGCGGTGGACGGTATCAGACCCCCAATAAGACGCGCCATAATAATTCAAAGATTCACACCACATATTTACAGATTCAAGAATTACAACATTTATAAATACTTTTAAATACTTTAGGAATTTTTATCACATATTTTTTATATGTTATAAAATTGAATTAAAAGGGTTTAAAGATATTATAATATAGTTATATATAAATGGCAACCCCCCCCAGACCGTCATTAACGATTTTTAAGCAATCTTGTATTTTAGACAATCTTACATTAGTTGAATGTATTGATAAGCAATTATTGTATTCAATAATACAGTCCGACTTTCTAAAAACACGATGGGATTTGAGTGTTTATTCACAAGTTTATGCATCGCAATTATATGTCAACGAAAAATCACAATTAGAAAAATACTTTAGCAATTACAATGATAATATTAATGGAGTTCCAGTCAAGTATGTTCGACCTAAACACGGGTTCGGCAGGGTGTTCCCCCAACACTCTTTAGGACTTACGAGTATTAGCAAGAAGATTCGCAATGAACTTATTAAAAAAAATTATGTTGACTATGATCTAAAAAACGCACAACCATCTATCTTACAGAATATTTGCAACGAGCATAACATTCCGTGTCCAAAATTAGACGAGTATTGTATTAACCGTGAAACACATTTACAGAAAATCGTTGATGAAAGCAACGGACGAATAACCCGCGAATTAGCAAAAAAATTAATGCTAAGACTATTCTTTAATGGAACATGGTATGGATTTTTAAAAGATAATGATTTGACTGATATACGTGAACCTGATTGTGTATCTGCATTTATTGCCGAACTAAATACGATTTGCGGGGTTGTTAAGCATCATAATAAAGCATTGTTTGATACTGTCAGAAAAAGTAAACAAGCAAAGGGTTCGACCTCAAATATAGATGGAGCGTTTTTATCGTTATTTATCCAAGAACAAGAAACGCGGATTGTTAGCACTGTTATCGAATGGATGTTAAAAAAAGTAGTATCCAATAATACACTGACTTATGAATACGATGGCATTAAACTTTCGGAAAAGGATGTTAATGATTATTTAGTTATAAGCAATCTTACATGTTTTAAAACCATTCTTAATGAAAAAACATACGAATTAACTGGATTTAGATGTGAATGGGAGTTGAAAGATATTGTAGGGTTTGAGGATGGGGTTATTTTATTAATTCCTTTACCAATGTCAAGAGATGATCTTAAACAACAGAAAAATCAAGAAGACAAACTTTTAAAAGATACTCAACGCCAAGAAAAAGCAACACTAAGAGAGATACAAATAAAACGTGAACAATTACTTAAAGTTGAAATGAAAGAATTAAATGATAAAAATAAACAACAGAAAAAAATAGATGATTATCAAAAAGAGTTGACTGTAATTAAAAATTTAAACGAAGACGATAAAAATCCATATTGTTGCGGCGTTATAAATAACGACGAAGAGGGTGCTACGCTTATTATCGAGAAAATAAAAGATAAACTCATTTACTGTAATGGCGAGGTTTTTATGAAAAACGGTATGGTATGGAGTTGTGATAATGAAGCAGTCGATAAAATGCTAATGGATTATATCTTACACTGCGATTTACAAAAATCACCTGCTGTTGGAGTGTTTATTCCTTATTCTAAAAATGTCAAAGGGGCAAGGGATTTGAAGGTTGCGACTTTAGCAATCTTACAACGTGTTAACACTGATAATAAACTATATGACAAGTTCCATACAACAACGAAAGGGCGTTTGTGTTTCAAAGACGGCGTTTTGGATATGCGACAAACCCCTTTCAGATTCGTACCAATTGTCGATAATGAACTGCCTGAAGATTTCGGTGAATATATGACAACAATTATGATTGATAGGAATTTTAGTGATTATTTTATTAGTCAGGGCAATCAAAATATTATGGATAAAATTCGTGATGATATTATCAAACCATTATTCGGTGATAACTGGGAGCGTGTTTTAAATTACTGGTCTCGGGCAATGTACGGGCATTATGAAGATAAGACGTGGATGTTGTACACTGGAAACCGTAATTGCGGTAAGGGTGTTGTGAATGATTTGAATGAAACAGCATTCGGTCGTTATCATTCCAATATTAACAGCGATAATTTTATTACTAAAATGAACCGCCATTCAGAATGTGAAAAGGAGTTACAGTTTGCACTACCCGCACAATTTAGCAGATGGGCGTTCTGTCAAGAGCAACCCGATGTCGTCGATAAAAATGTTCGCATTAATTCATCGCGTATTAAATCTTTGATTAGTGGGGGTGATAAGCAACATGCTAAATTAAATTATGCGGTTAAATCCGTTCAGTTTATATTTGCCCCAACATTAGTTATGCTATGTAACGACCATTTAGGGTTTACCCAAGATGATGTATTAGAAACTTGTAATGAGATTTCATCAGTAACACAGTTTATAACACAATTAGAGTACGATGCAAAGGTAAATCGCGGTGATAAAATGATGGAACGATTCCGTATACAAGACCCTAACATTAAGACTATGTGTAAAACCGATGATTTCAGCAATGCGTGGGTTATGTTGTTGCTTAATTATTATATACCAACTAAGGGTGTTGTTATTAGTGATCGGTGTGGTGATGATGTTGATAGTGGGATTGGGAATGATGAGAATGATTTAGAATATTTCATCAGCAATAATTTCACAATTGATAAGAAATCTATCAGTTTTATGTCATCATCAGATATTCATGATGAGTTTGTTAGACTTAAAAATGGTAAAGTGTCTACTACAAAAATCGGCATAAGTTTATCCAAAGTGTTTGGATTAAAAAGCACTCGGCAGGGTTCGCCCCGAGTTCGCGGATATGTTGGCATTTCATTATTAGAACCTATAACGCCGATGATTTAAAGATATGTGTGGACAGGTTGGACAGGTTGGGCGTGGACAGGTTGTGTTTCAAAACTTTTCTATATAGGATTTTTTTTGCTTTTTTTTTTTAAAAAAAGGGCAAACAAGTGCCGGGCTTTTGGATCAATCTGCTATTTTTTTGAAAAAAAAAAAATAAAAAAAGTCGCGTTAAGAACCTTTTCAAAACACAACCTGTCCCTGTCCAACCTGTCCAACCTGTCCACAATATCTTTGAATACTTTGGTAAGGACAAACCCTTTTTTTTTCCGGTCATCTGCCAAAAAAAACCGGTGTAAAAATTTAATTAAAGTATTTAGGAATAATCGTTTTAAAATTGAATTAAATGATTTAAAGATATTATAATATATACATATATAAATGGCGACTTGGAAAATCTACAAAATGACATGCAATCAAACCCAAATGTACGAACTATTGAACGACAATAGAACATTTGAGGAAAAAATGGAATTGTTAAAATCGAACTCTGGAATTAATTACGATCCGACAAGGACATATATACATCATAACAAAATCCTTAAACAGAATGATTATTCTTTAGTAATACTTGAAGAATATAAGGGTGTGCAAAATCAAAGACCATTTAATAAGTGGGCGAAAGTATTCCCACACTTTTTAAGCAGTCAAAAATATTCATTTGAAGAGTTGGTTAAGGTATACGCTGTATTAAACCAACTTAGCGAACCTCAGAAAATAATCGCCAGAAAAGCAAGAGAAGAACGCTGTTTAGTTCTTAAGCAAGAGATTAAGGAAAGACAAGATGAACTCGATGAATTATTAAAAGAAACAACTTTGCCCGAGAATGTGAATCGTTGTTGTATCTGTTTAGATAAAAAATCAGAGTTCTTAAATACTGGATGCGGACATTTATGTTTATGTGTTAACTGTAAGCATAATATTAAGGAATGCCCGATGTGCCGTGTTAAAGTTATGGCGATTATTAAAGTTTATTAAATCGGGGTTGCCCCTTTCGAACCCCATTAATTAAAAAAATTAAAGCATCCCGTCTGCTCGCATCCGTTTCAAAGTCCTATACTGCTCTTTAGTGAAAGGGTAAGCATCCTTTAGGTCGTCATATATTGCCTGCATCCAGTCCCATTCAGATTGAAAACCAGGAATTGTTAACATAACTTTTAATGCTTTTATAATTGTTTCAACGAATCGTATTTCTTCTTCAGTTGGAATCGTCATATAAATACATACAGATAATATGTATTGATATATATAAATGGTAAAACCGCATAGCATGACGCAAACGATTGATTATTATTTCAAAAACTTGGTAATACGCCCTACGATAATATTTACGGATCTAAATTTCAAATACGACGAAAGGCAATTTATTTTTATAAAAAAAACAAAAAATGATAATGATTGTCATGTCTTTATTTTTGCCGATGACATTATAGCGTATATTTTTGACAGTGTCTTAATCGATGATGATGTGAATACTTTTCCTGTCTATTTACTGAAAATAATCAGTATGACATTGAATAGATTAAAGAAATCCGATCCGATAAATATACCTAATAGTAATAAACACGACCCTTTCTGAAATCAGCGTTCATTTTATTTTGATATGCTTTAGCACCCAACGCAGCAGCACCTAACGCCCCGACGAGTGATAATATCGGAATACCAATTTTTTTGAATCTATCCATATGTGAGCCTTGACCTTCCATATGTGAACCACCTTTGAAATAATGTTTACCAGTTGGTAATGTACCAACCTCATTAATATTCTGAGTTGCACCTAGAGGATTGTATACACGCTTGTGAATATAGAACATATCCTCCAATGTGTCTAAAAATCCAGAGCCAGTCATATGCGACGATTTCTTACGAGAATTGTGTATCTTACAAAGCACTGCATTCAGTTCACTCATTATACTAATACTCAAACATTATTTTTTGAGACATTTTTTTAAAAGTCCTTTATTTATTAAGTCTGGCATAACGTTCTAACTGAAATCGTGTCAATCCACTGACATTGCCGGTTTTTTGAGCTTTAAGTACCGCCTTAAGGTCTATACGGGGTTGCCGAGTTAATGATCTAGTATACGGTATAACAGTCAATGGTGGAGGCAATGGTGGAGCAGTTGGTGGATATCTTATACTTGGTGGATTTGGCAAACCACTATCTATACGCGCAAGTGAGCGTGGTTCGCTTCGTAATACTTCTCTATATGATCCTGGTGTCCAATGCGAATCAGGATTGTATCCTTTATAAGTCACAATCCGATTGTTGTTTTGATACGCGCGGTGACCAGCATAAGCTGCCCCGACTGCGGCCGCAGTAGCAAGGATAGGAATGCCAATTTTTTTGAAACGTTCCCAATGTTCCCCTTCACCATGTATTTCCTCGCCATGTAATATTTTCCGTTGTCCGTGTCCATCACGTCCAAGTTTACCTTTTCCAGTTATACTCAAAGCCTCTATCAGTTTTTCCATTTTTTGAATGGTATTAAAATTTTGTAATATTTGTGTTATTGCTAATATTTTATTTGATTGTAATCGTCCTTTAAAATTCAATTTGACTAATACTTTAATTATATCTTTCATTGGAGTTAGCATAAGCAATTTTTGTAATTTCATTGATGTTTCATCTTCATCAGGTTCTGCTTTTTCAGGTTCTGCTTTTTCAGGTTCTGCTTTTTCAGGTTCTGCTTTACTTTGGGTTTTTTGTGCTTTTAACATATCATTAAATTCTTTATCCATATCTGATAACATCTTACGACCCTCCTTTGTCTTCATGTCTTCAGAAATTGCCTTTTTTGTTAGTTCAACGCCCTCATTAAATTTTGGATGTGCAGTTATATAACTAGTATCTTTTTTTTTAGAAACAACCTTTGCCTCTTCGGGTATTCTTACAGCCTCTTGTAACCCTTTATCATTATTAGATACAAGTGTCCCTGTCTTGCGTTTAGGTTCAATCATCTGTCGCAAAACCGCCTCACCCGGATTGATCTCTTGTTGAGTAATTACGGGTCGTTCTAACGCAATCCGTTTTTGTCCCTTCTTTGGAACAACATCAGTTTCTTTAGGAACTTTAATTTTATAGATACTACTAACCATGTCGCCGTCAACCAATTCTTCAAAGTGTTCGAGTAATCTGGCAATCAACACTTCCTTAGGTTGCCCTAATTTTATCTTTGAGAGTAGATTATGTTCACGCACAAGATTTTTGATTTGTTTTAGCGACAGCGTATTCAAATGTTCTTCCAGTGTAGCCATTATAATATTGTAATAGATTTTAAGATACATTTTACTGGATTTAAAGAAAAATATTAAGAAAATTCCTTGCCGATCATAATCTGACCTATTCGATCCAAAATTTTTACATTATGTGCTGCTTTAAGTCCTAAGTCATCGGTTTTTATGACAGTAGTTTTTGTATCATTTTTTTTTAATGGATTAAGATTGCTAATGGGGTCGGTTGACCCTTTGACGATGTATTCATTATTATCGTTTGATGTATTGTAAAAAGGTTTACTTGCTGGGTTGAGATTAATAATTTCAAACGCACCTTTACCGAGTTCCACAGATGCTATACTACCTTGACTATATCCAAGTAGTGATATTTTTTTTTTGTCATATTTTGCAACGGCGGCATCATATACTTTTTTAGCATCTTTGAATCGTTTAGTTAGTTTATATGCTATAATACCGCCAACCGCAAATATAGCATTATTAAGATGATCACGCAATCCATCTGTCCCGCGTATTGATACAACAGCATGGTCTTTTTTTTTGTCGTAGTATACTACGGCAATATCTGTTGATAAATCCTTATCCAAAATATAGTCACCGATTTTATCAACGGGTTTATATGCGGCACTAAAAAAATCTTTCAGGTAGTCGGCGCGTATTTCGCCACCTTTCATTTTCTTCAAATGCCGTTCAATCACATTCAAAAAAAACCGACTACGTTTACCAAGCAACCCTTTATCGTCTTTATGTTTCTCTGCAAAAGAGTGCATAGTCATCCCCGCTTTCTTTGCCGCCGTTTTAAACGGAGTTCCTGATCCAGACATTGCTTCATATTTTGCCAACTCTTTTTTCTGGATATTATATTCGGGTTTCAAAGATGGGACTGTCTTCAACTCTCCAACAATTCGTTTATGTTCTGATAATAATTCTTTAACGGGCATACAATACGACTTACCCTTACCTTTTATCAAATGTGCCGCATCAACTTTTGCCGCATCACCCCCCATAACTGCCGAGTAAATACGCCCCATCGCCCACTGTTCGGGACTGTGTACGGTAGGTCTAACACTTGCTGGATTAGTTTTGTATGCCCCAACACCTTTATTAAAAATCATTTTCAAATGTTTCAACATGTATCCTGTAATTTTAGCAATCTCGGCAATAGAGTGTGAAGCATCTTTGGGAAATCCATATTTTTCATTGAATTTGTCCTTATAAGTAACAATACCTTTACCCTCAATCTTAGTCCCTACAACAGTATCGCCAGACGAAGCATTAATATCTTGTTCAGGACTATCCTTTCCTCTCGGTATCAAAACTTGTTCTTCCTTTGGCATAAACATGCGGGCAACAGGGTATAAGCGATTTTGTTTCAGATAAATCAAAGTATTCTCTTGTACTATCTTGTCTAATTCATCTCTCAAATTATTTAAAATATTAACATCAATTGGGGCAGTCTCAAGCTTCGTTATTAATGAATTGATAAACATCTCATGTCGTAAATAAGACTTATTCACAATCTGACTTAATCGTGATTTGAACTGATCGCTTTCAAACTGAAATCTGTATATAGGCAAAGGTGACCCTTTCAATTCGGCATAGTGTTCAATCATATATACATAGTTGTCTATGTCTGATATAATCTGCGTCAATCGCCCCAAGTCAGAGTTGAATAAGACAAACAACTGCTTAATTATCATCTCGTCGGGTTTTGATTTGAACCTTTCTATAGACAGCATCCGCTTCGCCATCTTCATATAATTCCCGTTATAATTATTAACGAGGACTTGCTCCTTTAAGACTTGCTCCAATTTATAATTCTCGTCATAAATAATTTTGCCGTCTTTGTAAAATTTATAAACCATCGACAGTTCCGTATACCGATTACCGCCAACCCATGTAATGCAATCAATCTTTACTCTTGCTGGCTCGTATAGTGCTTTATCTAACATTATTTTCTCTCCACGATATACAACAAATCCTTTTAATACATCGTATGGTCTCCATCGACAGACCTCAAAGTTGAGTTCATTCCTTGCAATTATCACATCGGCAAAGGTTAGATTTTTTTTTAACAATCTTATGGCAGTATCATACTCATCTTTATTAATTATTTTTTGATTAAACATATTTTTACTTTTTAAAAGCATACTGTTGAGAGAACTATTCCATGTATTCATAGTTATATCTTTGGGGACTATGCGGAAGCGTTCAACAACACCAGCCTTGATATCACCGATATATATTGCCTTATCTTGTCGTCTCATTTTCTCAAAATCTTTCACACGAAAATTCATTATCTTTGTTATCGCTTCTTGGAATTCTTGCGTTGTAGTTTGCGTGATATTAACTTCTGAATATGCGTCAAAGTCGGAAGCGTAACTAATCTTTAAGGCACTAGAACCAAGCAGAGCAGTTCTAAAAGTATTCGGCAGGGTCATCAGTCCGAGAACATCTAGCACGTCCTTACTAAAATCGCTCGGATAATGTTTCTCAATAATTTGACTAGAAGGCATTATATAATTACTGTAGATTTTATAACTTGGCATCAGGAAAACAAAACAAAAATCCTTTATCAAAAAACGCCTTATTCTTTTCAATACCGATGTAATTCCTTCCTAATTCTCTGCTTGCTAATCCACTGTTACAAGAACCGAATGTTGGATCTAAAACAGTATCACCTTCGTTACTATATCGTGAAATTAACCATTTATAAATATCCACTGGTTTTGCAGTAGGGTGTTGTCTTTTTTCTTTTTTATTAGCAATCTCTAACCACGATTTTACGCATCGTTTTCCCTCAATCGTTGTCCCAGTATTAGGCATACCGCTTATAGATGGAATAAAAGTTGCCGGCGAACGCCCTCCACCGCCTTTTGGATAATCACCTATTAAATCTATCCGGTTATAATTTGAACCTTTCTTGCTAAATATATAAATATTCTCGTGTGCAGACATAGGTTTTTTATTTGCCGATAGGAAACCAACGGCGTTAGACTTACACCATATAAGGTCATATCTAAACTCCTTTTCGTTAGATTTAATTAAATCAAAACCAAATTTAGTTGAGCAGAAATGTAAACAAGGTGTATGATCCGTTTTACGAATCCGTTTTATTTGTTTCCAAAATTCTTCAAGATTTAAAGGTATATCCCACGAACAACCAGCAACACCGCCTCCACCAGTCAAGCAACCATACGGTAAATCACATATTATTAAATCCACGCTTTTATCGGGTAATTGTTTCATCTTTTCCAAACAATCGGCATTAAATAATTGTATAGTAGTCATCTTTATATTATACATAGTATATATTAAATTATTAACTTCGCATCGGTCTGGCGACGATAACTTAAAGAATGTGGGGTTTTGGGGCAATTAGTTATTTTCTTATAAGAGTAAGATGATTTGCCCCAAAACCCCACCTTCTTTAAATCCACTAAAGTCTAATCTGTTCTCTTATCATTTTGTCGTTTTTACTTGGTGATGTATATTTCGAACAGTATTCGCGCCAGACAGATCCGTGATTTTTGCCTTGTGTAGGTATTGATTGACTTGTAACCGCCAATACGCAATAGTGACCACACGTAGTAGCAAGTTCACCTTGCAGTTCCTCATTGTTTGACAAATATGATCCGCAATGATGTTTCATATATTGCCGAAAGTGAGCATTAGTATCCAGTATTCCGTTCTCTCCATCGGGTCTTTTCCCAAAACTATCAAAGAATAACGACGGAGACCCATTCTCAGATTTTAGATTAATCATCGCAACCCAATGAGTTCCGCCGTTTCCATCTGTAGACGAACTATAATTAGCAATTAAAGAACTGCCAGGTTCGATTGTAGTAGGTAGTTCATTTGCCCAGTAGCATCCTAAAAAGTCGATATGTGGAGCGTGCGTTCTGATGTACTGTTCGATTTGCGTATTTGTCGACCCCATTATAATATTATGAAACAAATTAAATTATAATCTCACTTATGTATAAAATGGAAACCCCAGAAAAAAAGGTATATGCGGCAGTTACTGATAAAGAGGAGTTTGAGAAATTGACGGAAGAAGAACAAAAGGCACACCCCGACCGAGTAGTATTAGAAAGTCATATTTGGCGAACGATGCGGATGGTTAACCGTAAAGAAGATATTGGATTTAGCGGTTACTGGGGTTTGCTTTGTGAAATTATTTTACACGGCAAAGACTATAGTGAGGATATCAAAATGTTAATAAAAGCGATGCAAGGCGTGATGGTGCAACATAAGATCGTAACCCATCCAGATTCAGACATCGTGGAATTGAAGAAGCAGGCGGCGGCAGAAGAGGAAAAGAAAAAAACTAGTCAATCAACGCCGCAATAAACTCTTGAATGATAATACCGACCAACCATAATAAAAAAACAATATAGTTACTTAAACAAAATAAAATGTATAGAATTACACAGTTAACAAACCATTTATAACATGTCATATAGTTCATATTATAAATTAGAATATATTTTAATCTTTAAAATCTCTGTTATTGTCATAATGGCAACAACCCTTAAGCAACCAGTACACAACATCACTCACAGACCGTTCAAACAAACTAGTCGAGAAACCGCGTCTGAAATAGGCAATGTAGTAAGTAACCCTTTTTATGATGCAAGAGGAATAACCAACTTTGACACAGGCGAGATAACCCACGATGGAGATTACCTTAACCGTTACCCCACTAATGTCGCGTCCAATTCGGCAGGGTTCTCAATAACTGATTCGCGTGGTGATGAACGCAATTTATATGCCGGTTCAACCGACTACGGTCTCAACGCATTAAATATAGGTAATGAACCAGAAATGCAAGGAGGTGGCAGTGGAGGTGCGGCAGGATCGGCATCTGATTATGTATACTCAAACCCCTATTACGCATCAATGTTATATCCCATCACGCGTAAAGAAAGTCAAAATATCATGGAGCCCTTATTTTCAAATCTCAAATATTCAAAAGCGCAAAATGTAAGCATTACTGGTAGTGGTACTAATGCCCCTTCGGCTGCGTCATACGCCGATTACGCTTTAAATAATCCCTATGCGTTCAGTTCTAATTTTA